>ERZ808240.4005-NODE-4005-length-13611-cov-12.885807_pt1 | contig 13611 bp, 10 predicted proteins | sample MGYA00521084_ERZ808240 | MGnify/ENA primary metagenome ERZ808240 (study PRJEB31516, sample SAMN03275571) | gut metagenome | biome: mammalia-associated habitat; material: feces | host: Papio cynocephalus | place: Kenya | collected 2012-08-06 ... | reverse complement strand
AAGTACATGCTCCCAGGGGGCTTCTTCGTGAATGATCAGACCAGATTCCAGGGAAGGAACTTCATTTCAGCTGCCTGAGAGGGACTTCCTGTGGATCAAAAATTGACAGCTATGACGTGTTAGAGTAGAATGACGTCAGCGAAATGTTTCACGTGAAACATCAGACGTATGAAAAAACCGGATGGACGTGGAGCATAATCATCTTTATATGTTTCACGTGAAACAATTAAAACAAAGACGTCTCATCCTGTAAAAGGGTGGGGATGAATGTTTCACGTGAAACATTCATCTTATTTCAGTCCATCCATCACAGATGAGCCTTCATCATAAGAATACAATCTCAGGAGAAGAACATGGGAAAAATCATAGCAATCACAAATCAGAAGGGTGGTGTTGGTAAGACCACGACAGCTGTGAACCTTTCAGCAACACTGGCCGAAGCAAATCAGCGGGTTTTACTGCTGGATTTCGATCCACAGGGCAATGCAACCAGTGGATTTGGTGTTGAGCGAGATGAAATCGAGCATACCATCTACGATGCAATGAGCGGCAGCTGTACGATGGATGAGACGATCCTTGTGGATGTGATCGAAAATCTGGATCTGGTGCCGGCAGATATGAATCTCGCAGCCATTGAGGTTGAGTATGCAGAGCAGGAAAACAAAAATCAGATTCTGAAGGAGCTGCTGGCCCCGTATAAAGATCGTTACCATTATATCCTCATCGACTGTCCGCCGAGCCTTGGAACCATTACCGTGAATGCACTGACGGCGGCGGACTCGGTCATCATTCCGATTCAGTGTGAATATTATGCACTGGAGGGTCTGAATCAGGTACTGAATACCATCAGCCTCGTGCAGCAGGGTCTGAACCCATCCCTTGAGGTCGAAGGCATTGTCTTCACCATGTATGATGGTCGCAACAAGCTCTCGCAGCAGGTTGTGGAATCTGTGAAGCAGAATTTTCAGGGCAATGTCTACGATACGCTGATTCCGAGAAATGTGCGTCTGGCCGAAGCGCCAAGCCACGGAGTACCGATCACCGAGTATGAATCATCGTCGACAGGTGCGGAGAGCTATCGTCGGCTGGCTGCAGAGCTTATGAGTAAGGGGGACGACATTTATGGCTAAGGAACATGGATTAGGAAAGGGACTGGGGGCCATTTTCGGAACCAGTGCGACCGTGAATACGGAGCGTCCGAAGGTGGAGCATCGCTATAAAACGGTAGCGGAAGCAGCCGCAGAGAAAAAGCAGGCGGAGACGTCCAGAACGTCAGAAGGAACAACGAAGAGGAAGAGCAGTGAAAGGAAAAAGCATCTGGCTTCAGCTGAAGCGCTGAACGGAGGCGAAGGACAGACGTCAGGCTCCGTGGATACAGAGCGAAGCACAGCTGCTGTTTCTTCGGTACGGAGCATGGAAACCGTCCAGGATACGGAGGATGGCATGATGCTTGTAAAGCTCAGCCGTATTCAGCCGGATCATGATCAGCCACGAAAGAATTTTGATGAGGAAAAGCTGCAGGAGCTAGCAGATTCCATCCGGACCTATGGCGTTATTTCTCCCATCGTTGTAAAAAAGCGGGGAGCATTCTATGAAATTGTGGCTGGAGAACGTCGCTGGAGAGCAGCACGTATCGCCGGATTAAAGGAAATTCCGGTGGTCGTGAAGGAGGTCGATGAAAAAACGAGTCGTGAGCTCGCCATCATTGAGAATATCCAGCGAGATGACCTGAATGCTGTAGAAGAAGCGAGAGCGTACCAGTCGCTGATTGAAGAGTATGGACTCACGCAGGAGGAGGTTGCAGCGCGGGTTGCAAAGAATCGTTCAACCATTACGAACAGTCTGCGACTTTTGAAGCTGGATCCGGAAATTCTGCAGCTTCTGCAGGAAGAGAAAATTACGCAGGGACATGCACGGGCGCTTCTGTCGGTAGAGGATCCGGAGCTTCGCAAGAAAATTGCAGAAAAGTGCACGAATGAAAATCTTTCCGTACGGGAAATTGAGACCCTGGTGAAGCTGGACCGGCTTTCAAAGGAAAAAAAGGAGAGAAAATCCTCTCCGGAAGCACAGGAGCTCCGTCGACTCAAGGTCATCTATCGGGATCTCGAGAAAAAGATGAAAACGAAGCTTGGCACGAAGGTTTCCATCGTTCCGAAAAATACGGAGCGTGGAACACTGGAAATTGAATATTATTCACAGGATGATCTGGATCGAATCTTCATGATTCTGAATTCCAGTCACCAGAATTAAGGTGAAGAAAGGGAATTATGCTTGTAACAGACACACTTTTACTTGCGCTGGCGGCGGGAGGACTGCTGATCGGTGTCATTTCACTGATTCTGAGCATTCGCGCCAATGCAAAATACAAAAGACTGTATCGTCAGTATGATTATTTCATGCGGGGGAAGGACGCAGAGACCCTGGAGGATTACTTCGTGGATCTTCAGAAGCATGTCGAGGCTCTCGAAAAGGAGGACCTCAAGAATAAGGATGTCATGCGTGTCCTGAATAAGAACATTCGCGCTTCTTTTCAGAAGCTTGGCATCATCCGCTATAATGCCTTCGGTGGGATGGGCGGCAACATGTCCTTCGCCATCGCAATGCTGGACAGTACCAACAGTGGTTTTGTGGTGAATTCGGTACATTCAAGGGAAGGCTGCTTCCTCTATATAAAGGATGTGGATGCCGGAACCACAGAGGTGGAGCTCGGTGCAGAGGAGAAGCTCGCACTGGAACAGGCTCTGGGATATAGAGAGAAAGAACAGCAGCAGTGAAAAAACATACACGTAAAAAATTTGAAAGAATCATGACCATGAGTGCGGTATTCCTTATCGCACTCATCCTCTATTTTTACCAGTCGTATCATTCAATGGAACGGCAGAATACCGTGTATTCCACGATGGAGGAGCCGAGTCTGCCGATCGCCTACGTTTCGAGCAATGGCTATCTCATGAATCCCATGCATGCATATCTTCAGGACATGGGAAACCATGCCGCACGTGACATGATTACCGTGCTGCCCGAAAATCGAGAGCTCTCGCTGGTTGTAGAGGAATATGACAATATGGTGGCTTCCGTCCGCTATGAAATTCGTACGCTGGATCTCAGCCATCTCATCGAAAAGGGAACGGTCGCCGACATTGAACGAAGCAATGGACAGGCCAGCTTTACCCTTCCGATTCAGAATCTGATCAATAAGGATCAGGCCTATCTCCTGCATATGACGCTGGAGACCGGCGCGCATACACTGAATTATTATACACGGATTCTCTGGACGAGTCGGGATTATACGAAGTCCATGGAGGATATCGCCTATAAGTTTACGACGGGAAGCTTCAATCCGAGTGACAGTAAGGATATTACGACCTATCTCGAGACGAAGGATACTGCAGATTCATCGGATTTCGGACATGTGACGCTGAGTTCGAGCTACCGTCAGATCACCTGGGGCGACACAGGCATGCAGCCGACAGGGGCATTTTACATGACACTGAAGGAATTCGATGGCATGATGGGAGAGGTTGAGATCTGCTATGAATCCAGCATGAAGGACGAAAACGGAGAAGAGAAGCACTTCCTGAATGAAGATAATTTCGTTTTCCGGAATGATCCAGAGCGTGTTTATATGATGGATTTTGACCGCAGGACGAATGAAATCTTCGAGGGGACGGGCAGTGACTTCGAGGGGAAGCGTCTGACACTTGGTGTTGGCAATACCGAAAACTTCGAGGTGAAGAAGTCCGAAAATGAGCATTATATCGCATTTAAGACCAGTCTCAGCCTCTGGCGCTACGATCAGTCCACAAAAACCGGGCACGCAACCCAGATTTTCAGCTATCGCTCAGAAACGGAGGATGCGATTCGTGCAAATTATGACCAGCATGACATGAAAATCCTGTCGGTTTCCGATAAGGGAGATGTGGATTTCATGGTCTACGGGTATGTGAATCGTGGGCAGCATGAAGGAAATAACGGCATTCTGTACTATCGCTACGACAGCTCAGAGGATACGGTTACGGAGAAGTTCTTCATTGCCATTCCGGAAACCTATGAGGAAATCAAGTGGAATCTCGATAAGCTTTCCTATCTGTCTGGCGATGGTATGCTGTACCTCTATTATAATGGAAGTGTCTATGGTATCGATACCAACAGCCTGGAGGTCGTGACCATGGCGACGGGGCTTCAGGCCTCCGCCTTTGTAAGCTCGGATCGCCAGCAGTACATCGCCTACCAGAGCACAGAGGCAGAAGATATCAACCATTCCAGTAAGATTACACTGGTCAATCTCGAGGGAAATCAGGCCAGTGAGATTCAGGGAAGCGGCTATCTTCGCGTGATCGGCTTCAATCAGGATGACCTCATCTATGGAAGCATTGACCCAGGCTACGCAAGCGCCTATACGGAACGACATCAGATTCCGATCAGCGAGATTCATATTGTCGGACCAGATCTCAGCGAAAAGACGACGTATGCGAAGGAAGGACAGCTGTTTACAAATGTACGCGTCAGCGGTACACGCATTTACTTTGAGAAGCTGAGCCCGAAGGAGGGCGGCGGATACCAGGATCTTGGGGAGGACACCATCATTTCCAATCGCGAGGATGTCGACGAGCGTCTGCAGGGCGTGGACTCCTATAATGATACGCTTCTCCAGAAGTGCTGGTATATCGAGATCCAGGATGTAGGCACGAAGGCGATTCGCAGTACCACACCGAAAAATCTTTCCCTGGAGCGTGCCTCTGCGCTGGAGCTCAATGTCAATGACGAGGAGGATGGAGCACCGCAGTTCTATGCCTATTCTCTGGGCCATTTCCGTGGGGCTATGGAGACACTCGAGGAAGCCTATGCCCTGGTGTATGATGATTTCGGCTATGTGCTGACGGCGGATGGCGAATTTGTCTGGAATCGTGCGGATAAGAGCACGATGGTGACCCTGAAGGACCCGGCTGCACTGGCGGGGGATGCGCTTCAGAAGCTGTCGCAGCTCACCAGCATTGATACCTATGAGAATTACAGTATGGTCAATGCCTATGGCCTCGACCTGAACTCTGCCCTGTACTATCTGAATAAGGGGTATCCGCTGATTGCGTACCTGCAGGACAGCTGCTATCTGATCTACAGCTATGATTCCTTCAATATCCGGCTCATGGATCCGGCGAGCGGAACGCAGAATACGGTGGGAAGAGCGGATGCGGAAGCCATGTTCAAGGCGGATGGCAACCGCTTCGTCGGCATCGTGCCGCATAAGACCTGAGCTTGCTGAAAGCGGCAAGGGTAGGATGTCCAAATGCTTGACGCACTGCGGCGGTCAAAGCGTTTGGACATTCCTACCCTTGTCGCTTTTACTAATCTATGTTCTCATTCTGCTGTGCATCTGCGAATGCAATCAGTGCATCCGAGAGAGCGGCGAACTGTGCGAGGGTCAGGGCCTCGCCACGAATGGTTTCCGGGAGGGAAAGTGCTGTAAGGGCTTCACGCGTTGCGTCCTTCGGGACGGAGGCGAGGGAAGACAGTGCATTGAGGAGCGTCTTCCGGCGCTGTCCGAAGGCGGCCTTGATGATCTGGAACATCCAGCGTTCATCCTGGACCTTTACGGGTGCGTCACTGTAGCGCTTCAGGCGAATGACGGCCGAGCCGACATTCGGGCGCGGGATGAAGCAGTGCGATGGGACCTCCTGGATGATGTCCGGCTCCGCATAGTACTGTACGGCGAGGGAAAGGGCACCATAGTCCTTCGTGCCAGGACCCGCCTGCATACGATCCGCCACTTCCTTCTGTACCATCACGGTGATGGACTGGATCGGTGCATGGCTCTCGAAGAGTCCCATGATGATCGGGGTTGTGATGTAATATGGAAGATTGGCGACGACCTTGACCGGCTTTCCGTGATTGTAGGTATCGATGACCTTATGGAGGTCAAGCTTCAGTACATCGTTGTGGAGGATGGAGACATTGGCATAATCCTTCAGTGTCTCATGAAGGATCGGAATGAGATTCGCATCGATCTCCACGGCGACGACCTGTCCGGCGGCCTCCGCAAGGGCCTGCGTCATCGTTCCGATTCCCGGACCGATTTCGAGAACGCAGTCGTCCTTCGTGATCTCCGAGCTCCGAATGATATTTTCCAGTACGCTGGCATCGATCAGAAAGTTCTGACCGAAGCGCTTCTGAAAACGGAAATCGTTTTTCTGAATAATTTTGATGGTTTCCTGTGGATTGATTAATTTACTCATGCTGATTGCTTCCTATGCTCAATGCTTCCGACGTACCACACGCGCGACGCGCAGACGGCCACGGTTCAGGAGGAAGCAGAAGTGTACCCAGGCCTCAACGGCATTGGCGAAGGATTCCTGTGCAGCGACGGTCTTATCACTCAGTGTCAGGAGATAGCCGAGACGAGAGGTCGGGATCGAGGTGGAAAGCGGGAACATATGGCTCCAGATCGCGCGCTTTTCCTTGTAGGAGAGGTAGAAGCCCTCGGCCTCTGCGTTCTCTACCGCGTCCTCTGGATGATAAAAGCAGTACCAGCGGCCATCATGGATGGTCTTGTCTGTCTGATGATAGTCGATCAGACAGAAGTCATGCAGAAGCCCCACGCGGGCGGCACTCTCTGCATCCACACCGACGAACGGTGCAAGTGCAGCAGCCATCTGGGCGACACGAACGGAGTGATCGAAGGTATTGGTGCTTCCGTGACGTGGAACGTTCCGCAGCTTCTGATACTTTCGATTCTCTGTGATCTCCGAATGCTGCTTTGCAAACTGCACAGCGCTGTCATGTAAAACCATGGGCATAGATTCCTTTCTGATGTATCACATCCTGTTAAAAACAGTCATTGTTAATGTAGATGGCTCATTGCCCGTATGAAGTACAGGACAAAAGCCGATAGTTACAAAAACTATATACGAAGTCTTTCATGAACGTCAATTATATTTAGTAAAATTTCAGAAAAGTACAGGTAAAATTCGAAAAACTTAGAGATTCTGTACATTGTGCGCAGGAATACGGATGGATAAACTATACTCTGATTTTATACGTATTACTATAGAGGCCAAACATCATGAAGCGTTTTTATCATACTCACCGTGCCGTCGTTCGGGACATGACGACCATCCTTACCGTGCTCCTGTCCTTTTTATCCGCCCTTCTCTTTTTCAGCCTGCACTGGCTTATGCATACCTGGTCGGAGCTGACCGTCGACGAGGTACTCTATCACCTCTTTGCCCCGCTTCAGGGCACCAGCACCGCCATGGTCCGGGAATACATCCTGCAATGTGCTGTCCCTGCCGGGATCGTGACCCTGCTGGTCATCGTGATCTTTCTCCTCTGTCGCCACAGACGGAATTACCGGCGCCTGGTACTGCTCGCGCTTGCCGCCGCCTTTTTCACCACCGGCTACACCGTTCACGACGCCTGGGACGATCTCGACATCGGAAATTACATCAAATCTCAGCTTGAAACCTCCCGTTTCATCGACGATCACTACGTCGATCCGAAAACGGTGGAGCTTCGCTTCCCGGAGAAAAAACGGAACCTCATCTACATTTTCATGGAGTCCACCGAGGTGACCTTCGCAGATCAGGAATCCGGCGGTGCCTTCCCGGAGAATACGATTCCGGAGCTCACGCAGATTGCTGAGGACAATGAAGACTTTTCCGGCACGGACACGACCCTGAACGGTGGCTATGCCATGCCGGGTGCGACTTGGACGATGGGCGCGATGTTCGCACAGACCTCCGGCCTGCCACTGAAGATCTCCATTGACCAGAATGCGATGGACTCGCAGAAATCCTTCTTCCCGGACATCCTCACGATCGGTGATCTCCTGGAAAAGCAGGGCTATACCCAGGAGCTGATGCTCGGCTCCGTCGGTTACTTCGGCGGCCGGAAGCTCTACTTCCAGACCCACGGAAATTATGCCATCAAGGACTTCAGCTACTGGAAGAACCAGCATAAGTTTCCGGCCAATTACTGGGTCAACTGGGGCTTCGAGGATCGAAAGCTCTACCAGTATGCGAAGGAAGAGCTCGACCGTCTCGGAAACCAGGAGCAGCCGTTTAATCTTACGATGCTGACTGTTGATACCCATTTCCCGGACGGCTATGTATGCCCGCTCTGCCCGAACCGCTTCGAGGATCAGTATGCCAATGTCTACAATTGCGCATCGCAGCAGCTGAAGTCCTTCCTCGACTGGTGTAAAACCCAGGACTGGTACGAGAATACCACCATCGTGATCTCCGGTGATCATCCGACTATGGATCACGACTTCTGTAAGGATGTGCCGGACGATTATGAGCGGACCGTTTTCACGGCCTATGTCAATGCTCCGGTCCAGCCAGTAAGCACAGAGCGCCGCGACTTCACCACCTTCGATGATTTCCCGACGACCCTCGCAGCGCTTGGCGTCGAGATCGAAGGCAATCGCCTCGGCCTCGGTACGAATCTCTATTCGGATCTCCCGACGCTTTCCGAGCAGTACGGACGCGCGAAGGAGAAGGAAGAGCTCGAAAAGAAATCTGCGCTCATGGTCAAGCTTGGGCAGATCGATGAGCAGGCCGCCATCGAATCGAAGGAGGCCAAGGAGCAGAAGGAGAAAGAGAAGAAAGAAAAGGAAGCCCAGAAGGCCGCAGAATCCCGCGCCGCAGAGTCTCGCGCTGCAGAAAGCGCGAAAAGTTGAGTACAAAGTAGAGTCAGGGCACCGGCGGCAGGGGGCTCCAGAAAAGCTGCTCACACTCAACGGAAAAATCTAAAATAGGACCCCTAAGACGCACTAGGCCCTCTGCAATCGTCGCGTTTTCCTGATGAAAACGCTCCGTTGTCAGAGGGTGCTAAGGAAAAATTACTCCAGAGAGACGATGCCATGATATGCGCCTACGGCGCAGGCATCGTCGTTTGATTTTGCCACATACGTGGCAAAACGGCCTCGCCGCCCGAGGGCATCCATGTGCCATAGGCACATGGATCAGTTCCAAGTGCGTTCTAAGGGGTCCTATTTTGATTTTTCACGTTTCGGTTCAAAGCTTTTCTGGAGCCCCCTGCCGCCGGTGCCCTGCATCCGTGTTCTCGGTAATCAACCCTCGCGGTTTCGTGCGAGGATATAGTCGATGGCGTCCGGGATGCCGCCTTCGAGAATCGACGGGCAGATATAGTCCGCGACGGCCTTGCACTCCGGCTTCGCATTGCCCATGGCGATGCCGAGCCCGCAGTGCTCGATCATCTCCACGTCGTTCCAGCCATCACCGATGGCCGCGGCCTCATCCCGTGTGAAGCCGTAGGCCTTCAGAATCGCGTCAATGCCACTGACCTTCGTGATGCCCTTCTTCGTGAGATCGAAGCTGAGCCCATCCGACCAGCGGACGATCGCGCACTCTGGCACCCGCCTTTCAAGCTCTGCGGCCTCTTCATAGGGCATCACCGGAATCATCATATAGATGGGATTTTCAAGCGCCTCTGACATCGGTCGTACAGGAGGCTTTGCAGACTTGATGTCTTTCAGGACCTGCAGAAGCTGTGGCGTGAGCCGGTTCGCATAGATCGCACGTTCCTCCTCGAAGAGGCAGGCAAAGGACTGCTCCTCACAGAGCTCGATCACCTTCTGGACAGCGCTTTTCGGAATCTCGATCCGCTGCACCACTCGGCCATTCTGCGGATCGAAGTAGGCCAGTGGCGCATCGAGCTGCCGCATATCGAAGCAGGAGGGCTGATCGTGTCGTAGATGCTCGCCACGCGCGATCGCCGCATCCACCTTCTTCGAATCCAGTACGTAGCAGAACTCTCCATCCATCGTCACGAACGCATCGAAGCGCATGCCCTCGGCGAGGTTTTCATTTCGAATTTCCATCCAGTGCCGTCCCGTTGCGATGGCGCAGAGGATCCCGGCCTCATGGGCACGCCGAAGCGCTGCCTGGGTCGTCTCCGGAACCCGACCCGTTTCAAAGGGACGCAGGGTCCCGTCAATATCAAAAAAGATGATTTTAATCATGTGATGTATCTCCTTCTGGCTTCCGTCCGCGCCATACGGTGTCACTCCCGAAGCGCGCCTCCAGGGTTTTCGAGAGCGCCTGCAGCTTTCGTTCCTTCTCCGCCTTTCGTCGTGTATCCTGAATTTCTGCTTCAATTTCCGTGCGATGTGCGGTGAAATCCTCGAGGGTCATCTGGCGAAAATCGCCGTGATCGAGATTGGCCGTAAAAATGGAGAGGAGGCGAACCTTCCGTCCCTGACCGAACAGCCCCTTCGGTGCATCAAGAAGCTGATGCATGAGATCCACCGCGACCGCGAGAATCTTCTCCGCATCCTGGGTCGGATCCGAAAGCTTCTGCTGAATGGAGCGCCGCTGGAAATCATCGGTTTTCGCAGAGAAGCCGATGGTACCCGCATAGAAATCATGCTTTTTGAGGCGCCCCGCCACCTTCACGGCAAGCGCCCGCATGATTCTCATGCCTTCTGTTTCCAGATTCTCAGCGTCAATGTCGACCGTGGTCGTAAGCTCATTCGAGATGCTTTTCGCTTCCTCCTGCACATCCGACACAGCGCGCTTCGAAATGCCGTGGGCGGCCTCATAAATGTAGGCGCCTGCATTGGCTCCGAGTATCCCTGTCAGAAGCGATGCATCGAGCTTCGCCGCATCGCCAATGGTATGCACGCCGATGCGCCGTAGCTTCTCCGCGGTCTTCCGGCCACAGCCGTAGAGATCCTCGATGGGAAGCGGCCACATCTTTTCCTCGATTTCTGAAGGATAGAGGGTGTGAATCTTATCCGGCTTTTCGAAATCCGATGCCATTTTCGCAAGCAGCGGATTACTGGAAATGCCGACATTGACCGTAAACCCGAGCGTATCCCGGATCTCGTTCTTTATGAGTACGGCGGCATTCATTGGGAAGGGCAGTGTGCGGAGACGGGTGGCCTCGTCGCCCGTGAGGCTGCCGTCGACAATGCCTCCGAAAATGGCGCTGCGGATGGACTGCTCGGTGCCGGTCATGTCGAGAAAGGCTTCATCGATCGAGAGCTGCTCGACCACGGGCGCATATTTATGAAGGATGTCGAGGAACGCCGCAGAATATGTGCGGTAGGTTTCGAAATCCGATGGAATCAGGATGAGCTCCGGGCAGAGTTCGAGTGCCTTCACCACGGGCATGGCGGTCTTAATGCCGTAGCGCTTCGCCGGAATCGAGCGGGCACTGATGATGCCGTGGCGCGTTTTCACATCGCCACCGACCGCAGACGGTACCGTACGGAGATCGAGGGCAGCTGGATCCTCCCGGAGTCGCTTCACCGCGGACCAGCTGAGAAAAGCGGAATTCACATCAATATGAAAAATTGTGCGCTCCATCGGACCTCCTTTCACCTGAGACCTCATTCTGCAGCACCGAGCGAAGGTGCGTGGAAGACCTGCACATTTCTCCGTATGGATTTTCAGGATGCACAGAGAAATGCACCGGCCAAAGGGCTCGCCTGCAGGAATTTTTCATATTATAGCAGAAAAGAAGAAAACTGTGGTATGCTGTTAGCGCTTCTGTGGAATGAACTCCGACCGAAAGACGAGTGCTTGGGCTCCACAGAATGAATGTGAAACATTCAATCAAGAGGAGGATGTATATGAAGAAAACGAAGCTTTGCGTGCTGATGCTCACGATGGCAGCATTGACCGCCTGCGGGCAGTCCGGCACGACGGAAACAACCACAACGACAGCAGCCGTGACCGAGGCCACAACCGTCGCTGCAAGCGAAAACAGTGCTGAGGCCGATCAGGCGGCCGCAGACCATGTGGCCGACCTCATTGATGCCATCTACGTGCAGGAGCGCAATGAACATACGGACGAGCAGTGCAAGGAGGCCAAGGAGGCCTGGGACCAGCTCACAGATGCACAGAAGGCACTCGTTGAGGGTGAGGAGGCCGATCCGGATTACTTCGGCCGGGATACCGGTGATGCCAGCAAGGACGACCCTCTGAATGAGGACGGCATCGGTGAGAATGAGCTTCTCGTCGTAAGCTTCGGTACCTCCTTTAACGATAGCCGTGTGCAGGATATCGGCGGCATTGAGAAGGCCCTGCAGGCGGCCTATCCGGACTGGTCCGTGCGCCGTGCCTTCACTGCACAGATCATCATCAACCACGTGCAGGCGCGCGACGGCGAGAAGATCGACAATATGGACCAGGCGCTTGATCGGGCCGTGCAGAATGGTGTGAAGCAGCTCGTGATTCAGCCAACGCACCTCATGCATGGCGCAGAGTACGATGAGCTCTGTGCCGCAGCAGATGCCTATAAGGATAAGATTGAGAAGATCGAGATCGCGGAGCCGCTGCTCGGTGAGGTTGGAAAGGATGGCTCCGAGACCAATGCCGACAAGAAGACCGTAGCGGAAGCACTGACGGCCGAGGCTGTGAAGGCTGCAGGCTATGACAGCCTCGAGGACGCCGAGAAGGACGGTACGGCCTTCGTCTTCATGGGGCATGGTACGAGTCATACGGCTGCCATTACCTATACGCAGATGCAGACCCAGATGGATGAGCTTGGTTATGCCAATGTCTTCATCGGCACCGTAGAAGGAAAGCCGGCAGATACCGCTTGTGACGCGGTCATTGAGCGCATCAAGGCGGCAGGCTACAAGAAGGTCGTGCTTCGTCCACTGATGGTGGTAGCCGGTGACCATGCGAACAACGATATGGCCGGTGATGACGACGATTCCTGGAAGAGTCAGTTCCTCGCATCCGGTGCCTTTGACAGTGTCAGCTGTCAGATCGGCGGTCTCGGTGGGATCCCGGCCATTGAGGACGTCTACATTGACCATACGGCCGCTGTGATCGGTGCACCGACCGGCACGGTGGTATCCACTACGCAGGAAAAGCAGGAGACAACGACGGATGCAGCCAAGCTCAGTGATGGCACCTACACGGCAGATTTCACCACCGACAGCAGCATGTTTCACGTGAATGAAGCAAAGGACGGCAAGGGCGTACTGACTGTAAAGGATGGGAAGATGACGATTCATGTGAGCCTGAGCTCCGAGAAGATCGTGAACCTCTTCGCGGGTACCGCCGCAGATGCCGAAAAGGACGGCGCAGCGCTTCTTCAGCCGACGAAGGACACCGTGACGTACACAGACGGAACAGAAGAAGTCGTGAATGGCTTCGATATCCCGGTTCCGGCCCTCGACGAAGAATTCCCAGTCGCGCTGATCGGCACCAAGGGCAAGTGGTATGACCACGAGGTGAAGGTTTCGAACCCCGTAAAGGACTGATCCGTACATCACTATAAAAGGGCCGGAGGGCCGTCACCGAAAGCCAGTACTCCGCAGCCGAAAAAATCACAAATCGGGCCTTAAGAAGCACTAGACCCTCTGCAATCGTCGCGTTTTCCTGATGAAAACGCTCCGTTGACAGAGGGTGCTAAGGAAAAATTCTTCAAGTGCTTCTATAAGGCCCGATTTGGATTTTGAAGCGGCTGCTTCGTATGGCTTTCTGTGGCGGCCCTCCGGCCCCTTTTTATGTATCGGTAAAGCCTAGAAGAAGCTGTTAACTATAGACGAACTATATACGATTTTGGAAAACGGCGTGTTGTATATAGAATTTCCTGCCTTTGAACTTGTTAAAACTGTAACGATATATACGA
>ERZ808240.4004-NODE-4004-length-13617-cov-5.615912_pt1 | contig 13617 bp, 10 predicted proteins | sample MGYA00521084_ERZ808240 | MGnify/ENA primary metagenome ERZ808240 (study PRJEB31516, sample SAMN03275571) | gut metagenome | biome: mammalia-associated habitat; material: feces | host: Papio cynocephalus | place: Kenya | collected 2012-08-06 ... | reverse complement strand
TACGACGTGCGCGAGGGCTGCGAACATGCCATCACCGTCGCCAAGGAGATGGAGGCGGCCGGTGAGCGCCTTGCGGCCATCCGTATCGATTCGGGCGACCTTGCCAAGCTCTCCACGTATGTGCGCAGCAGGTTCGACGCTGAGGGGCTTCCGTACGTGAAGATCTCGGTCTCCAACGATCTCGACGAGTACACCATTCAGTCCCTGCTTGACCAGGGGGCTCCCATCGACAGCTTCGGTGTGGGTACCAAGCTCGCTACCTGCTACGACCAGCCCGCGTTGGGTGGCGTCTACAAGCTGGCCGCACGCCGCGCCGCCGGCGCCGAGGCGTGGACGCCGGTCGTCAAGCTGTCCGAACAGCCTTACAAGCGCACTATCCCCGGTGTCCAACGTGTTCGCCGCTACTATGACGGCTTCGGCGGGCCCGTGTGCGACATGATCTACGACGAGGCGTACTTGGAAGGCGAGGGACCTGCCCGCGGCAACACGCTCGTCGCGGTCAACGATGCCGCCCTGGTGACCGATGTCTCCGAGCTTGAATACCGTGAGCTGTTGTTCCCGATCGTCCGCGACGGCCGCGCGACCGCTCCACGTGAGTGCATCGAGGACGCGCGTGATCGTTGCGCACAGGCGCTCGGCAACCTCGACCCGGTATACAAGCGTTTCCTGTACCCCCAGACCTATGTGGTGGGTATGGAACAGGGGTTGGCCCATGTTCGTGACGAGCTCGTGCGCCAGAGCATGGATGCCGCTTCCGCTTTCCCATGGAATCACTGAGACGGGTCGTGTTCCGTTTAGCTGCCGAAAAGTGATGTCTTGAAGCTACGTGAGGGTTGCAATGTCGACTGAGTATAAGACCATGGTCGTGAAGATCGGTTCCTCGACTGTTGTGGGGGAGGACGGTCGCGTTGACCGGGCGTTCCTGTCCGATCTGGCAGGCCAGGCAGACGAGCTCAAGGAACTCGGATGGCGCCTTGTCGTCGTGAGTTCAGGAGCCATCGCCTGCGGTTTCCCGCTTTTGGGGTTCGCGTCCAAGCCGGTCGGTGACCTACCGAGCATGCAAGCGTGTGCCTCTGCGGGCCAGTGCATCATCTCCGCCGCATATGACGAGGAGTTCCATGCGCGGGGACTTCTGACGTCGCTCGTGCTGCTGACGCGTCACGATACGGCACGGCGTTCGTCGTACCTGCATGCACGGGACGCGCTCCTGCGCCTGGTCGAGCTCGGTGTGGTCCCCGTGGTGAACGAGAACGACACCGTCACCGTCGATGAGATCAAGTTCGGCGACAACGACACGCTGGCTGCGCTCGTGAGTTGCCTGGTCTCGGCTGACATGTGCGTGACGCTTTCGGATATCGACGGCCTCTATACGGCAAACCCCGCGCTCGATCCGCATGCGCGGTTCATTCCGAGGGTCGAGAAGATCGATGCCAAGATCATCGCCTCAGCCGGAGATTCCTCTACTGCGGTGGGAACGGGCGGCATGATCACCAAGATCCGTGCGAGCCGCATCCTGATGACGGCAGGCATCGAGAGCGTGATCTGTTCGGGCGAGGAGCCCGCCGCTCTGGTCCGCTTGGCCAAGGGAGAGGGCGTGGGCACGCTGTTCGTGCCGCCCGCGAGCCGTCTCGACATCGCCCCGCGCAAGCTCTGGATCGCCTTGGGCGACTCGGCCCATGGCGAGGTCATCGTCGACGACGGTGCCGCCCGGGCGTTGATCGATCGCGGATCGTCGCTGCTGTCAGTCGGTGTCCGTGGGGTGGTCGGCCCGTTCGGTGCCGGTGACGTCCTCGATATCAAGAACGAGGAAGGTCTGGTCATCGCACGGGGGATCGCAGAGGCCGATTCCGATGTGCTGGAGCTTGCCGCCGGCCGTCGCCAAGATGAGATCGCCGGCAACCGCTTGCTGTCCGATCTGGCGGATAAACCCGCCATCCATCGCGACAACCTGATCGTCTTCGCGTAAGAGGCCGAAACTGCAAGCGGTCCAGGGTTGCAATCTGGCGTTTCGCCATCATTTGCCCACCCTGGACCGTTTTCACTGCCGTCGGTTGTGCCTAAAAGGCTGTTTATGCGGCTAGAACAACCGTGCGAGGTCGCCGCGGTTGAGTGCCTCATCGAACAGGTGCTTGAACACGCGGTCCCCGTGCAATCCGTCGTGTTCGAACTCGTTGGTCACCCAGGCATGCGAATGGCCTACGCGGCCCAGCGTATCGAGCTGCATGCTCGAATCGACATACAGGTCATCGAAGTAGACGGCCGCCTGCAGGGGCACCTCGTTTGCCGCGAGGCGTTGCTGATCGTAGACATGGTCCCAGTCGGTATCCTCCATGAGCAGGTTCATCGCCGGCTTGAAGGGCTTGAGTTCCGGCATCTGCTCGAACATCCAGGGGAACATGGCTTCGCCGGTGAACATGAGCGGACGGGCTTTCGGATCGAACTCAGCGTGCTTCGCCTTCTCGGCGGCTGCGGCCCAGCGAATAGGCATGGTGTCGCCGTCGGCGTAGATGAACTCTTGGAGGGTCCAGTACAGCGGGTTCGATGCGGTGGACGTGCGGGCATAGGCGTTCGCGAGGAAGTCGTCGGATACGACCGGATCGCTTCCGAGGTTCGACAACGTGCCGTCGGCGTCCTCGAAGGCGTGGTCCATGATCCAATGCATGCGCTCGAAGCAGGGCTTCATGCCGAAGTCGCTTCCCATGAGCTGCAAGCGCTCGACGGTCATGGGACTTCCGTCGGGAAGTTCCACGTCGCCTGCGTCGAGACGGTCGGCCAGTGCCGCCACGCGCTCGGCGTCCTGTGGATAGCGCTCGTAGTACTGGGCTGTCTTCTTGGCCATACGCGGGAAGGTGTGCGCATATACCTCGGAGGCGCTTGCCGGGACATGGGGGACGCCGCCGCAGGTGAAGCTTGCCGCGATGCCCTCGGGGAACAGCGACAGGTATGACAGCGTCAGGAATCCGCCGTAGCTCTGCCCGAGTGTGACCCACGGCTTGCCACCGAAGGCGGTCAGACGGAGGTACTCGAAATCGCGGACGATGGAACTGGCGAGGTAGCGCTTGAGGAAATCAGCCTGCGTGCGCGCTGCGTCGGCCCCTTCGGCCTCGGCACGCTCACCGAGAGCCTGGATCCCCTTGCCGCTCACTCGTCCGGATCGCCCGGTCCCACGCTGGTCGGGTAGAACCACGCGGAAGTGTTTGACGGCCTCCTCGATCCAGCCGTCGCTCGTGGGCGACGTGGGGCGTGGACCTTCTCCTCCCGGACCGCCCTGCAGGAAGACGAGCAGCGGCAGGTCGTCGTTGATATGCTCGGGCGCGCAGATCACGCGGTAGAACAGTTTGATGCTCTCGGTGGTGCCGGAGATGGGGGCAGGCACGGTCCCGCGGCGCAGGGTGCTTCCCACGGCGAGCAGGGCGGGCTCGAGCCCGCGCCAGTCGAGCGGGACATCGATGGAATGGTCCTCGACATAGAGGCCGGGAACGTAATAGCTGGTGATGAGTGCCATAGGCTGTGTTCCTTCCGGTTGTTTCGATTCGCCCAATTCTACCGCCTCGTCGCTCTACATGTGTCCAATCCATTACCATTAGCCCAAACGACGAGAGAAAGGTCCGACATGTCGGTCGATATAGCTTCGTATGTGCACGATCTGGCGAGCGAGGCCAAGGCCGCCTCGCGTGCTCTGGGCTCTGCGTCTGACGCTGAGCGGCAAGCTGCGGTCCGCGCCATGGCCCGCGCGTTGCGCGAGGGCGCCGATTCCATCGTCGCTGCTAACGAGATCGATATGGAAGCGGCGCGTGACGCCGGTACCTCTGCCGGCATGCTCGACCGTCTGCTGCTCACGGCCGATCGCGTCGAGGGCATGGCGGCCGGGCTCGACAAGCTCGCCGAGCTGCCCGACCCTGTCGGCCGCGTGCTCGACCACCGCACGATCGAGTGCGGTATCGACCTCACGCGCGTGAGCGTGCCCCTGGGTCTGGTCGCCATGGTGTACGAGGCACGCCCCAATGTCACGGCCGACGCCGCCGGTATCTGCATTCGCACGGGCAACGCGTGCATCCTGCGCGGCGGCTCCCTTGCGTACCATTCCTGCGCCATGATCTCCCAGCTGCTTGCCGACGCCGTCGAGTCCTGCGGCTTCCCGCGCGCAGCGGTCTCCATGATCGAGACGACCGATCGCGCGGCCACCGGTGAGCTCATGAAGCTGCGCGGTATCGTCGACGTGTTGATTCCTCGCGGCGGTGCTGGCCTTATCCAGCGCTGCGTGCGCGAGTCGCTCGTGCCGGTGATCGAGACGGGCACGGGCAACTGCCATATCTACGTCCACGAGTCGGCTGATTTCGAGAAGGCCCTCAACATCATCGTCAACGCCAAGACGCAGCGCGTGGGTGTCTGCAACGCGGCTGAGTCGCTTTTGGTCGATAAGGCAGTGGCGGGCGCGTTCCTTCCCCTCGCCGTGTCGGTGCTGCATGAACACGGCGTGCTCATCCATGGAGACGAGACCACGTGCGCCATTGCGTCCCAGGCCGGTCTGGCGGAGGGTGATGATTATGTTCCCGCGACACCGGAGGACTGGGGCCGTGAGTACCTCGCGCTCGAGATGAGCGTCAAGGTGGTGAGCGGTTTGGACGAGGCGATCGTGCATATCAACCGTTACGGCACCATGCATTCCGAGGCGATTGTCGCCGAGGACGGAGCCACGTGTGAGCGCTTCTTACGTGAGGTCGACGCGGCAGCCGTCTACGCTAACGCGAGCACGCGTTTCACCGATGGCGGCATGTTCGGTCTGGGTGCCGAGATCGGCATCTCGACTCAAAAGCTTCATGCGCGCGGTCCCTTTGCCGCCGAGGCGCTCACGACCTATAAGTACCAGCTCCGTGGAAACGGCCAGATCAGGCCATAGCTCCGGGTCCGTATTCCGCTACGCGGCAGCCGCTTGCCGACGGCGCTGTTGATGCGTGCCGACGGCCGCGCTACCATGCGGTTCACATGGTAGAACCGTTCCTTCGTTGCGAGGAGCGTCGTAGATGCGCATGCGCCCATCGTCGCCTGAGTTCTGACGATGGACGATGCGTTCTTTTTGAAAGGAGCCGTTATGTCTGGGAATCTCGAGGCCGGCATCACGCGCGACCGTGCGTTCGAGTTGCTGAACGAGCACAATAAGGATCCGTTCCATATCACGCACGGCGAGACGCTTGAGGGCACCATGCGCTACTTCGCCCGCGAGTTCGATCCCGAGAATGAGGAGTTCTGGGGTATCGTCGGTCTGCTTCACGACCTCGACTGGGAAGAGCACGAAGACGATCCCAAGAACCATACGGTCTATGCTGCTCAGATCCTTGAGGGGGAAGGTGCTTCGCCCGAGCTGATCCGCGCCATCCAGTCACATAACGCCGACTACAACGATGCGCTTCCCAAGCCCGAGGTGCAGATGGAGAAGATCCTCTTTGCCTGTGATGAGCTCACCGGTCTGATCGGCGCCGCGGTGATCATGCGCCCGAGCAAGAGCGTCATGGATTTCACGACTAAGTCGCTGAAGAAGAAGTTCAAGGACAAGCGCTTTGCCGCGGGCTGTTCTCGTGACGTGATCCGTGAGGGTGCCGAGATGCTCGGCTGGGAGCTCAACGACCTGTTCGACCGCACCATCGCGGCCATGCAGTCGTTCGCACCCGACCGCGATACCTTCCAGGCCGAATAGCGCGTCGGACAATCGATTCGAAAAAGAGCCCCATCAGGGGCTCTTTTTCGTCTATTGCAGTCATGCCATGAGGTGCGAGACATAAGGCCGTCTCAAGGTCAAGTTGTCAGTTGAGCGATGCCGCCTCGGCAAAGCGGGCCTGGGCGTCTTCCTCGGAGCATCCGAGGGCGACGGCGAACTCCTCGACGGAGCGGCGTTCCGCCTCCTTGAGAACGCGGCTGTAATAGCTGCTGGGTTTCTTGGCGGCGGCTTCCGCGGCGTGTATGCGCTCGATCATCGTCTTCGCGATCTTGACCGTCGTGGGAGCGCCTTTCTTGAGTTCCTTCTTGAAGTAGCTCTCCTCAAGCGAGCTGTTGCGCTCTGTGTAGTCGTCGCATTTGATGTCGGCGTAGTTCTCGAGCAGGTGCTCGGCGTCCTCGCGCGAGATGGTGGGGTGCAGGCGATCGGATTGCGCCATCGGATACATCATGATGGTCTTGGCGTGGCCCGATTTCGCCTCAAGCAAGATCATGGGCTGCGGGGTGTCGTCTCTGAATCCCATGACGGTGCAGACTCCCTGACCCGGGTGGACCACGTGCTCTCCGATCTTAAACATGCTACCTCCATCTAATATGCATTTGCCATATAGATAGAATAGCACCCAGTATCGGTAAAACTGTACATTTGAGCAGGAAAAGCACACAATGAAGCGCTTTTTGTAGACCTGTGCGCTTAATCATGGGCATGTTGCACTATCTAGGGAAAAACCCGTCTGTGATACAGTAGATAAATCTCTGGCCGTGCCCCCAAGAGTGACCAAGAGCTCAGGGGCCTAACATAGAGGAGGACCTATGCCCGAGAAGATCGAGGAGCTGGTGCGGGCTGCACTCGCTGCGGCTCAAGAAGCTGGCGACCTGGCTGCATTCGACGTTGAAGATTGCGGTATCGAGCGACCGGCTGACACTTCTCATGGCGAGTGGACCTCCACGGTAGCCATGAAGTCCGCCAAGCTCGCCCATTGCGCCCCGCGCAAGATCGCCGAGGCCCTGGTGGCCCATATGCCCGAGGACGCCGCTATCGACCACGTTGAGATCGCCGGCCCTGGCTTCATCAACTTCTACCTTTCCATCGCGACCAAGAACGCCATCTTCGCCGAGGCCCGCGCCAAGGGCATGGACTTCGCCAAGTCCAACGTCGGCGGTGGTCTCAAGACCCAGGTCGAGTTCGTTTCCGCCAACCCCGTCGGCCCCATGCACATCGGCCACGGCCGCTGGGCCGCGCTCGGTGACTCGCTGTGCCGTGTCATGTCGCATGCCGGCTACGATATCCAGCGTGAGTTCTACATCAACGATCACGGCAACCAGATGAACACGTTCGGTAACTCCATCTCCGTTCGTTACATGCAGCTTGCCGACATCATCGAGAAACAGGGCGTCGATATCGATGAGGCGCATAAGATCCTCGTCGCCGACCGCAACGCCTTCGTGGCCGACGAGCTCGACGAGCATCCCGAGACCCATCCTTACCAGGACAACTTCGCCGAGACGCTGGGCAAGGACTCCTACGGCGGCGATTACATCATCGACGAGGCCGCTGCCTTCTGGCGCGAGGACGGCGACAAGTGGGTCGACGCCGATCCGCAGGAGCGCATGCTGAGCTTCCGTGAGCGCGGCTACGTCAAGATGGTCGACAACATGCGCGAGCTGTGCCATTCCGTCAACTGCGACTTCGACCGCTGGTTCTCCGAACGCTCCCTGTACGTGAAGGACACCGAGGGACCCACGGCCGGTACGTCAGCCGTCGACCGCGCGTTTGAGAAGCTTGACAAGATGGGCTACCTCTACAAGAAGGACGACGCGCTGTGGTTCCGCTCCACTGACCTGGGCGACGACAAGGACCGCGTCCTCATCAAGTCCGACGGCGAGTACACCTACTTCGCTTCCGATGTCGCCTATCACTGGGATAAATTCCAGCGCGTCGACTACGTCATCGACATCTGGGGAGCCGACCACCACGGTTACATCAACCGCGTCAAGTGCGTCTGCGACGCCCTCGGGTACCCTGGCGTGTTCGAGGTGTTGCTCGGTCAGCTCGTCAACCTGCTGCGTAACGGCAAGCCTGTCCGCATGTCCAAGCGCAAGGGCACCATGGTCACCCTGCAGGAGCTCGTCGACGAGGTCGGTTCCGACGCCGCTCGCTACACTCTGATCTCCAAGAGCTCCAACCAGATGGTCGACTTCGACATCGAGGCCGTGAAGAAGCGCGACAACACCAACCCGGTGTACTACGTGCAGTACGCCCACGCCCGCATCTGTTCTATCCTGCGCCGTGCCGCCGACGTCACAGCCGAGCAGGCCGACGAGATGGGCATGGATGCCGTGGCCGCCAAGGCGATCGGTGAGAACGTCGACTATGCCCTGCTCACTGATCCGACCGAGCTCGCACTCTCCCGTAAGCTCAACGAGCTCGAGAGCCTTATCGCCAGCTGCGCTCGCGATCGCGCCCCGTTCCGCCTGACCCACTACGCCGAAGAGCTCGCCGGCGATTTCCACGGTTTCTATGCCGCCTGCCAGGTGCTTCCGAGCGAGGGCCGTCCGGTCGACGCCGAGCTTTCCCGTGCACGCCTCGCCGCCTGCGATGCCGTCCGCATCACGCTCAAGCTCGTTCTGTCCCTCGTGGGCGTTTCCGCTCCCGAGCAGATGTAATCGCGCTTTTCGGAAACTAAGCCGAACCTTAAGCCCGTTCCGCTCTTTTGCGGAGCGGGCTTTTTATGTTCTTGCAGCTGAGGCCAATGTGCTACACTTTGGCCTGCGTGATAACGCAATCTGATTATTCACAGCTCAATCAAGTGCAGTGGCCGTTTCGGCCCTCGTATTGAATAGACGCAGAACGCCTAATGGGGTTTCATGCAAGGAGTATGGGAACTCCTCAGGCTTGAAAAGAAAGTTGAGCAAGCACTGTGGCTGAACAGCAAGAAGAATTGAATCTGAGCAGCGCTGCGCCGAAAGTCGAAAAGACGGCTGATGCGCCCGTGGATGAGCCTGCCCGCCCCCGTCGTAAAACGACGTCCCCACGCACCAAAAGCGCTGGTGAGAGTGGAGTGGCCGCCGTTTCCGACGAGGTGGCGCAGGCGCGTGCCCTGGCGCAGATCAGCCAGGCTTCGGTTGCCCGTCGCCAGCGTCGCGCGGCCGAGAAAGCCGCCGAGATGATCGCCGAGGCCGGCGAGGAAGCTCCGGCTCCCAAGAAGCGCACGACACGCAAACGTACCGTCAAGGCTGCTGCCGAAGCTGAGCAGAAGCCTGTTGAGACTCCTGCGGCTGCGGATGCGGCGTCTGAAGAGGCTCCGGCCCCGAAACGACGTGCCCGTCGCAAGGCGGAGACTGTGACGGAGACGGAGTCTGTTGCTGCGGCTTCCGCTGCCGAGGCCTCCGATGCGCCGGCACCCGCTGTCGAGGCTCCCAAGCCGCGTCGCGGCCGCAAGCCCAGGGCAGCCCAGGTTGCCGAGACGGCCGAGCTGGAGCCGAAGGAAGCGTCCGCTGAGGGGCCGTCCGAAGAGGAAGTCAAGCCCCGTCGCCGCACGCGCAAGGCTAAAAAGACCGATGCGAACGAGGGGGCTGCAGAGGGCTCACCCGAAGTTTCCAATGAAGTAGGGGGCGCCGTCGAGGTTGAGGCCGAGGGCGGGGACGCCAAGCGTCCCAAACGCACCCGTAAGGAGGACGTCCGTCCCGGGCGGAGCCGCCGTGCGGCAAAGGACAAGGAAGAGCCTTCCGATTCCGAAAACGTCGCGGAAAAAGACACCCAGGACGAGGGCGAGGGCAAGCACCACCAGCATCAGAACCGTCGTGAACGCAACGCCGAGCGGAACGATCGCAATGATCGCCGCAACAACCGCCGCGACCGTAACGATCGTAAGTCGCGCAACAACCGCTATAACGTTCCCACCGAGCCGAGCCTGTCGCGCGAAGATCTGAGCGCCATGAAGGTCGCTGAGCTTCGCGAGAAGGGCAAGGAACTCGATCTCGACGTGACCGGCAAAAAGAAGGCTGAGCTGGTCGAGGAGATCTATGTCGCCAACGCCCGCGCGGAGGGTTTCCGCGAGATCACCGGTATCCTCGATATCGCCCATGAGGGCTTCGGCTACATTCGCGCGCACGGCTATATGCCCAGCCGCGATGACGCGTTCGTTCCCGCGAACCTGATCCGTTCCGCACGCCTGCGTGCCGGCGACGTCATCGAGGGCACGCTTCGCCCGTCCCGCGCCAACGACAAGTTCCCCGGACTTGCCAAGATCAAGTCCGTCAACGGGCTCGATCCCGAGCAGATTCGCCATCGTCCCAAGTTCAGCGAGCTCACGCCTATTTACCCCAACGAGCCGCTCAAGATGGAGCACGGTCGCGATTCCATCACCGGTCGCGCGATCGATATCGTCTCGCCGATCGGCAAGGGTCAGCGCGGTCTGATCGTCTCGCCGCCCAAGGCCGGCAAGACCACGATCCTCAAGAAGATCTGCCAGTCCATTTCCGCCAACAACCCCGAGGTTCACCTCATCTGCCTGCTGGTCGATGAACGCCCTGAGGAAGTCACCGACATGCAGCGCTCCATCAAGGGCGATGTGGTCGCTTCCACGTTCGATATGCCTGCGGACAACCACACCCGCGTGTCGGAGCTCGTCATCGAGCGTGCGAAACGCCTGGTCGAGATGGGTGGCGACGTCGTGGTCGTTCTCGATTCGATCACGCGCCTCGCCCGTGCCTACAACCTGGCGGCACCGGCTTCTGGCCGTATCCTTTCCGGCGGTGTCGATTCAGCAGCTCTCTATCCGCCCAAACGTTTCCTTGGTGCCGCTCGTAACATCGAGAACGGCGGTTCCCTGACCATCCTCGCCTCCGCGCTGATCGATACGGGTTCCAAGATGGACGATGTAATCTTCGAGGAGTTCAAAGGCACTGGCAACATGGAGCTCAAGCTCGATCGAGACCTTGCCGATCGCCGCATCTTCCCGGCTATCGATCCGGTTGCCTCCGGTACGCGCAACGAGGACCTGCTGGTCGACGAGAACATGCGCCCGTTCATCTGGGGTTTGCGTCGCATTCTCGCGAACATGAACAACACCGAGCGCGCCGCCGCGTCGTTCATCAAGGGCCTCAAGAACACCGAGTCCAACCAGGAGTTCCTCATCCGGACTGCTAAGAAGGCGGCTGATCACGAGGCTTCGTTCTAGCGTTGCTGCTCGGGGCCCGTCCTGCCTTCCTCTGAGGCGTGCGTTTCACAAACGCCTCAGAGAAAAGTAGAACGGGCCGGGCGACCGTACTTGGACGAAGCTTCTCATCTGCTTCTAGCGTTATCTGACAAGGGAGGCCGAGGGCATCGAGCCCTCGGCCTCCCATTTCGTTTCTTCAGCCTGCAGCATTATTTCGGTTTGTGGCCGCCATGTTCCCCTGGGACGTTTGTGAAGAGCACGCCTCAGGGGAACATGACGGCCACACGGGCACGAATTATATGATGCCTAACATTTTTTGGGCTTTGAACTGGTCTTGGTAGGGGAGGAGCTTGCTCAGGGCGTAGTAGGCTTTCATGTCCGGTGAGGGGATGCAGAGGTCCTTTTCCGCTGCCGATGCCTTGAGGGCTGCGGTTACGACGTTTTCGGGGCTTTCGAACCCGATGGCGCACATCGCCTGTGCTGTTGCCGAATCGCCGGGATCTGCGAGGAACTCGGTTTTCATGAACTTGGGGCAGACGGCGCAGGCAGGTCCAGGCAAAAGGGACGAACGGTGATCCCGAGGGTTCGGACCAGGGCGTCGAGACGCGACGCACGCCGCCCGATCGCCCATATCTCATCGACGTGTCCCGCTGCGCCCGTATCGATGCGCTTGGCGAATTCGCGTCCCAAACCCGACGTGGCTCCGGTCATGATGGCAATATCGGTCAAGGTTCTCCAATCTTCGTTACCCCATTGTTTTCGAATTGCCGTACACCGTCCGCGACCTTGCATTTCGTATGTCCGTCTCGCATAATACGAAGAAGCGATGCGACGGAAAATGCAGATGAAACGAACCGAATCCGTTGCCTGGGGCCTCGCGTCCCTCCTTCATCCTTTTTCGCGCGCCGTCGATGTGAATCTGCTGTCGTGCCTGTTGGAGAAAAAGGAGAGGGTCATGGCTTCTTCTGTTACAACTCATCGCGCCGTTTGCGCTGGTCTTTCGTGCGGTATCGGCCTTGCGGTTCCGGTCGTCGCCTATGCGGCGTCGTTGCCGTTCGGCGACATGAGCGAATACGTCGCGGCCGGTGCGCTTCCCTTCGCCGTCGGCGCGGTGGCCGGTGTGGGCATCTACGCTGCGAGTCTGAAGATCGCCGACCGCGGCGCCGCGCGCGCCGATGATGTTTCCCCTGAAGCCATGGGTACTCGATCTGATGAGACCGAAGAGCGCCGTTCCGGTTTCTTCTCGCGCGCACATGCCGTCGACCCCGATGTGCCCGTCATCGCTCGTGCGGACAACGGCATCTCCGAGGACGACGCTTGGGCCATGATCGATGCCATGACGGAGAGCTCCTCGGTGAGCTGCGATCCAGCTGATTCACGAGACGTATACCAGATCGCCATCGACGAGCTCTCGCAGGCTTCCGAGACCGGGCAGCTCAACCGGGACGATATCGCCGCTGCGGCGCGTGCTGCCGCGGGTGTGTCGACTGCTCCTGCTGGGACGACTGCTCAGTTCATCGCCTTGGCTTCCGCTGCCGCTGCGACCGCTACCATCCCGGTTGAGCCCGAAGACGAGCAGAATACCGATGCGGCCCGCGATGCCGCGCTTGCGTCGCTCATGCAGCCCCAGAGCGCTGTCGCCACGTCTCAGATCCCTACGATCGACGACGGCGACTCCGCGCCCACCGAGCAGGTTGAATCAGTGCTTCCCGCGGCTGCCCAACTTGTGGATTCCACGGCGTCGATGCAGCCCGATACGGTTGGAGAGGACGATCTTCTCGATCCTGATGACGAGGACGATATCCCCATGTTCGATTATTCCGGTCATGAGGATATGTGGGCTTCTGCTTTGGCGATCCTTTCCGAAGAGGATGCGCCTGCGGATGAGCCGCTTTCCGAGGAGCCCGTCTACATCGGTCGCCATTCCAAGTCGGCGGTTGCCTCTACGCAACCGAATGCCGTCCCTGTGACGCCGGAGCGCGTCGAGGCGGTGGCCGAGGGTGCTCGGGCGACGGAGATGCACACCAAGGTCAACCAGATGCTCGAGGAAGAGATCGACAAAGTCGATTCAAAGAGCGTCCGCCATACCAGTCGCGAGTACCTCAAGGTCATCCAGGGCGGCACCATGTCCATGCCGCGCCTGCGGGCAGAGGCTTAGCGGATGAGGTCAAATAAACCGTGGATCATCGCCTCTGTGGCGATGATCTGCCTTATATGGGGCAATTCTCTGGTACCGGGTTCCGGCAGCGGAAGTTTGAGCTTGACCGTGATGAACGCGATTCACGGCTTTCTGGGGGCTTTTGGTCTGCCATATGCTTGGGTTACGAATTTCGTCGTCCGCAAATGTGCCCACTTTACCGAATATGCCATCCTTGGCATTCTCGTGACCCATGCGGTCGATATCGACCGGAAGCTCCGTCCGCATGCTATCGCGCTGGCGGCTATGGTGCTTGTCGCCGTCCCTTCTATCGATGAAACCATTCAGACGCATGTCGCCGGTCGCTGCGGACAGGTTTCCGATGTCGTACTCGACTGCTGCGGTGCCTTTGCCGGCTCGCTTTTACGGTATTGGTACGGTTGGGCTCGCGGTCGGAAAAAAGTTTCCGGTTAACTCGATTTTTCGAAAATAGTTCTTGCATCTGGTTTGGTTCCTTGCAATAATAGTCAAGCGCGAAAGCGACACCAGGACATGGTGGGTGTAGCTCAGTTGGCTAGAGCGACGGGTTGTGGTCCCGTAGGTCGA
>ERZ808240.4003-NODE-4003-length-13621-cov-5.751585_pt1 | contig 13621 bp, 10 predicted proteins | sample MGYA00521084_ERZ808240 | MGnify/ENA primary metagenome ERZ808240 (study PRJEB31516, sample SAMN03275571) | gut metagenome | biome: mammalia-associated habitat; material: feces | host: Papio cynocephalus | place: Kenya | collected 2012-08-06 ... | reverse complement strand
CTCCGCTGCGCGAGGAATTACTATACGCACCTCCCCGCCTTGGGGCAACGGCGGGGTCGGAGGTTCATATTTCCTACACAAATCGACGACTTACCCACCCGCTCACGGCCAAGAACAGCCCGCTTAGCATGATGAACGCCCAGTTCGTGTCTTCTTCGCCCGTCGAAGGGATATTCCCTTTGCCCTTCTTTATGGAGGAGGTTTTCATCGTGGCATCTGAATCGGGGGTGGAGTCGGGTTCGGAATCAGGCTCCGGGGACGGGTCAGGGTCTGGGGTCGGATCCGGCTCGGGCGTCGGATCGGGGTCGGGATCCGGGTCGGGCGTCGGCTCGTTCCCCAGCACCTCGACCTTCATGTACTTCTGTATCTCCTTGTGGTGACCCGCGCCCTCGCCTTCGTCTTCGCTGGTGTCGTACTCGTACCAGCGAACGCCCGCGTCGACTACGCGGAACCTCTGGCCCTTGGGGAACGTCACCTCGTATTCTTCCTTAAAGGCCGACGCCGCGGACACATAGGTTCCGAGCGTCTTTCCCTTGGGCGCATATATCTCGAGGACCGTGCCCTTCGAGCCCTTGGCGAACTGCGAGGCCACGCTTTGCAGGAGCGACGTGCTCATGATGCCCGTGGTCGCGTACTCCTTGCCGATGCTCGCCACCATGTCGGCCACGGTGTTGCCCGTTCCCGTGATATAGCTCACGTTGCCGACGCCGCTGTACAAGACCGTATCGGTGTGGATCTGGTTCCTGAGCAGCTCGTCGCAGGCGTCCGTGGCCGCGAGACGGTACTCCTCGTACTGACCGGGGCCGAACATCTCGTCGGCCTTCTCGATATATCTGCCGCCGATGAGGAAGGCGTTCATCGCCGTGTAGGCGTTCGTCGTGTAGGTATAGATATTGGGTACGTCTTCGCGTTGGATGTCGCCGTTGTTGTACTCGGCGTAGGCCTTTTCCCAGGGCTCAACGTCCTTCTCGGTAGTTATGCGCGCGTAGCCGACGTAAGGGTCGCTTGCAGCAGGGCCTTCCACCGTAACGTGCACGGAGAAGTACTTGTTGCCCACGCATGCGAAGACGTCGGCCTCGCCGCCGGCGATTCCCGCGATCTGACCCTGCGCGTCGACGGTTGCGACGGAGTTGTCCGAGCTCGCGAAGGTAAGAAGGCCGGCCGGGGCACCCGTGAGGCTAAAGTTGGCCTTCTCTCCGACCGAGAGCGTTATTTCCGTCGCCGATTGCTGCGGTTCCTGGGTGAAGAAGGCAAGGCCGGTCTTGCGCGCATAGGCCAGAAGGGCCTCGTTCGACTCGGAGCCGTAGATGCCCGGGGCGGAATCGTAGTTGCCCGTAATGCCGTAGTCGGAGTATCCAAGGCCTTTGTCGCCGATCGTCGTCACCGAATCCGGGACGGTCACGCTCTTTGCGATTATTAGGCAGCCGGCGCTGGGAGCGATCGTCTCGACCCCATCGGGAATGGAATAGGCTCCCTGGTAATCATCGAATCCGAAGACGGCGACCAAGGTCTCCCCGTCGCTCGAAAGAAGGCTCACGCCATCGTTCGCAAGGAGAAAGGCCGGGTTTCCAGGCGCGAGGGTAACCCGCGGAGCCTTCTGACAGTTGGCGAAAACGGTCGGGTCGATCGAGGTCAAGGAAGCCGGGAGATCGAGCCGCGCCAGACCGTCCTGGGCAAACGCGTAGCTGCCGATTTTCTCGACGCCCTCGCCCAGGCTCACGTTCTCGAGCCCCAGCGAGGCGCCGAACGCCCAGCTGCCGATGGACTTGACCGTGCCGGGAATAGCGATGGACTCAAGGCTGCTGTCGCTGTAGAACGCACGGTCGGGGATCTCCTGGAGCGTGGAGGGGAAAGAGACGTCCCGCAGGTTCGAGGCCTCGGAGAAAGCGCTCTCCCCCAGCTCCGTGAGCCCCTCCGGCAAGACGAGCTTCTCGATCGTGAGATTGCCTTTGGCGGCTGACAGCCCGATGCCCCGAACGGTATCCGGCACCGTGAAGACGCCTCCGCTGGCCGCAAGGTCGAGATGGGTGGGGATTAAGAGCAGCTCGGAGCCGTCTTTGCTGTAGAGCACCCCCGCGTCGCTCATATACGAGGGGTTCTGAGGGTCGACCTCGACGCTGATGAGGTTGTTGCACGACGAGAAGGCGCCGTCCCCGATCTCTTCGCAGGTGGCCGGCAAGGTCACGCTTTCGAGCCCCGAGGAGGAGAACGCCTCCTTCCCAATAGACTGGACGCAGCCGAAATCAGCGTGAGCGAGCTTGATGCAGTACAAAAACGCCTTGTTGCCCACGCGAAGCGCCGAGGTGAGGTCAGCGGATTCGAGCCCTCCCGCCTGGCTGAAGGCCGACTCGCCGATCTCCTCCACGTGGCTCAAATCGCAGGACGCGAGCGCGAAGCAATCCCTGAACGCGCTCTTCTCGATGACCTTGACGGAGCTGGGAAGCTCCACGGATGTCAGGAGCTTGTTCCTGATGAAGGAGCGCGTGGGCACGCGGTCGACGCCCTCGCCGATCTTCACGCTCTGCAAGCCCTCGCAGGAGCTGAAGGTGTAATCGCCCCAATCCGAGACCGTTCCCGGGATGTCTATCGAGGTCAGCGACTCGCACCCGTAGAACGCGCCGTCGCCGATGGAGGCGAGCCCGTAGGGAAGCTCGATGCCCGTAAGGCGGCCGCATGAATAAAAAGCTGAATCGCCGATGGATGAAAGCGAGGCGGGCAGCTCGACGGACGTGAGCTTTATGCAGTCGTTGAAGGCCTCACACCCGATGCTCAGGACGCCTTCGGGGACCGAGACCTCGGTGAGGTTCGCGTTGAGCGAGAAGGCGCCGTCGGCGATGGAGGTCACGGGGAGCCCCTCGAGCTGGGCGGGGATCTCCACACGCCCGCCCGCGCCCTCATAGCCGGTGATGGCGATGGTCCCCGGTTCCTGTTGCTCGTACTTGATGCCGTCGGCCGTCGTCGCCGCAAGGGCGGCCGCCGCGGGAAGGCCCAGCACCGCCGGCATCCCAAAGACGACGGCCAAGGCGATGAGCTGCGCCGCGATCAGGCAGCGCAGGCGCCTGGCGAGGGACGGGCCGTGCTTGGGGCTAGGGGTGCTTGGGCGATCGGTCATGGTTGCTCCGTCCGTGTGGGGATTCGGGAGGCGAGGCCTCTATGCAAGGTGGGAGGTTTAGCCCTCGAGCGCGGCGACCATGGCGGCATCGAAGGCGTCGAGGTCGGCCGGGCGGCGCGAAGTGATGAGCCTCCAGCCGTTCGAGTCGTCCACGTGGCACTCCTCGTCGAGCCACTTCGCGCCCGCGTGCTCGAGGTCGACGCGGATGTAGCGGCAGCTGGTCATCGTCTTGCCCTGGAGCACGTCGGCGTTCACGAGCACCCACGGGCCGTGGCACACCGCCGCGATCGGCTTGCCGGCGGCGGCGAAGTCCTGCGCCAGCTTCTGCGCCTCGGGGCGCACGCGCAGGCGGTCGACGTTCACGGTGCCGCCGGGGATCACGAGGATGTCAAAGTCACGGGCATCCACGTCCTCAAGGCCGCAGTCGGGCGTGTAGCGAATGCCCTCGTGCTGGTCGTGAATCACGCAGTCGGCCGGGTCGGGATAGCTCGCGCCGGCCACGGTCACCTGGACGCCGGCGGCGCGCAGGTCCTCGACGGGCCGGGTGAGCTCGGGCTCCTCGATGCCGAAGGAGGCGATGATCACGAGGGCGCGCTTCTGGGAGAGGTCCTTCTTTGCGGCGGGTCGGGTTGCGGAATCGGACATTGGGATGCTCCTTTGTCGGGTGATTGGCCGTTGCCTGGTCGCGCGGGCGCCGCGCGGGAATCGCGGCAGGGGGCGCAAAAACGGTTTGCTTCTTTGCAGCTTAATACTGTACGAGGAGACGAGCGAGATTATCTGGGCGGACTCGGTTCTGCGGCAGGCGGGCGAAACTGGAGAGCGGGGTCAAACGGGTCCCTTCGGGCAAAGATACGGTCGACCTGATGCGCTTCGCGAGGTCCTTCTCGGAAAGGTCGGTCCGGGCCGCAAGGACGAAGTGCAGCCCCGAGTCCTCCTCCTCTATAGAGAAGTCGGGTGCGGCGGCGCCCCACGGCATGGCGCGAAGAAGACCGATAAGCTCGTCGCGGGATTCCCGCTTGGCCTTGCGCATGCGGGCGACGTGCCGCTCGTATGCCCCCGATTCAAGCAGCCGAGCAAGGGCGACCTGCTGGACAGAGCTCACCGTGGACGAATAAAAGCCCAGCTCAGCGTTATAGCGCTCCATGAGACACGGCGGCAGGACCATGTAGGCGAGGCGCAGGGCCGCGCCGAGGCTCTTGCTGAACGTGTTCGTGTAGATGACGCTTTGCGTCGCATCGATACTCGCGAGGGCCGGCACCGGGCGGCCAGCGAGGCGAAACTCGCAGTCGTAGTCGTCCTCGATGATCCAACGGGTTTTGGCAAGCGAGCAGTTCGTATCCGGCGCTTGACCGACCACGGCGGGCTGCTGGGCATCGGCGGACGCCCAGCCCAGCAGCTCATAGCGCCGCGCGATACTCGTGACGAGCCCCGTGGGGAACTGGTGCGAGGGCATGAGGTGGATCACGTCCACGCCCTGACGCTCGAGCTCGCGCATGCAGACTCCCTCGGAATCAAGGGGGATGTGCCGCAGGCGAACGCCGTTTGCCTGGTAGAGGCGGGTAAGGCGCGGGTATCCCGGGTCCTCCACGCCGTAGGTAAGGCCGTGGCCCAGGAGCTGGACGGCGATGTTGTCCAGAATCTGCGCACCCGCGCCCACAAGGATGCGGTCGGGGTCGACCTCCATGCCGCGCGTCTGCCGCAGGTGCGCGGAGATTGCGCGGCGCAGACGCAGGAGGCCCTGCGCCGGAGACGGGCCGAAGACCTCCGCCTCCGGCTCGGACGCGAGGGTCTCGCGCAGGGCCCGCGACCAAAGCCGTGCGAGGCTGGGATCGGCGGGTGCCTCGAGCGGGACGTCTTCGTTGTGGGCCGATGCGGGAGCGATGGACTTCTTTGCAGCAGAAGGAGGCGGCGACACGCTCGCGACCTGGGGAGGAAGGCCTGGCAACGCGCTGGCGAAGTAGCCGCTCCGCGGACGGGCGTGAATGTAGCCCTCGGCCACGAGCTGGGCGTATGCAGACTCGACGGTCACGAGGCTCACGCCCAGGTGCTGCGCCAAGGACCGCTTGGAGGGAAGGCGGTCGTCGGGCGCGATGAGCCCGGCGACGATATCGTCCCGGATCCGGCGGTAGAGATACTCGTAGAGGGAGAGCTCGCCTCTTTGCGCGAGGTCGTAATCAAGCATCTGGTCTTGTTGCTTTCTCTTATCTGGCCTTGTTCTGGCTTGGTCATTATCTCACGAATTGGGCGTTTTGCTCATGCCAGTTGGCGTGTAGGATGGCCCGCATGCACACGCCAACGACCGAAGGAGACAAAGAATGGCCGCAGAGAAGACCCAATCGCGCGAGGAGCGCGCCCGCCTGAACCGCCAGCTCGCGCAGATGCTCAAGGGCGGAGTCATCATGGACGTGACCACGCCCGAGCAGGCACGCATCGCCGAGGACGCGGGCGCCTGCGCCGTCATGGCGCTCGAGCGTATCCCGGCGGACATCCGCGCCGCGGGCGGCGTCTCCCGCATGAGCGACCCCGCGATGATCGCCGGGATCCAAGAGGCGGTGAGCATCCCCGTCATGGCGAAGTGCCGCATCGGCCACATCGCCGAGGCGCAGGTCCTGCAGGCCATCCAGATCGACTATATCGACGAGTCCGAGGTGCTCTCCCCCGCCGACGACGTGTACCACATCGACAAGACCCAGTTCGACGTGCCCTTCGTTTGCGGTGCGCGCGACCTGGGCGAGGCGCTTAGACGTGTGGCCGAAGGCGCGACGATGATCCGCACGAAAGGCGAGCCGGGTACGGGCGACGTCGTGCAGGCCGTGCGCCACATGCGAAAGATCCAGCGCCAGATCCGCGAGGTCGCGAGCCTGCGCGAAGACGAGCTCTTTGAGGCCGCCAAGGAGCTGGCCGTGCCGGTCGAGCTCGTGCGTTACGTACACGAGAACGCGAAGCTCCCCGTGGTGAACTTCGCCGCGGGCGGCGTTGCGACGCCGGCGGACGCCGCGCTCATGATGCAGCTGGGCGCCGAAGGCGTGTTCGTGGGCTCGGGCATCTTTAAGAGCGGCGACCCGGCGAAGCGCGCCGCCGCCATCGTGAAGGCCGTCGCCAACTACGAGGACGCCGCGCTCATCGCCGAGCTCTCGAAGAACCTGGGCGAGGCCATGGTGGGCATCAACGCACAGGAGATCGAGCTCATCATGGAGGAGCGTGGTCGCTAGTGGGGCGCGGAACGGGACGAGGAACGACCGCCGTTCTGGCTGTTCAGGGAGCCTTTATCGAGCACGAGCGGATGCTTGGGCGTCTTGGCGAGAAATGCGTCGAGCTGCGCCAGGCGTCCGACCTCGAGCAGGGGTTCGACCGGCTCGTGCTGCCCGGTGGCGAGTCGACGGTGCAGGGCAAGCTCCTGGACGAGCTGGGGATGCTCGAGCCCCTGAGGGCCCGCATCGCCGATGGGATGCCCGTGCTCGCCACCTGCGCCGGGTTGATCTTGCTCGCTTCTCGGTTGGACGCGCACGACGACCGCGGCACCCCGCGGCTGGGAACGCTCGACGCGCTTGTGAAGCGTAACGCGTACGGTCGGCAGCTGGGGAGCTTTCATACCGAAGGCGAGCTTGCAGGCATCGGGCACGTCCCGATGACGTTCATCCGCGCACCGTACGTGATGGAAGCGGGGCCCGAGGTCGAGGTGCTCGCACGCGTGGAGGGCCGCATCGTCGCCGTTCGCCAAGGAGTGCAGCTCGCGCTGGCATTTCACCCCGAGCTCGACGAGAGCCTCGCGGTGCACAAGGCGTTTTTGGCGATGTAGGGGCTGCGGGCCAGCCGCCGTGCCGAACGCCGCGCCCTTCTCGTGTGCGCCGCGGCCCCACTACCCCCCCTGCAAAATGAGACATCCTAGGCGCCTGGGATGTCTCATTTTGCAGGGGGCTTGTATGTGAGGGCGCAGATGGCCTCGCTAAGAAAGGCGCTCGATCAAGGCATTTGTCACGGCGAGGCAGTCGGCGACGACCTTGTAGGAAGCCACGCCAAAGATAGGGGCCGTCGGGTCCTCGTTCACAGCGACGACCGTCTGCGCTCCCGAGATGCCCGCGAGGTGCTGAATGGCACCGGAGACACCCAGGCTCACGAGAAGCTTAGGCGAGACGGAAACGCCGGTCTGCCCCACCTGATGCGAATAGTCGAGCCAGCCGGCTTCCACCACGGGGCGCGTGCAGCCGAGCCCGCAGCTACAGCCCAGGCGACCGCCCAGAAGATCGGCGAGAAGCTGGGCGCGAGCAATGCCCTTCTTGCCGCCGATGCCGCGGCCCACGACCACGAGCACATCGGCATCCGTAATAGAGTCCTCCTGAGCAGCGGGTTCTCGGGATACCACACGCACCCGCCCCGCAATCGAGGGGTCGAGGGGGACATCCTCCACGAGCCCCGCAAGAGACTCGGCGACCTCGCGAGGCTCGGGTGCCGCGAAAATCCCCGGGCGCACGGTGGCCATCTGCGGCCGGTGGCTCGGGCACACGATCGTCGCCATGAGGTTGCCGCCAAAGGCGGGGCGCGTCTGCTGAAGCAGGCCCTTCTCGGTGTCCATCTGAAGCACGGTGCAGTCCGCGGTCAGGCCCGTCTGCAGCTCCACGGCGACACGCGGGGCGAGTTCGCGGCCAAACACCGTGGCGCCGTAGAGGATCGCTTCCGGCTTGCGGTCCCGCGCCAAACGGCAGAGCCATTCGCAGAAGACCTCGGAGTCGGGGCGTGCGAGCCTGTCGTCGCACGTGCGGACAACCTCGTCCGCGCCGGCCGCGAGCAGCGCACGGGCATTGGCATCGCCCGTATCGGAAGGCTCCCCCACCACAGCGACGACACTGCATCCGCGCTCGGCCGCGAGCGTGCGCGCACGCCCCAGCAGCTCGAAGGCCACGGGCAACGCCGCACCCGTCGAGTCGACCTGCGCGAATACCCAGATATCGCGATAGAAGGAGAGGTCCGTCGCCGCCGCGTCCTTCTCGATCGAAAGCGCGCCCACGGGGCAGGCGTCCACGCACATTCCGCAGCTCACGCACCCGTCGAGGACGCGCGCGAGGCGATCGACGACCTCGATGCCGTCGTTCGCGCACACGCGCTCGCAGCGACGACAGCCCACGCACTTCCGGGGATCGACCACAAGCCCGCTCATCGCGCAACCTCCTCAAAAACCTCGAGCAGCGCTGCGGCCTGCTCGTCGGGCGTACCGGCGATATCGACGGCCTCGTTCGAGCGCTCCGGGACGAACGAGCGGACCACCTGGGTCGGCGAGCCGTCCAGGCCGCACCGGGAGCGGTCGGCCCCGGCTCCGGCCGCGTCGAGCACGCGGACCTCGGCCGCCTCGCCCCTGCGCACGCCCAAGATGCTGGGCATGCGCAGGTCTGCGATGTCCTTCGCCACGGTAAGCACGCACGGCAACGGGACCTCGACGACCTCGGAGCCCTCATCGGTGTCGTGCCGCACGATGACCCTTCGCCCGTTCGCGCTGACGACCTCGGTCACGCCGGCCACGCACGGCGCGCCAAGAAGGCCGCCAAGCTCCGGGCCGATCTGCGCCGTGTCGCCGTCGACAGCCATCTTGCCGCAGATCACCAGGTCGCACGGGCCGAGCTGCGCGAGCCCGAGCGAGAGCGCGTAAGAGGTCGCGAGCGTGTCGGCCCCCGCGAATGCGCGGTCCGAGAGCAACAGGGCCTCGTCGGCGCCGCGCGAGATCGCGTCGCGCAGGATACGCTGCGTGTCGGGGATACCCATGGAAAGCACCGAGACCGTCGCGCCCAAGCGGTCCTTCAGCCGCAACGCCACCTCAAGCGCCGCCGTGTCGAAGGGGTTCGCCACAGACTGTTTTCCGTCGCGCACGATCGTGTGGGTCTTGGGGTCCATGCGCACCTCGGTGGTCGAGGGCACGGCCTTCATGCAAACGGCGATCCTCATGCGAGCTCGCCTCCCTTCTTGGCCTCTGCTCGCGCTTTATCGAGAGGCGCCGTGCCAGCAGCGAGCCCATCGAGAACCGCCTCGTCGAAGAGGTTCCCGCGCCCGAGCTGGCCCTTGGGGTCGAGCTGCCGCTTGAGCCGGGCCATCTGGAGGATGTGCTCCGGGCCATACATGGTTCGGAGGAAGTCGCGCTTGATCTTGCCCACGCCATGCTCGGCGGAGACGGCCCCGCCCATCCGCGTGACCTCGGCGGCCCACGACGAGAAGAGCTTCTTGCCGGCGGCGAAGTCGGCCGCATCGCGGGGCAGGACGTTCACGTGAAGGTGGTTGTTGCCGATGTGGCCCCAGGCGGCGCTCTGCAGGCCGGCCTCGGCAAGCGTGCGACGATAAAGGGCGACGACGTCGTGCAGCCGCTCATCGGGCACGGACATATCGCTGCCGAGCTTGGTGATCGTGGGGTCGGTGCGGCGGCGCTCGTCGATGAGCATGTTCACGCTCTCGGGGACCGCATGACGGAAGAAGCGCTGTCGCTCGCGATCCACGTCGGTCCGCGCGACCCAAGTATCGGCCTCGCTTGCCCCCACGGCGCCCATCGCGTCGCCGATGACGTAAAGCTCGTGGAGGGCCTCGCCCTCGCTCGCGCAGTCGAGCTCGACATAGACGCAGCACGCGAAATCTGGGTCGACGGCAGGAAGGCTCGCGAACGCGGCGCTGTTCGCGCGCTGCGAGCGCAGGATCGAAAGCGCGCCGGCATCGAAATACTCGATCGCAGCGGCGTGCTCAAGGGCCGGGCGGACGGCGACGGTAAAGTCAAGCGCGGCCGACTCGCTGGCAAAGAAGCAGCTCACGCCCCAGACGACCGCCGGAGCGGGCATAAGCGCGAGCTCGACCTCGGTCACGACGCCGAGCGTGCCGTCGCTGCCGACGAACAGGTCGAGGGCGTCCATGTTGTCCTCGACATAGTAGCCGGAAGCGTTCTTTGTATGCGGCATCTGGTAATCAGGGAGGTCGAGGGCGAGCTCGCGGCCGGACTCCGTGACGAGCCTGAGCGTGCGGCCTTCCGCGCGAACGTCGCCGCGGTGGAGAGCCAGCACGTCGCCGTCCGACAGGACGACGCGCAAGGCGCTCACGTGCGGGCGCACGGGGCCGTAGCCGTAACTACGCGCGCCGGAAGCGTTGCAGGCGACCATGCCGCCGATGCAGGCGCTCGTCTCGGTCGGGTCCGTGGGAAAGAACTGCTCGGCGCCGGCATAGAGCTCTTCGAGGGCGGCGAGGCTCTGCGCACCCCAGCCTGTCGTCGAAAGCGACTTGTTTGCCAAGGCCTTGCGGAGGTTGGCAAGCACCATACCCGGCTGAACGCGCAGGTAGAACGTGCCGTCAGAATCACGGCGCAGGCCAAGGGCCGCATCCATGCGGCTCAAGTTGAGCACATGGCCACCGTTGGGAACGGCTCCCGCGGCAAGACCCGTCCGCGCCCCCTGGACTGTGATTGGCATCCCCGAGGCGTACAGCTCGCGCAGGACCGCGCGAACCTCGGCCTCGTTCGCGGGGAACGAGATGGTCTCGGCCCGGCCAACCGTTCGCGACTCGTCGCGCACGTATTCCTCGAGCTCAGACCCCAACGGCTTAATCAACGTCATGGTCGCACCTCTCCACAGCCGTCCCCTTCCCCGAATAGGTGGCAACGGACAGGATAAGCAGTGTATTCACCTTATGCGACATGCATTGCCGTTGGGTTTCAGGGCACAAGGTTTAACGGGGGACATCATCCTGGAGCCGGCCCACGATACGTCCTGACTCCAGAGCGCACTCGCGCCGTTCGTCACACGTAAATCGGATTTCGTACACGTTCGAGCCGTTCGTCACACGTATTTTGGCGGCACCGAAGCCGATCGACCGAGAAAAGCGCAGATAAGCTATCTGAAAAAATAGTTTAAGACGGGCCGGCGCCACTTTTTACGTGTGACGAACGGCCCCAGTGCGCTCAAAAACTATTTTACGTGGGACGAGCGCCCCGAGTGTGCACTCAGCACCAAGCTGCGCCGCATTGAGCGGCTCATTCTCCGATTCTCACCAAAGAAAAGCTCCCGCCGAGGGCAGCCAGGACGGGAGCTCCGCTCCTTAGAGCTTCTTGTGCAGCTTGAGCAGCTCAATGAGCATGTGATCGCGATACTCCGCCAAAGACTCGGGGTCATTGCCCGTCTCTGGGGAGCGGTTGGCGAGCTCCGCGTTCACGCCGTCCTGGGCAACCTGCGCGAACTCGGACGGGAAGCTCTTCCAGTCGGCCATATCGTTCAGCCAGAGGCTGATCGAGTCATTAAGGTGGTTCATCAGACCGGAAACGCCGCCCTTGCCCCCGCCGAGCTCAAAGACGAGCGAGGGGCCCATGATGCCCCAGCGGATCCCGGGGCCGAACGTCACGGCCTTGTCGGCGTCCTCAATCGAGCAGACGCCGGAGAGCACGAGGTTCGCGACCTCGCGATATAGGGCCATCTGCAAGCGGTTGCAGATGAACCCGAGCGCCTCCTTCTGCAGGACAACAGGCTCCATACCAATGGCTGAGTAAAACTCCTTCGCCCAGGTCACCGTGTCCTTCGACGTCTTCTCGCCCTTCGTGATCTCCACGAGCGGGATGAGGTGGGGCGGGTTGTACGGGTGGCCTCCGCAGAAGCGCTCGGGGTGCTTGGCGTTCTTCGCGATCTGGGTCACAAGGAGGCCGGACGTCGAGCTGGCGATGATGGCGTCAGGTGCAGCAGCGGCCTCGATGGCGTCGACAAGCTCCCATTTGACTTCATAATGCTCGGCCGAGGACTCCTGGATGAACTGCGCCCCGTCCACTGCCTCGGCAATCGAGGTCGTGTAGTGGATGCGCGCGGCGATGGCAGCCGACTCGTCCTCGGTGTACACGCCGTTCTTCACGAGAGAAGCCAACGACGTCGCCACCCGCTCACGGGCGAGCTCGCTCGACTGCTCGGTCCGGTTCTGCGCCCAGACCTCAAGGCCCGCCATCGCGAACTTGAGCGCGTAGCTGTAGCCGATGACCCCTGCGCCTACAGAAGCGACCTTCTTGATTTCCGTTCCGTCGATCTCCACGTGCGCCTCCATACCCTAGAAGCGCGGACCCCGATGGTTCGCGTGCCTCGAGTATAGGTCGGCGCCCCCGCAAAATAAGACATCCCAAGCGCGGATTACGTCTCATTTTGCGGGGGCGCCTTGTGTGAGAAGCGCTGGAGAGGTTCGCGTCCTTACACCCTCGCCACGCCGGACTTGCGGGCGGCGTCGGCGACGGCCGCGGCGACCGCGGGGGCAACGCGCTTGTCGAAGGCGCCGGGGATGATGTAATCGGCGGAGCGCTTATCATCGTCCACCAGGCCCGCAATGGCGTAGGCGGCGGCTTCCATCATTTCATCGTTGATGTCGGAAGCGCGCACGTTGAGCGCGCCGCGGAAAATCCCAGGGAACGCGAGGACGTTGTTGATCTGGTTCGGGAAATCCGAGCGGCCGGTCGCGGCCACGGCGGCGCCGGCGGCGAGGGCCTCGTCGGGCATGATCTCGGGCACGGGGTTCGCGCACGCGAAGACGATCGGGTCCTTGGCCATCGTGCGCACCATGTCCTGCGTGAGCGCGCCGGGGGCGGACACGCCCACAAAGACGTCCGCGCCGGCCACGGCATCGGCGAGCGACCCGTGGACACCCTCGTGGTTCGTCCAGGTGGCGATCTCTTCCTTCACGGGGTTCAGGCCCTCGCGCCCCTCGTAGATGGCGCCCTTGCGGTCGCAGATAATGACGTCCCGCACGCCCATGCGCTTCATCAGGCGCGCGATGGAGATCCCGGCGGCGCCGGCGCCCGAGAACACCACGCGCACGTCGGCGAGCTCGCGACCGGTCAGGCGGCACGCGTTGATCAACGCGGCGCAGGTCACGACCGCCGTACCGTGCTGGTCGTCGTGGAAGACGGGAATGTCGCAGGACTCCTTGAGCCTGCGCTCGATCTCGAAGCAGCGCGGCGCGCTGATGTCCTCGAGGTTCACGCCGCCGAAGCTGCCCGCGAGCAGCTCGACCGTGCGCACGATCTCGTCCACGTCGTTGGAGCGGATACACAGCGGGAAGGCGTCGACGTCGGCGAACGTCTTGAAGAGGGCGCACTTGCCCTCCATCACGGGCATGCCGGCCTCGGGACCGATGTTGCCCAGGCCCAGGACCGCCGAGCCGTCGGTGACCACGGCCACAAGGTTCCCGCGACGCGTATAGGTATAGGAGTCGTCGACGTTCTTCTGGATCTCGAGGCACGGCTGGGCGACGCCCGGCGTATACGCCACGGCGAGCTCCTCGGGCGTGCTGATGGAGGCGCGGCTCACGACCTCGATCTTACCGTGCCACTCCTTGTGCTTGTCCAACGCGTACTGCTTGGCGTCCTCGGCCATTGGCGTCTCCCCTCGTCGGGTCGCCCGAAGGCGACGTGTTAGTCAGCGATACTTCGAAGTATACGAATCGGGGCAGCAAACGCACCCGTCGACTCGGCGAATCGACGCTTGGAGTCGCCGTCGACACTTCGTTCGGCAGTGACGACGCGGG
>ERZ808240.4001-NODE-4001-length-13625-cov-18.244363_pt1 | contig 13625 bp, 14 predicted proteins | sample MGYA00521084_ERZ808240 | MGnify/ENA primary metagenome ERZ808240 (study PRJEB31516, sample SAMN03275571) | gut metagenome | biome: mammalia-associated habitat; material: feces | host: Papio cynocephalus | place: Kenya | collected 2012-08-06 ... | reverse complement strand
GGATTGCCGCACGCCTTACGGCGGTCTCGCCTGCCGGCTCGGTCGGTGCTTCTGCTTCGCAGAGGTGTCCGCAGGACACCCGCACCGCAATGACTAAACGGTATGTCATTCTGAGCGCAAAGCGCGAAAGAATCCGTAATACCCTTAAAAGGGAGAACGGATTGCCACGGGGCTAAAGCCCCTCGCAATGACGAGGAGGGTGGAGAAACGGATTGACGCACACCTTGCGGCGGTCTCGCCTGCCGGCTCGGTCAGTGCTTCTGCTTCGCAGAGGTGTCCACCGGACACCCGCACCGCAATGCCAGGAAGAGTTAGACCGACCGATGGCATAACGTTATTTTCTTTTAATTCGCCAAAATATCTTTTTATTCTTCCCCACGCTTTGACAATTTAAACCGACCGCCCGTTGTATAATTAGTTTACATAAATATGTATTTGGCGGTGAATTAAAATTGAAGGAAATTGCAAATTCCGTAAACAGAAAGGAAAAATACGATACCGGTATTTTGCTTGCGGCGGCGGGTATGCATATATCTGCGGCGGCGGTTGGGTTTATAATGTCGCGCGGGGCGGTTTTGGGAAATCTTTTGCCGTTCGGTATTTCTTTTATTGCTGGCTGCTCGCTTACATATACTCCTGCCGCGGCAACGGGCGTTTTTTTGGGATATTTTATTCCGGCAATAGGAAGCGGAGGCTTTAAATATATTGCCGCCGCGTTTGCGGTGGTGGCGGTAAAGCTGCTGCTCGGCGGGCTTAAACGGCTTTCCTCAAATCCGATTTTTTTAAGCGCTATGGCGTTTCTTGCAAGCTTTTTAACCTCGGCGGTAACGTTAAGCGGGCTTAACGTTAATTTTTTAAACGTACTTTGCGAATCGCTTTTTGCGGCAATGGGAGCATTTTTTGTATGCCGCTGTTTTAATTCTTTTAAAAACGCCGCCGCAGGGCTCAGGGCGGACGAGCTTGCCTCGCTTTCGGTGTTGATAGGTATGGCGCTTACGGGTATAAACGGCTTTACCTTTAACGGCATAAGTCTCGGTCATATACTCGGTATTGCGGTAATACTTACCGCCGCCAAATACGGCGGTATACTTTCGGGCTCGGTAAGCGGAATAACGGTTTCGTTTGCAATGTGCCTTAGCGGAGTTTCGGGCGAAATAGCCGTTGTTTACGCATTTACGGGGCTTATTGCAGGCGTTTTTTCCTCGTTCGGAAAATATGTTCAAACGGCGGTGCCGCTGGTTTTCAGCCTTGCGGGGTCGGTAATATCGGGCAATCCCGTGCTTATAGCCCAAACGGTTATAGAGGCGGCGCTCGGCTCGGCGTTGTTTTTGGCGGTTCCGCGAAGGGCGGGCATACGTCTTGGCAAGCTGTTTTCGGCGTATCCGCGTCTTTCCGCGCCGGACGGCGTTAAGCGCTCGCTTTCAATGCGGCTTGATATTGCCGCCGGCGCGCTTTGCGACGTTTCGGACACGGTTGAGCAGGTGGCGGCGGAGCTTTCAAAAATAAACTCGCCCGATTTCGGCAGCGTTATAACCGCGGTAGAGCAGGACGCCTGCGCCGGCTGCAAGCTCAGGCTTCACTGCTGGGAAAGCAAGCGCGACGATACGCTGAAAGCCGTTCTTGAAATGACAAACGCTGTAAAAAGCGGTGAGCGCTCGCCCGAAAACGCCGCCCCCGAAGAATTTAAGGGCAGGTGCCTAAGGGTGGCGCGCGTGGCGAACGCGGCTTACAAGCGCTATTCGGATTACGCTTCGCGCATTGCCGCAGAAAACCGCATAGACGAAGTAAGAGGTGTGGTATCCGACCAGTTCGACGGCATTTCGGCAATGCTTTCCGAGCTTTCGCGCGAGCTTGAAAAAGACGACCGCTTTGACAATTCCGCCGCCGAAAAAGCCGCGGCGGCGCTTAAAAATCTTGATATAAGGGTAGAGGAATGCTCAAGCAAAACCGATAAATACGGCAGAATGACAATTGAAATGAGGGTAAAAAAAGACCCTTCGCTTATTATCAACAAGCTTCAGGTTATGAAGATGGTGTCTGTTGTGTGCGAAAGGGATTTCGATATACCGTCGGTAAGTGAAAACGGCGGCGAAATTTTTATTGTTTTAAACGAGCATGCGGCGCTTAGGGTAGACGTGGGGGTAGAGCAAAAATGCGCTTCCGACTCGGCAATGTGCGGCGACGCTTACAAGTATTTTTTCGACGGCAGAGGACATTTTATAATGATCCTTTCCGACGGTATGGGCACGGGCGGCAGAGCGGCGGTGGACGGCGCCATGGCGTCCGGTCTTATGTGCAGGCTTATTAAAGCTGGGTTCGGGTATGATTGCTCGCTCAGAATACTTAATTCCTCAATGCTGTTTAAATCTACCGACGAATCGCTTGCAACCGTTGATATTGCCAGCATAGATCTGTTTACGGGCAGGGTGGAGCTTTACAAGGCAGGCGCCGCGCCCACGCTTGTAAGGCGTTCGGGCAGAACGGGCAAGGCGGAAAGTACCTCGCTGCCGGCGGGAATACTGCGTGAGGTAAGCTTTGACAAGGCGGTTGTTCGCTGTAAGGAAAACGATATTGTGGTGCTTATGTCCGACGGGGCTGTAAGCGAGGGCACCGAATGGATAAAGGACGAAATAGAGGGCTTTACCGACGGCACCGCCGAACAGCTTTCCGAAAGGATATGCGAGGGCGCGAAACGCCGCCGCACCGACGGGCACGAGGACGATATAACCGTTATGACCGCGGTAATAAAAAGGGCGGTTTGATAAAAACGGGGGAACGGATTGTTAAATATTATACGGCGGCTGCAATGGCAAAACGGCGTGTCATTCTGAGTGCGAAGCGCGAAAGAATTCGTAATATCCTTAAAAGAGGGACGGATTGCCACAGCCGTTTGCACGGCTTCGCAATGACGAGGGGGGAGAGAACGGATTGCCGCGGGGCTAAAGCCCCTCGCAATGACAAATAGGGGAATATTGTACGGGGTTTATCTTATTTTATCTGTTCTGCCCAGTATATAATCCGTTGAGGTTTTATAAAAATCGGCAAGCCTGATTACAAAGTGTGTGGGTATTTCACGTTTTCCTATTTCATAGCTGCCGTAGGTTTTCTGTGTTACGCCCAAAACTGCCGCAATCTGCTTTTGAACAAGGTCGTTATCTTCCCTTAAATCTCTTAAACGTCTGTAATAATACATATAAGCTTCACCTCCCGATTTAAGTATATATGATTTTAATCTGCGGTGTGAAATTTATCCGCATATGATAGTAAAATAATTCAAGTGAATTATAATTAAAAATACCTCTTGCCTTTTTGTGCGGCGGCATTATATAATGTTTTAAACGGGTTAAGGGGAGAATTTTTAATGAAAAGACTTGTTTTATTGCTTTTTTGCGCTGTTATGCTGCTGCCGGCGGCGGTTTCTGCGGAAACGGCTTTGGCGGAGCAGCTTACCGTTTCGGGCGTGGATAAAAAGCTTACCGACGCAAATCACCTTACATATACGGAATGTGAAACGCTTAATATTAGGGCGGATAATAAAATAGGCTCGCTTTATATTATATTTTTTGACACGCCTACCGATTTTACGGTTGAAAACGGCGGTAAAAGCAAGACGGTAAGCGCCGAGTTTTTGCATACGCTTGCGGATATTTCGGATATAGGTTCGGGTGAAGTAACGGTAAAATTCAATAAAAGCGTAAGGGTGTGCGATATATACGCCTTTACCGCAGGCGCGCTGCCTGATTTTGTGCAGGTGTGGAAAAAGCCCTGCGAGCGCGCGGATATTTTGCTGGTTTCCTCGCACGCCGATGACGAGCAGCTGTTTTTTGCGGGGCTTTTGCCGCTTTATGCTTCGCGCGGGTGCGACGTGCAGGTTGTATATTACACCGACCACAAGAACAATCCGCGCCGCCGCCACGAGCTGCTTAACGGGCTTTGGACGGTGGGAATTACAAATTACCCCGTTATAAGCAGCTTTCCCGATTATTATTCCGAAACGGCGGACGGCGCGCTTAAAACAATAGCCGGCGAGGGCTACACCCAAAACGACGCGCTTGCCTTTCAGGTTGAAATGCTGCGCCGCTTTAAGCCGCAGGTGGCGGTAAGCCACGATCTGAACGGTGAGTACGGCCACGGTATGCACAAGCTTAACGCCGCCATGCTTACAAAGGCGGTTGAAATTTCGGGGGACAGCGGGCAGTTTACCGACTCTGCCGAGCGTTACGGCGTTCACACCGTAAAAAAGCTTTATGTGCATTTATACGAAAAAAATAAAATTGTAATGAATTACGATGAAGCGAGCGATTATTTCGGCGGTAAAACGCCGTTTCAAATGTCGCAGCAGGGCTTTTTGTGCCACACCTCGCAGCAGGATACTTGGTTCAAAAGGTGGATATTCGGCAAAAACGGCGAAATAACCAAGGCTTCGCAGATAACGAAATATTCGCCCTGTAATTACGGGCTGTATTTTACTGCGGTGGGCGAGGATACGCTTAAAAACGATATGCTTGAAAACATAACGACATACAAGGAGCAACAGCGTTTAGAAGAAGAAAAGGAAAAAGCGCGGCTTGAAGAGGAGCAGCGCTTAAAAAAAGAAAAAGAGGCAAGGGAAAAAGCCGCCGCCCAAAATAAGGCACGGCTTAAAAGGCAGAGAACACGGCGGATAATTGCGGCGGTTATTTTAACCCCCGTAATTGTGTTAACCGCGGTATACACCGCAATAAACATTGCCGCAAGGCAAAGGGCAAAAAAGCGCCGAAAAAGAAAGCAAGGGCTTTGAAAATTTGCTTTTTCCGGCAGGAAGCTGTGCGCGGCAATCCGTTTCCTTTTAAAATGGGAGGCGGATTCTTTCGCGCAAGCGCTCAGAATGACATAAAAGCCAATTATCGCAGCGTTATCGTGCAATGCAGTGCCGAACAAATAATAAAACCGCAAAGCACTCCGGCAACATTTGCGCCGGAGTGCTTTTTTAATAGCCCAACTCTGAAAATATACCATACCAATAAACCTGATTTACGGTTAAAGCCGTGGCTTCTCTACTGACCGATTCACCTTGTTTTCTGCGCAGATAAAGTTTAAAAATCTCCGGCAGTTCGTTAAAATTTAAAAGTCTGTTTGTTTTAAGCTTTGATGAGTTTATATGGGCTTTTGATTCGGAAATAATAACATTTCGCCCGCTTACGCTTACAAAAAACCATTTTGGCGTACAACTGCGCGTGGGACAGGTGTGAACGTCTCTTGGGTTATCGGTAAAGGATTCAAGTATTTCATTTTTAATGTTTATTTCGTTCATTTTTATTTCCTTTCAATTATTCAAAGCGTCCGGAAATTTCACGGTATCAAAAACCTCTCCGGTTGATATGTCTTTAATATTTATTATTACGGTATGGGGCGCCGAGGTGTCAAAAGCCTGATACAGCATACCTGCAATTCCGCAAGCGGAAACGGCAATTGAGTCAAGGCTGTTTTTATATTCTTCTTTATTTGCAAGAATTGTAATATTACTGAAATTATTATTATATTCAATTTTTGAAATGGATTTATAATCGGTATCCGAGGTTATACTGTCTATGGATTTTTTTGTTTCTTCTTTAAGAGAATTTAAGTATTCTTTATATTTTGAGCGCTCAAAGGTATATTTAAAAGAACCGTCGTTTTGCTTTTCGATTTTTTTAATACCTAATTCTTTTCCCTCGGAGGTAACAGTCAGCTCGGTACTGCTATCTACTAATAATGCCGGAACGGTAAGCTCTATATCGCCGAATATTTTTTTACTGGCCTTAATGCTATCGTTTTCATTATTATCGGTTATTTCTGTTTCAGCCGGATTTGACAATACGGTATATATTATACATATTGAAAAAACTGAAAAAAGGCTTAAAACAATTATTGCAAAATAGATTGGTAATTTATTTGATTTTTTCACATTATCACCTCTGTTATGTTATAAATTATAACATATATTTATAACCAATGTCAAGGCATAATATCGGTGAGGTGGTTATGTGAACGACAAGCTCATCATCAAAAAGAAAGCCTTAAAAGGCGAAGACGGATATAAAACATTTTCTATAAGAATTAAAGATGAAACCGTAAAAAAGCTTGATTATATTTCATCGGAAACAAATCGTTCAAGAAACGAGTTAATAAATGTACTTTTGGAATATGCAATTAAAAATTGCGAAATAAAAAAGGAATAATTTTTTAAGTTGTTATTGCGAGGGGGGAGGAAACGGATTGCCGCGGGGCTAAAGCCCCTCGCAATGACAGGTAAACGAAAGTTTATCCGTACGCCTTATGTATTTGCAATAACTAAACGGCGTGTCATTCTGAGTGCGAAGCACGAAAGAATCCGTATTCCCTTTTAAAAGAAAACGGATTGCCACGGGGCTAAAGCCCCTCGCAATGACAAAATATTTATATAAAACAAAAAGCTTTAACACACCGTAAAGTAAAACGGCTGTGTTAAAGCTTTTGTTTTTATAATTCCGCATTCCGAATTACGAATTAAGCATTAAAGTATAACCGGCTGTATCTGCCTGCCGTTAAGCGCCTCTTCCACCGTTTTCGGTATAAGTGAAAAATCGCACACAAGCGAGTTGTTTTTGCCGAACGGGTCGTCTTGGCGGTAGGGGACAAAGTAAATATTGTTTGTGTTGTGTAAAAGCCCGATGTTTTTGGCAGAGGCGCCGAGCGCGTCGTTTGTGGCGATTGCAAGCACTACGGGCTTATTGTTTCTCAGGTGCGCCTTTACCGCCATTGTAACGGGCGTATCGGTAACGCCTAAAGCGGTTTTTGCTATTGTATTGCCGGTGCAGGGGGAAACCACTATTATATCAAGCAGATTTTTAGGGCCTATCGGCTCGGCGGCGGCTATGTCGTGTATTATTTTTTCGCCGCATATATCTTCAACCTCTTCTATAAGCTCGGACGCCTTGCCGAAGCGCGTATCGGTTGTGTAAACGATCGATGACATTATAGGCTTTATTTTAATATCGTTTTTTGCAAGCTCGCGCAGCGCCTCAAGCGATTTTTTTATTGTGCAGAACGAGCCGCAGAACGCGTATCCCAAGGTAATGTTTTCCATGGCGTTCTCCTCTTTCAAGTTTTTGATTCAATTATTTCTTTAACTGTTTTTGCAAGAATTTTTCCTGCGGTTTCGGGCGCGGTCTTACCGGGAAGCCCCGGCGCTTTTATCGCCGTAATGCCGCACCCCTGAGCGGCTGAAACGTCAAAGCCGCCCTTGCTTGATAAATCGATAATAAGACTTGCGGTACATTCCTTAAACGCGTCGTCGGGAATTACCTTAACGTCTACCGTGTTAAAAATAATATCATAGTTAAGGTTTTTTGGAATGTCCGCTGTGTATTCGCACCTACAGCCTGCCGCCGATATAATGGCAAAATCGCTTTGCTTTCTTGCGCTTACCGTAACCCTGCAGCCGATGTTTTTGAGCCTGTCGGCAAGTATTTTACCGGTTCTGCCGCAGCCTATAACAAGCACGCGGCTGCCCCACAGCGTAAACGGGGTATTTTCTATGGCAAGCTTTATGGCTCCCTCTGCGGTGGGAATGGCGTTAAGCAGGCAATATGCGTCGTCTTTTCCGTAATCTATGCAGTTTTTACCTTCAAACATATAGTTGCAGGTTAAAATAAGGGTTCCGCTTTTTGTAAGCCTTTCTATATCGCTTAGCAAGACCTCCTTTTTTGCAAGGGGTGCAAAAACGGTTTTTGAGTCCCTTGTGGTGGGAACAGGCAGCAGCAGAACATCGCTGTTTTGCGCTTCCTTTTCTGTGTAAGAATCGGTAAAATTTACCGTAAAGCCGTCGCTTTTAAGTATTTCGGCGGCGGTTTTAAGGCGGCTGTCGCCCCCGATAACCGTTATTTGTTTCATTATATCACCACTGCCCGATAATAAAATAAACGCCATAGGCTGTTATTACAGTCTATGGCGTTTATTACTTATTGTTACTAAAGGGATATATTGAATTTAAAGAAAATATCCTTTTCGCAAAGCCGATATTTTTCGGGCAGCTGCGGTCCGCAGGAGTTAGAGCCTATGCCCGATACCTTGTAATCTATTCTTATGTGCGTACCGTCCGATTTTTTAAGCTCGTCGGTATGCTCGGCTTTTGTTAACTGCTCTATGCTGTGGTGCAGCACGGATATTTCCATAAGATCCTCCGCAGAGAATTTAAGCGAATTTTCAATTTCAAGCTCGCGGCAGCCGTAATGGTTTCCGTGCTCCTGCGGGCGGATATAGTTTACATACTCGCGGTCTGCGTCGCTTTCGTGCCACGCAGTAATGCCGTGGTGGGTCATATCGCGGTAGCTGTCCATAGGTCCGTTGCCGAAATACTTAAATTTTGAAGTATCATACGGCAACTTAAACTCGAAACCGAGCCTTGGCAGCCAAACAACATTTTCGCGTATTTTACCGTTAAGACTCACCGAAACCTTGCCGTCGGCAAAAAATTCATAGCACAGCGTGTAATTAAAGAACGGCATTCGTGAAACGCCTGCGGCGGACATTGTAAACTCGGCGCGGTTGCCGCTTAGCTTGTAAGAATAAACCTTATTAAACGCACAGTCGAAATTTTCGCCCTGCCAAATGTTTGTTCTGTCCCACATTGCCTTTACATTGCGGTCGTTATCGGTGGTTGCCCTGAAATAGGAAAGCTTCATAGGCGTTGTTAAAAGCTCGCTGCCGTTCTTTAAGGCGCTTGTAATAAAGCCTGTTTGCTTTGAAAGGGTGTAGGAAAAGCCCTCGCCCTCGGCTTTAATTTCAAACTCGCCGTCTGTAATATTAAGCGGCTCGCCGTTTTCGCGGTTTATAATTTTTACGGGCAGCCTTTCCTCTAATGTGCCAAGCTCGGCGCCGTTAACGTCTGTCATTTTAACGGTTATAAAACAGCCTAAACGGCAGCTTTCGGGCAAAGCGGCGGCAGGCGTTACAGAAAATTCGTCGCCGGGGGTTGTGTTTACCCTTACTATGCGCTTTTCAAGGCTTTCGCCGTCCGCTGTTATATTATATTCAAAGGTGTAACCGTCAAACGAGGTAAAGTCGAAGCAGTTTTTAAGCTTTAATACGCCGTTTTCCCACTTAATGCGGAACGGTGCGTAGGCGTTCTTAACCTCATATGAGCCGGATTTTAAGCTTCTGTCGGCAAATACCATACCGTCGCAGCAGAAATTGCCGTCGTGCGTCAGCTCTCCGTCAAAATCGCCGCCGTATTTAGCCACTCCGTCAACCATAACGGTGTGGTCTGCCCATTCCCATATACAGCCGCCTATAAGCTTTTTGTTTTCGTAAATTGCGTTCCAGTAATCCCACATACCGCCCGGTCCGTTACCCATGGCGTGGGCGTATTCGCACATAAACACGGGCTGCCCTATATTATCGTCCTTTGCCCATTCGCAAAGCTTTTCCACAACAGGATACATCATTGAAAATACGTCGGTTTTTTCCTGACTGCCTGCTCTCGATGCGTCCTCGCAGTGGGCAAGGCGTACCTTATCGCGCGCTTTGAGCCAATCTATCTGCGCCGCCTGATTTACGCCGTATGCGCTTTCGTTGCCGGTTGACCACATTATTACCGAGGTATGTATTTTATCTCTTTCATAGGTGCGCTCTATGCGGTCTAAGAATTCCTTTTTCCACATTTCCTCTACGCACGGCCATTCGCCGTTTTCGGTATCGAATTTATAGCCTATATTGGCGTAGCGGCGCACGAAGCCGTGGGTTTCAATATCGCACTCAAGTATAACGTAAAAGCCCATTTCGTCGCAGTAATCAAGGAATTTAGGGGCAGGGGGATAGTGCGAGGTTCTTACCGTATTGATATTAAGCTCCTTCATAAGCTTTAAGTCGCGCACATAGTCTTCTTCGCTCATAGTCCAGCCCTTATAAGGGTCTGTATCGTGGTGGTTTACGCCCTTAAGCTTTACGGGCGTACCGTTTATAAGCAGCTCGTAATCCGAAGATATTTTAATTGTGCGGAAGCCGATTTTTCTTGTTATAATTTCGCCTGCGGCATAAAGCTTTACCGTGTAAAGGTATGGAGTCTCCGCCGTCCAGAGCGACGGCTCGTTTACGGTAAACACTACTTTGCCGCCTACCGAATCGCGCCTTTCAAGCAGAGCGTCCCCGTCGTACAGCTCGGCTGAAAATTCCGCGTCTGCTGTGCAGATTATATCGTTTTCTTCTGTTTTAATGTCAATATCGAATATATGGCCGTGCGGACGGGACAGCACGTAAACGTCCCTGAAAATGCCGTTATAGCGGAATGCGTCCTGATCCTCAAGGTAACTGCCGCAGCACCATTTGCGAACATACACGCGCACGGTGTTTGTGCCGGAGCTTACAAATTCGGTTATATCAAACTCCGCCGTTAAACGGCTGCCCTGCGTTCTGCCGACATATTTGCCGTTTATGTAAAGCTCTGCTTCCGAGGATACGCCCTCGAACACAAAATAGGTTTCAAGGCTGCCGTCCTCTATCTGAAAGCTGCGCTCGTAAACGCCCGTGGGGTTAATATCCGGCACATAGGGCGGATCGCACGGGAACGGATAGTTAATATTTGTATAATTCGGGTTTTCATAGCCCTTTAGCTGCCAACAGGACGGAACCTCGATGGTTTCCCATTCCTCTATATTGCCTGCACGGTCGCCGTTTTCAAAAAACGCAAAGCGCCATTCGCCGTTAAGCATTATTTGCTTGCAGCTGCCTTCCGGTATATACCAGCTTCTGGCATTAAGCCTGTTTTCACTTGTGCTTTTTGGGTTTTCGTATATTCGCATATTGCACCTCGAATTTAAAATCAAGACAAATATATACTATACGGTTAAATTTGTCAATAATTTTTTCTTATAATGCGTCTTTTGATTTTTCCGAGCGTCGGGCGGATAAGACCGCGCCAAAAATATCTTGCGGGGTAGCTTGCCCTGTTTAAAAACACATATAGCTTATAGCCGCGGCTTTTTTCGCAGTCTATATACCTTCCGCCGCGGTAAAACGCCCTTAACACCCCTACGATATTTTCGTCCTTAATATCGTATTCCTTTTTAAAAAGATTATCGCCCCGTATAACGTATCCGTTAGGCGTAACCTTTAATATGCGGTGTAAAATAAACTTTTCACTGCCCGGTCTTGAATAAAGCGGAACGTCATTTCTTTTAAGTCTTCCGCTTGTTCGCCTTATAACCGCTATATCCTTATGCTCGCGAAGCATAGGGCGCATACTTATCCCTGCGGTTAAAACCGATATTTCCTCGTTTTCGCTTAAAGCCTCGGCTGCGTTTTTAAGATTGCTTTCGGCTGTCATTCTATCACGTCCGACTGCTTCAGCTGATCTAAAAATTCAGAAACGGACGCTTCGGCTTCGGGCTTTGTTACGCCTTCATACTCGTTCATAACCGCGTTTATAATTTCTTCCTTTGTTATATCCTTTTTAAGAAGACCGAATATAAACGCGCCGGTATCGTTCATTTTAATAAAGCCGCCGAAATTCGCAAGATCGTCCCCCACGGCAACCGCAACTGTTTTGTCCGCTACCTTATTCATAACAAAATTGTATTTAAGCTTCATTTTTTTCTTCTCCTTTAAATATGGCGTTATATGCGGTTTGAGCCGCGGATATATCGGTATTGCATTTTATTTTCCAAAGCTTTACCGATGAAACAAGGCGGTTTATAAGCGTTAGCGTGTTCGCCGCGGCTTGTGCGGAGTGCGGCATATACACCTGACTTAGCACGCGGTTTGTAATTTCCTCTGCGGTTACCCGCTCGCACGAATTAACGCCCGCCCGTTCCACAAAGCATAAATGACGAAGCGGCGTACGCTCCGCGTTTCCGAAATGCTCCTTGCCGTTCCACGGCGTGCCGTAGGCATAGGGCGTTTCCGGCTCGTTTTCAAAAAAACGGATTATCGGCTTATCGCCGTTTATAATTTTAAGCTTATCGCCTAAAAGCTTTTGCCACAAAAGCATATGCGTGGTTTTTCCCGTTCCGCTGTGCGCCGCAAGCGCAATACCGCTGCCGTTCACCTCAAAAACCGCCGAATGAAGCAAAAAGGAATTATTAAGCGGCAGCCATTCCGCAATACTGCGAAGTATCGCCGAGCTTTCGGGATAAAAATCGTCCTTTATGTTAAAAACGCGCTCGGCGGCGATTTTTTCTTCATCGGTTATAACGGTAAGCTCGGAATCGGTTTTTTCGGTTTCCCAGCGCGCAAAAAAATCCGCAAAACGCTTATCGCGGTATTCAACGCTTATTACCCGATCTGCCAACATTATATTCATATATACCTCCAAGCACACATATATATGAATTATAGCATTAAACGCGCTTTCTTTCAAGTGCTAAAAGGACAATACTTTTTGTATGCTTTTACATCAAAGTCCCGTTATACGGACACACGCTGAATTATAATAAAAACATAGCAAAAAGCGCTTGACAAAATTCGACCTTTTTGCTATAATAAATTCAGCGAACATTTGTTCGGGAGGTTAAAAACATGACAGTATCAATGCTTTTAAGAACTTTATTTGAAATTTTACTTTTTGCCGCCGTTGTTTGGGGATTTTTTAACGAGGACAGGCTTGCAGCGTTTGAAAAGCGCGTTATCTGCGCTGTAAGAAGAAAAAAGCTGCGCGTTTTAAAAGGCGGGGTTAACAGCCGCTGTGCCGAATATATGCGGTAAAGGCGCAGGTAAATGCGGAATTCGGAATGCGTAATGCGGAATTATATATAACAAAAGCTTTAACACAGCCGTTTTTGTTTACGGGGTGTTAAAGCTTTTTTGCGTTATAAATGTTCTTGTTATGCGATTGCCGCGCACCTAACGGCGGTCTCGCCTGCCGGCTCGGTCGGTGCTTCTGCTTCGCAGAGGTGTCCACCGGACACCCGACCGCAATGACGAAAAAGACCTGTCATTCTGAACGCGAAGCGTGAAAGAATCCGTAATCCCCTTGAAAGAGAAACGGATTGCCACAGCCGTTACACGGCTTCGCAATGACAGAACGATAGCTTACTGCACACACCTCACAGCATTTGTGGCAATTAAACGGTTTGCATTCTGAGTGACGTTGCTTTCGCTGCGGTGCAGGAAAAAGCGAGCAACGGCGGGCGCCGCAAGAGTGAGCAAGGTGCGTGGCAATCCGTTCCCCCTTAAAAAGCTTTATCTGCTTTTTAAATAATCGTCAATTATAACTTCCAATAGGTTATTTACACTTCTTTTTTGTTTTTCGGCTTCTTTTTGAAGACGGTTCTTCAATTCCTGCGGCAATCTTAATTTAACTTCAATTTTATCTGTCATCGTAAGCCCTCCTTGGCACCATTATAATATCTTTTTTCACAAAATTAAAGGTTCCACTTTGGCACCTATAACAAATTGTAATTTAGACATTGACAAGTGGTTCCACCGTGGGGTATATTGTTGTTAAGGAGGATTAAAAATGCAAATAAAAAATATTATAAAGCGCTGCAGTCTTTCAGAAATCAGTGATTATATTTTAGGAAACGGCGAGATTATAAGCGAAAATAAAGAAAGCGATTTTGAAAGCGAAATGCGGGAGATTGAAAACGATACGACAAAAATATTAAACAAATACTTTCCCGATAAGAAAA
>ERZ808240.4000-NODE-4000-length-13626-cov-6.266303_pt1 | contig 13626 bp, 10 predicted proteins | sample MGYA00521084_ERZ808240 | MGnify/ENA primary metagenome ERZ808240 (study PRJEB31516, sample SAMN03275571) | gut metagenome | biome: mammalia-associated habitat; material: feces | host: Papio cynocephalus | place: Kenya | collected 2012-08-06 ... | reverse complement strand
GTAATTAAAACAGAAGATGGAAATGACTATGTTGGAGTTCCGGTTTCCGGATGGGTACAGGGAATCTGGTGTAATACAGCAATGTTAAAAGAAAAAGGTTTTGATGTGCCTCAGAACTGGGATGATGTATTAGAAATTGCAAAAGCATTTTATGATCCGGACAACAAACAGTACGGAATTGCATTACCTACATCAGAATCTGCATTTAGTGAACAGGTATTTTCACAGTTCGCAATTTCCAATGGAGCAAATGTATTTGATGCAGATGGAAATGTAACCATCGATACACCGGAAATGAAAGAAGCATTAGATTATTATAAAGAGCTTGCATCTTATTCTATGCCGGGTTCTACTGAAGTTGCAGATGTAAAAGATGCATTTGTAAATCAGAGTGCACCATTATGTTTGTATTCTACTTATATTTTAAGTGCTGTTCAGGAAGCAGGTTTTCTGGATGATGTAGAACTTACATTACCAAATAAGACACAGCAGGCAGCATATGGTTGTGTTATCGTATTATCCATTGCTTCCGGATTGAGTGATGCAGAGAAAGCAGCTGCAGAGAAATTTGTTTCCTTTATGTTGGAAAAAGAGAATAATGAATCCTGGCTGCTGATGGCTCCTGGTGGAATCCAGCCGGTATTAAGTGAAGTGGCAGAAGATGCAGCATACAAAGAGAATGAAGCAATTGTTCCACTGGCACATCTCTTAGACGAAGTTGGAGTAGCATTTGACAATCTTCAGTTATTCGGATGTGTAGGTGGTAAAAATTACATGGTAATGGGTGATGTTACCAACAAAGGAATTTTAAGTAAGATGATTAACAACGTAGTAGTACAGGGAAGCGACTCTCAGACAGAGTTGACAAATGCTCAGGCAGAAGTTGAAGCAATGCTGAAATAAGAAAAATGATATGGAAGGGGCACAGTATGATATGTGCCCCGGAAATATCAGCACTTTCCTGATAAAATGAGGTAGAAAAGATGAGGAAAAGAAGAGCATTAAGCGATACAAAATTTGCATATCTGCTGTTAGCCCCAAGCTTGATTCTGCTGGCAGCATTAATCGGCTATCCAATGCTTTATAACATTTATATCAGTGTTCTGGACGTTCCGGTAAACCCACGTAAGCCTTCCGTGTTTGTGGGATTAGATAATTATATATCGGTTTTAACGGATCCGTCCTTTTATCACAGTGTAATTACAACATTTGTGTTTACATTTGTAGTAGTTGTACTTAGTACGGCAGTTGGACTTGCAATGGCGTGCTTCTTGAACCGTAAATTTGTAGGTAAAAAACTGGTAAATTCTTTAATAATATTGTCTTATGTAATTCCATCGGTATGTCTGATTTTTGCCTGGCGTTATATGTTCAATAATATTTATGGAATTATAAATTATATTGTGGTGGATGTGTTACATCTTGCAAAAGAGGTGCCGCTTTGGTTTGACCAACCGGTCAGTGCTTTTATACTGGCTGCACTGTTTTGTATCTGGCGCTTCTTCCCATATGCATATCTTTCTTTTACTGCAATTCTTCAGACCATTGATAAATCATTGTATGAAGCAGCAGATATAGATGGAGCAACAGCATGGCAGAAGTTTAAGGTAGTAACATACCCGGCATTAAAATCAACAATGGTTACGGTAGTAAGCTTGCGTATCATCTGGGTATTCTACATTTATGCAGAAGTATATCTGTTGACCAAACAGGTAGATGTTATCGGTGTATATCTGTATGACATGGCATTTGCAACACATGATTTTGGAAAGGCAGCCGCAATATCATTACTGTTGTTTGTACTGATATTTGCCTGCGTAATAATGGTTAGAAAGGTGGTGCTCCGCAGTGAGAAAGAAGAATAGGAATGCGAGAAAAATACGTAAGAATATCGTCTTTTATGTAATACTCATTGCAGTTCTGGCGGTATTAGTATTTCCGATGATTATGATGCTGAGCGTCTCCCTGAAAGAAACTTCAGAGACAATTGGATATCCACCGACAATAATACCAAGAAGTTTTACATTAAAGCATTTTGCGGACATATTTAATGAGAATATTTTCCCATTTGTGAAGTATTTTAAAAACAGTATGTACATAGCGTTGATTACATCAGTGCTGGTAGTATTCCTTGGAATCTTAGGCGGCTATGCACTGGCAAGACTTCGCTTTAAAGGGAAAAATGTAATGACAGAAATGTTTTTCTTTGTATATATGTTTTCCGGAATTTTACTGATAGTACCATTATATAAGATGCTTGCATCTATTGGATTACGAAATACAAGGGAAGCAGTAATTATCTGTATGATTATCCAGACATTGCCGACGGCTATTTATATGACGCGAAGTTATTTTGAAACTGTGCCATATGAGCTGGAAGAGGCAGGAAGGGTAGATGGCTTGTCACGAATGGGTATTATCTTCCGCATTATGACACCATTGTCGATTCCGGGTCTGATTTCCGTATTTGTATATGCATTTATGATTGCATGGAATGATGTATTATTTGCATCAATATTCTTAGATTCACCAGATAAATTGACAATTACAATCGGATTGAATTCACTGTTTAATACACCGGATTATATCTGGGGCAGAATGATGGCAGCATCGCTTGTAACTTCACTGCCGATTGTAATTATGTATGCATTTAGTCAGAACCTCATAAAGAGCGGCGCAACAGAAGGCGGCGTGAAAGGTTAATTTAATAAGGAGAATATTAATATGAAAAAATTAGTCGCAACAGCCCCAAGAGAGGCAAAACTGGTAGAGTATGAAGACAGACCAATCGCATCAGACGAAGTAAAGGTAAAAGTTGAGTTTGCAGCTCCGAAGCATGGAACAGAACTGGCAGATTTTCGTGGAGCCACTCCTTTTATTGATGGAAAATTTGATGATGAGTGGAGAATGTTTGTACAAAGAGATAAAGATGAACCAAGAGGAATTATTTTTGGAGACTTACCACTGGGAAATATGTTTGTTGGAACGATTATCGAAGCAGGAGCAGATGTTATCGAATATAAAGTAGGTGACAGAGTATGTTCTTATGGACAGATTAAGGAGACCCAGATTGTAAAAGCAGTCAATAACTATAAACTCCGTAAAATGAAGCCAACAGATTCTGCAGCAAATGCAGTATGCTATGACCCGGCACAGTTTGCACTGGCATCTGTCCGTGATGCGGAAGTAAGACCGGGAGACTGCGTAGCAGTTATTGGTCTTGGCGCAATTGGACTGATTGCATTACAGCTTGCGGTAAAAGCTGGTGCAGCAGTTGTAATCGGTGTAGATCCGATTGAGCATCGTAGAGAAGTAGCAAAGAACATGGGTGCTCATTTCACCTTTGACCCGACACAGTGTGATGTTGGCTATGAGATTAAAAAAGCAACCGGAAAAATGGGTGCAGATGGAATTATTGAAACCAGCGGAAGCATGCAGGCATTACAGTCCGCATTAAAAGGAGTTGCCTATAACGGAACCATTGCCTATGCAGCGTTTGCAAAACCATTCCCGGCAGGTCTTTGGTTAGGACAGGAAGGTCATTTTAATCAGGCAAAAATTGTATTTTCCAGAGCTTGCTCAGAGCCATTGCCAGAATATCCAAGATGGACAAGAAAGAGAATTGAGGATGTGGTATGGAATATGCTGATGAATGGATATTTAGATTGCCGTGATATCGTATATCCGATCATTCCATTTGAAGAGAGCGCAGAAGGATTCTGTAAGTATGTAGACAGAGAACCGGATAAGAGCATCAAGCTTGGCGTAACATTTAAATAACAAATGGACTTATTGAAAAGGAGGAACAGAATATGTTACTTGGAACACAGGATAGAGACTTTTTTCCCCAAGATTTAGTTGAGAAACTTACATTTGCAAAAGAAATGGGATTCGAATGCTTTGAAATCGATGGAAAAGTTTTGATGGAACAGAAGGATGAATTAAAAGAGGCAATCAAAGAGTCTGGACTTCCGGTATCTTCTGCATGTGGTGGATACCGTGGCTGGATTGGAGACTTCATAGAAGAACGTCGTCTCAATGGAGTTGCAGATTTAAAAGTTATTTTAAAAAATATTGCAGAAGTAGGTGGAACAGGCGTTGTTGTTCCGGCGGCATGGGGAATGTTTACCTATCGTCTGCCACCTATGGTTTCACCAAGAAGTCATGAAGGTGATGTAAAAGCCATTCAGGATTCCCTAAAAGAACTGGATCCGGTAGCCGGAGAATACGGTGTGAAAATTTATCTTGAGCCGTTAAACCGTTACCAGGATCATATGTTAAATACAACCCAAGACGGTGTAGATATGATCGACATGGGACATTTCAAAAATGTCCAGATTACAGCAGATTTTTATCATATGTCCATTGAAGAGGATGATATTTCTGAAACCTTAAGAAAATACAAAGATTATATCGGTCATGTACATATTGCGGAAAATCATCGTTATCAGCCAGGTACCGGTTCTATTGATTTTAAACGTCATATGCAGACATTAAAAAATATCGGATTTGATGGTGCTGTGGTAAATGAAGGAAGAATCCGTGGAGAGAACCCACTGGAAGCATATCAGAAATCAGTAACTTATATGAAACAGTTTATTTAAAAACAGATATACATGACAGAAGGGAAGAAAGAGAATGGAAGAAAAGAAAGTAATTCGTGTCGCAATTATAGGATCAGGTCAGATTGCAAGAACTTCCCATATTCCTGCATACCGTTCAATGGAAAATGTGGAAATCGTGGCAGTAAGTGATGCAAATGAGGCAGCTGCACAAAGGCTTGCGGAGGATTTTGATATTCCTGCATATTATCAGGACAGCACCAGAATGCTTCGGAAAGTAAAACCGGATGTAGTGAGCATTTGCGTTCCGAATAAATTTCACTATCCACTGACAATAGAAGCTTTAAATGCTGGCTGTCATGTATTTTGTGAAAAACCTCCTGCAATGAACCCAAAGGAAGCTTTGGAAATGTGGCAGTTTGCAGAAAAGAATGGATTGCATCTTACCTACGATTTTCATTTCCGGCATGGAATAAATACAGCAATTGCCAAAGAAAAAATAGATAAAGGTGACTTGGGAACAGTTTATTATACCAAAGCTTCCTGGGTGCGCAGAAGAGGAATCCCGGGATGGGGATGTTTTACCAATCGTGAAATGCAGGGCGGTGGTCCGCTCATTGATATTGGAGCCCATATGTTAGACCTTGCCTGTTATCTTCTGGATTATCCGGAAATAGCATATGTGTGCGCAGGCAGCTTTGACGAAATCGGAAAGACTGGAAGAAAAGGAATTATGGGAGAATGGAATCCGGGTAAATATAGTGTGGAAGACAGTTTGTTTGGATTCATCAGTTTTACGGACGGAAGAATTATGCAGCTGGAGACAGCTTTTGCATTAAATATAAAAGAAAAGGATAGGCGGAATGTTGAACTTTGTGGAGAAAAGAGTGGACTATCACTTTTCCCATTGGAAAGTTATCAGGGAGCAGAAATGAGCAATACATCCTATCCGTTTATAGAAGAAATGGAACTTCATACAAAGGCTTTATATAATTTTATAAAGGCGGTAAGAGGTGAAGAAAAATTGCTGGTAACAGCGGAACAAGGCTATTATGTGCAGAGAGTAATCGATGCATTGTATCGTTCAGCGGAGAGTGGGGAACCTGTCATGCTGGAAGAATAGGAGTGGAGTATGTTCTATTATCAACCAATCGAAAATAAAGAGGGGCTTTGGCTGGCAGAAGAGCATTATACCAGACGTTACATAGCAAAAACAGAATCTGTATTTGCGCAGAGCAATGGTCACTTTGGAGTCAGGGCAATGCTGGAGTTAAGAGGCATTGATGCAACTCCTGGAATGTTTGTGAGTGGATTATACCAAAAGGCACAGGATGGTGAAGTAACAGAACTTGTGAACTGTCCTGATGTGGTAGAATTAGGCATGTATATACAGGGAGAGTCGGTGAACCTTGACAATGTCCGGGTAGAAGAATTTCAAAGAAAATTAAATCTTTATACCGGGGAACTGAGGGTGAATATTCTGTTCCGGACACAAAACGGACTATGTTTTCTGCTTCGGTCAAAACGCTTTGCAGCGGATTTTGACAAAACCTTGTTTTACCATAAAACAGAAGTAACATTGCTGGATGGAAATAAGACAACGGTTACATTTGAATATGGAATTAATGGACAGATAACCAATTCCGGAACTTCTCATTTTCAAAAAACAGAATGCAGAGTCTATGGAAAAGAGATTATGGCATATCATGGTGCACTGAAGGATGATGGATTGGAAATCCTGACAGGAACCTGTTTTGAAAAAAATCAGGAACCGCAGGACTGCTCGTATCATTTAAAGAGACGCAGCATCTATGCCCAAAACAGCACTTTAATGGAAAAGGGAGACACAATAGTTCTGTTACGCGTTTCCCATATACAGGAAGATTCTGCAGAATGCAAAGATGGTCTGGAAGAAAAATTAGAAAAAATACAACAACAGTTAAAGTGCGGATATGAGCAGGCAATAGCAAACCAGAAAAAAAGTATGGAAGGGTTCTGTCAAAGAGCTGCAATTGAAATTGATGGCTCCAGTTTGCAGGAAAAGGCCGGAATTGCTTTTGCACAGTATCAGATGTATGGCATGGATCCGGCTTATACTAACCGGTATAGCATAGGCGCAAAAGGTTTAACCGGTGAAGGTTATAAAGGGCATGTATTCTGGGATACAGAGTTGTTCATTTTACCATTTTTTGTTGCTGAGTTTCCGGAGGCGGCAAGAAAGTTATTGGAGTATCGCTATAGAGGAAAAGCCGGTGCAAAAAGAAAAGCAGAAGGTTATGGCTTTCAAGGCTTTATGTATCCTTGGGAATGTGCAAAAGATGGCTTTGAAGAAACACCGCTTTATGCGGCATTAAATATACATACCGGTAAGGCAAATAAAGTATGGTCAGGCATCAAAGAGCATCACGTAACGGCAGATATCGCATTTGCAATAAGCCGTTATTATTATTGGAGCAATGATAGGGAGTTTTTGAACCGGTATGGCGCAGAAATACTTTGCGAGACAGCAAATTTCTGGGTGTCCAGGACGGAAGAACGGAATGGAAGACTGGAAATTCTCAATATCATCGGACCAGACGAGTATAATGAGCATATTGATAATAATGCTTATACCAATTATATGGCGGCATATAATGTAAAACTTGCCCTGAAAGCATCAGAGGAAGCATTGGATAGTTCATATGTAAAAAAGGTGAAGGAAAATGGAACTCTGAAAGACATGCAGAAGAAGTGGCAGTATTTTCTGGAGCACATTTATCTTCCAAAGCCGGATAAAAATGGAATTATTCCGCAGGATGATGCATTCCTTGGCAAGGAAGAATTAAAGAATATTGAAAAGTACAGGCAATCTCCTGTGAAACAATCCGTTTTACTGGATTATTCCAGAGATGAAGTGGTGGATATGCAGGTATTGAAACAGGCAGATTTAGTAATGCTGTTTACACTTTTTCCAGGATTGTTTCCAGCAGATGTTGTAAAGAAAAATGTTCTGTTTTATGAAAAAAGAACTTTGCATGATTCCTCCTTAAGCTATTGCGCCCATGCACAGATTTGCGCGGAAATAGGAGAACTGGAGATGGCAGAAAGATTTTTTGCCAAGGCATTGGAAACGGATTTGTGCGATAACCCGCAGGATTCCGTGGATGGTATTCATGCGGCATCCTTAGGCGGTATCTGGAAATGTGTTATTGCAGGATTTGCAGGAGTATCCTGTGATGAAGATGGTATTATATTAGCTCCGCATCTTTTAGAACACTGGAATTTCATAAAATTTTCTGTTATGGTGCATGGACAAAAAATGGACTGCTTTATTGATAAAGAAAATATTTCACTTCATTTATGCGGTGGCGGAAAAAGCAAGGATCCGATAACCATAAAAGTCCAGGGAAAACAATATATTCTGAAAGATGACCTGTATTTGAAATATGGAAAGGAATAAGGATATGAAGGCAATCATATTTGATCTGGATGGAGTATTGGTGCATACAGACCAGTATCATTATCAGGCATGGAAAAGTCTTGCAGATGAATTAAATCTTCCGTTTGATGAGAAGAAAAATGACAGACTGCGTGGAATCAGCCGTATGGAAAGTCTTGAGATTGTGCTGGAGGATTCAGATAAGACTTACACCAATGAAGAAAAGGAGTATATGGCAGAAAAGAAAAATGAAATATATCGCCAGTTATTAACACAGATGACTCCGCAGGACGTGAAAGAAGAAGTAAGGAAAGTACTGTCACAGCTAAAAAATATGGGTTATCTTCTTGCGGTTGGTTCCTCAAGTAAAAATGCAAAATATATTCTGGAAAGATCGGCATTGACTGGATATTTTGATGTAATTTCAGACGGAAATGGATTACATCATTCCAAACCGAATCCGGAAGTTTTTTTGAAGGCAGCAGAAATGCTTTTGGTGAGACCGGAACTTTGTTATGTGGTAGAAGATGCAGAGGCTGGTATACAGGCAGCAAAAGCGGCCGGAATGGTAGCAATTGCAATAGGCAGTGCAACAAAATGTAATATTTCAGACTTTTCAATTCATGATTTTTGTGACATACTTCGGGTGGTAGAATAAATAAACGAGGAAAATCCAATGAAAGTAATCGTAGCAATTGATTCGCTGAAAGGCAGTTTAAGCTCCTTAGAGGCAGGAAAAGCAGTAGAAGATGCTATTAAAAAAGCAATACCGACAGCAGAAGTTATGATAAAGCCGGTCGCAGATGGTGGAGAAGGAACAGTAACCGCTTTGACAACCGGATTGCGGGGCAGTCTGGAAAAGGTACTGGTAACAGGTCCCCTTGGACAGAAGGTCGAGGCAGCGTATGGCATCCTGCCGGATAAAACAGCAGTAATTGAAATGGCAGAAGCTGCCGGACTGCCACTGGTGCCGGTGGATAAACGAAATCCAATGGAAACCACTACTTATGGTGTGGGGGAACTGATAAGCCATGCCTTGGATAGAGGCTGCCGTAAGTTTATCGCTGGAATTGGAGGAAGTGCCACCAATGATGGCGGTGTTGGAATGCTGCAGGCTTTGGGGTGTCATTTTTATAAAAAAGATGGAACAGAAATAGAATTTGGAGCAAAAGAACTGAAAGACCTGGAAAAAATAGATACGGAAGCGTTGGATAGGAGACTGAAAGAATGTACTTTTGAAATAGCCTGTGATGTGACAAATCCATTGTGTGGCACAACAGGAGCCAGTGCTGTGTTTGCACCACAAAAGGGTGCAGATGAAGCAATGATAATAAAACTGGATGCGGCATTATCTCATCTTGCTGATGTGACGGATAAGACTTTAAGTATCGATAAACGGAATCTGCCGGGAGCCGGAGCAGCAGGCGGACTTGGATTTGCATTTGCATCCTATCTGGGTGGTAATTTGCGCCCGGGCGTAGAGATTGTATTAGATGCAGTATTGCCGGAAGCAGAATTAAGCGAAGCTGATATCGTAGTGACCGGAGAAGGAAGATTTGACGGACAGACTGCCATGGGAAAGGCTCCGGTTGGAATTGCAAAGCGGGCAAAAGAAAAAGGATGCATGGTACTTGTGTTGGCTGGAAGCATTGAGTCAAATGGTGTTCGGAAAGTACAGGATGAAATGAAGCTTATAGATGGTGTGTTCCCAATCTTACCCGGGATAATGACACTGGAAGAAGCTATGAGGGAAAGCGTGGCATATAGGAATATGAGTTATACTGCAGAGCAGATATTCCGGGTAATTGGGAACTGGAAAAAGTTTTAAAGAATTTCACTATACGGCTTTTGCCTGTGTCTGTTTGCTTCTGGTCTCTGTCATTGCATAAGGATCGAGAATAGAATCCAGTTCGTTTTCTTTTAACAGACCGTATTTCAATACGAGGGTTTTGACCGGAATATCTGTTTTCAGAGATTCTTTTGCCAGGCTTGCAGCTTTTTTGTAGCCGATGTACGGACACAGGGCGGTGGTGATACCGACGCTTGCATCAAGCAGTTCGCGGCAGCGTTTTTCATTTGCAGTGATGCCGAGGATGCAGTTGGCGGTCAGGGTATCCACTGCGTGTGTCAGTGTGGTAATGGAGTCAAAAAGATTGTAAAAAACGACCGGTTCAAAAGCGTTTAATTCCATCTGACCGGCTTCCGCCGCCATAGTGATGGTCGTGTCGTGACCGATAATGTGAAACGCAACCTGGGAGACAACTTCCGGGATGACCGGATTGACTTTGCCTGGCATAATGGAAGAACCATTCTGCATGGCCGGAAGTGTAATCTCACCGAACCCGGCTTTTGGTCCGCTTGCAAGGATACGCAGATCATTACACATTTTGGATAAGTTGACCGCACATGCTTTCAGGCAGGAGGAAACGCGTACAAATCCGTCCAGATTCTCGGTGGCATCAAACAGATCGTCGGCCTGGGTCAGCGGGTAGCCGGTGATCTTTCCAAGGGTTGGTACAATATTATCTAAATAAAACGGGGACGTATTGATTGCTGTGCCGATAGCGGTTGCACCCATGTTTACGGTATACATTTCCGTGCGGACTTTTGTAAGACGGTCACGGTCACGGGAAATCATGGTGGCATAAGAATGGAACGTCTGACCCAGACGCATCGGCACAGCGTCTTCGAGCTGTGTACGTCCGATTTTTACGATGTGATCAAACTCTGCAGCTTTGTCATATAATGCATCGGTTAAAAGGGAAAGGCTTTTGTCTAAAGGTTTGAGAAGATCGAGAACCGTTAATTTTCCGGCGGTTGGAATGACATCGTTTGTGGACTGTGCCATATTGACGTGGTCGTTTGGATGAACAATGGTGTAGTCTCCTTTTTTGCCACAGAGCATTTCGATGGCACGGTTGGCAATGACTTCGTTCATGTTCATGTTGGCGCTGGTGCCGGCACCGCCCTGGATGCCGTCAACAATGAATTCTTTGTCAAACATGCCACAGACGATTTCGTTACATGCCGATTCGATGGCGTTGGCAATTTCCGGTTTCAACCTTCCGGCTTTCCGGTTGGTAATGGCGGCTGCACGTTTTATTTTTGCAAGGTTTTTAATGAAAACGGGGTGTAACCGGGTGCCTGTGATCGGGAAGTTTTCTTTTGCCCGTAAAGCCTGTACTCCGTAATAAGCATCTTCCGGTACTTCCATGGTTCCGATGGAATCTGATTCTAAACGCATGTATTCTTTCATAATTTGATCTCCTTATATTCTTCTGTTATCAGTTGTCTGTTTTATTTCTTTTCTGCGCGCTTTTTTCAATGGGACGAGAATAGCACTCCTGACATCAAAGGTAAATACTTTAAGCGATATTTGGAAAAACAGCCAGAAATTAAGAGACATAGCCAAATAAAATAAAGAAAAACAGGCAGAAACCTAAAAAAATAAAGACTGATTTCTCCGCGTGTTTACAGGAAATACAGATTTGATCTGAAATGTCGAAAAACATAATATTTTTCCACTAAAAAAACGGGTACAGAAAATCCGGACATTCTTTTACAATAAATGTACCATAGATATATATAGAATTTACTTACAAAATCAGGGGAGAGATTTGTATGAAAAAAAGAATTCTTGCAGTATTACTTCTTTGCTCCGTTTTATTTGGAGGCTGTGCTTCGGCAGGAAAAGTGTCGGATGCGACAGAGGGATCGAATGGCACTGAGACAGCAGCAGTGGCTAAAACAACGGACGCATCAGAATCTATTCCACAGGATGTCATTCCGGAGAAAGTTGTGACACTTGATGTCTATTCACAGCTCAGCAATTTTTCCGGCGAGCAGACCGGATGGTTTGCCAAGGAAATGCTCGACAAATTCCATGTAAAATTGAATATTATCAACGACGGGAAAGAGAATTATTTCGATAAAAAGGCTTCCAGTGGCGATATCGGAGATATTATTATTTTCGGAACCGATACGGATCAGTATCATTCTGCTATTGATCAGGGTCTTTTGCTGGACTGGGAAAAGGATGGCCTGCTGGATCAGTACGGAAGTTATATGAAAGAGCACATGCAAAAAGCGCTTAAGAAAAATAAAAATAATTCCGGCGGACATATCTACGGATTTGGTTACGATGTGGCTGCAAAATCCGGGGAGACAGCGGATTTTGACTATCATCCGGATATCCGCTGGGATCTGTATGAAAAGGTCGGAAAGCCACAGGTCAATACCCTTGAGGATTACGTAGATGTGCTCAAAAAAATGAAAGAAGCCTGTCCGAAGTCCGATTCCGGGAAAGAGACATACGGAGTATCGCTGTTTAATGACTGGGATGGCGATATGATGATGTTTGTGAAATCTACCTGCACGAACTTTTTCGGTGCCGATGAACTGGGTATTGGCCTGTATGATGTTGAAACCGGAAAGTTCCAGGGGTGTCTGGATAATGGAGGTTATTATCTGCGTGCACTGAAATTTTATAATCAGCTGTATCAGAATGATTTACTGGACCCGGATTCCCGGACGCAGGGATACGATGGATGTATACAGGATTATCAGGATGGGCGTGCATTCTTTTGTATTTTCGGATGGCTTGGTGCATCGCAGTACAACAGTGTGGCACATACGGCGGACGGAAAAGCGATGCTTCCGCTGGCAGCGAAAGATCAGAAGACGATGGTTTACGGACTGAATGTAAATGGTGGTAACCGTTTATGGACCATCGGTTCAAAATGTAAATATCCGAAACTGGCCATGGCAATTATCAACTGGCTGTGTACACCGGAAGGCCGTCTGATCTCAGAATACGGGCCGAAAGGTATCTGCTGGGATTATGATGTGGATGGAAATACCTGCCTGCTGGAAGACGGATATCTTGGAAAAAGCGGAGAAAAATTCAGTCTGCCGAAATCGAGTGGATACGAGGGAGATTTTGCATCCGGCTGTCCGCAGTTTAACAATACAACCTGGGCGCTGAATACGGACAATCCGGATTCCAACGGACAGACATATAATTATGAATACTGGCCGAATGTAACATCGAAAAAAGTAAGCAAGATAGAAGAACAGTGGCAGAAAGAGACCGGAGCCACAACGGCAAAAGAATATCTGTCCGGCTTTTCCTATGCGGTTTCCAAACCGAATACTTATACGGCAAGTTCAAAATCCGAAAAACTCACAAATGAATGGGCAAAAGTAACGGAGTACATTCGAAATGGTTCGTGGGATGCGGTTTATGCCAGGTCGGATGCCGAGTTTGACCGGATTGTAAAGAAAATGCAAAAGAATGCGGATGCTGCAGGTTATGCAGATTGTGTGGCATGGTGTAAAAAAGAAGCGGCAGCGCGGAAAGCTTCTGAGGAGGAATAAGCGTATGAAAAAGAAAATGAGTATTGTGGTGAAACTGATCGGCATGTCAGTGCTTCCGGTGCTGGTGCTGGGCATTATACTTTCTGTTTACGGACAGAGAGCATTGCAGAGCAATCTGAAAAGGGAAGTCAATAATGGTCTGAAAAGTATTGCGATTGCAATTGACGGCTCTTATGATGCGGCGGGTGAGGGCGATTTCACCATGCTGGAATCGGGAAATGTAATCAAGGGAATGACGGTGGTAAGCGGCAGTTATGATCTCTATGATAA
>ERZ808240.3998-NODE-3998-length-13628-cov-10.289324_pt1 | contig 13628 bp, 14 predicted proteins | sample MGYA00521084_ERZ808240 | MGnify/ENA primary metagenome ERZ808240 (study PRJEB31516, sample SAMN03275571) | gut metagenome | biome: mammalia-associated habitat; material: feces | host: Papio cynocephalus | place: Kenya | collected 2012-08-06 ... | reverse complement strand
ATCTGGGTCAGCGTGCCCATCGGCTGGGCACTGGCGGATGCTATCGGCATCGGGTACTATCTGGTCAAGCATAAAAAGGAGGAGAGCACGAGATGAGGATCGAACACATTGCTCTGTACGTCAATGACCTTGAGGCTGCGAAGGACTTCTTTGTAAGATACTTTGATGCTTCTGCTGACGACGGATACCACAATCCGCGCACAGGGTTCTGCTCCTATTTTCTCACTTTTGCGGATGGCGCGCGGCTGGAACTGATGAACAAGCCGGAGATGTCCGACCAGCCAAAGCCGCCTGCCCGCACCGGCTGGGCCCATGCAGCCTTCAGTGTCGGCAGCAAAGAGAAGGTGGATGCCCTGACCGCCCGGCTCGGGGCTGACGGCTATCCCATCCTCAGCGGCCCCCGAACCACCGGAGACGGGTATTATGAGAGCTGTGTTCTTGGGCCGGAAGAAAACCAGATCGAGATAACTGTTTGATGATTGAGATCCCTCTGAGCTGCGGCTCAGGGGGATTTTTTGCGCTTTGAAAGCTGATTTGTACAACTGATATTGAATTTAAGTTGTGTAAATCCTGTGAAAACACTAAAATATTTTAGATAAAACTATTGACAATCAGAGCGGAGAGAGTATAATGGCTTCATCGATTCGCTCAATTTTTTTAGATAAACAAACTGAATCGACAAACTTCAAGAATGAATGACGAATACATTGCATGATAAAAGGAGAAACCATTATGACTTTCGAGGAAATGAAGAAGATCGTTGTTGACACCCTGAACTGCGAAGAGGACAAGGTGACCATGGAAGCCAGCCTGACCGAGGACCTGGAAGCTGACAGCCTGGACGCTGTGGAGCTGAATATGGCCCTTGAGGATGCCTGCGGCGTCTCCATCCCCGATGAGGAGCTGACCAACATGAAGACCGTGGGCGACATCTACAACTACCTGACCGCACACGCTGAGGCATAACCCATGAACGACATCAGAGATCTGCTCCCGGGCCGGATGCGGGAGCGTACCTTCCAGCTCAAGGCCCGGCGGGATGCCGGTGTGGCCTGGCATGAGCCTCAGTTTGTGGAGTGTAAGCAGTGCGGCCGCCGTGCCACCCGTCAGATTTGGGCCAAGAGCCTTTTCGTCTGCCCCAACTGCGGCAACCATCAGCCCATTGGTGCCTATTACCGCCTGAGCCTTGTGCTGGACCATGGCAGTTTCCGGGAGCTGGACGAAGAACTGGCCCCGCAGGATGTGCTGAGCTTTCCCGGCTACCCCGAGAAACTGGCCGCTCAGAGCCAGAAGACCGGCCTGAGCGAGGCTGCAGTCACAGCCACCGGCCGCATCGGCGGCGTGGTCTGCGTGGCCGCAGTGCTGGACAGCCGCTTTTTCATGGGCAGCATGAGCACTGCCGTGGGGGAGAAGATCACCCGAGCCATTGAGTATGCCGCCGCAAAGAAACTGCCGCTGGTCATCTTCTCGGCCAGCGGCGGCGCCCGGATGCAGGAGGGCATCTTCAGCCTGATGCAGATGGCCAAGACCAGCGCCGCCATCGAGCGGTTCTCCAGCAAGGGCGGGCTGTACATCAGCGTGCTGACCCACCCCACCACCGGCGGCGTCACGGCCAGCTTTGCCAGCCTGGGCGATATCATGCTGGCTGAGCCGGGGGCGCTCATCGGCTTTGCCGGCCCCCGGGTCATCGAGCAGACCATCGGTGAACGCCTGCCGGAAGGGTTTCAGCGCAGCGAGTTCCAGCTGGAACACGGCTTTGTGGATAGAGTCGTGCCCCGCAGTGAACTGCGGGATACCCTCATCCAGCTTTTGCAGCTCCACGCGGGCGGGAGGAAAACGGAATGATAAAAGAACTCTTGGAGCAGCTTGCTCCGCTGGATGCCCGCATCGCAGCCCTCCGGGGCAGTGCACAGGATGAAGAGAGCCAGATGGCGGCGATTACGGCCAATGCCTCTGAGCTGGCCGAACTGGCTGTGGAAGAGGACGAGATCCTCCGCTACTGCGGCCCGCTGACCGCAGAAGACCGGGTCTTTCTGGCCCGCCACCCGGAGCGCCCTCACATCGATGAGACCATCAACGCCCTGTTCACCGATTTCTTTGAGCAGTGCGGCGACCGTCAGTGCCGGGAGGACAGGGCCATTCTGGGCGGCATCGCCCGCTTCCATGGGATGCCCGTGACCGTCATCGGCCACCGCAAAGGCTCTACATTGGAAGAAAATATGGCCTGCAACTTCGGCATGCCGGGGCCGGAGGGCTACCGCAAGGCACTTCGGCTGATGAAGCAGGCCGAAAAGTTTGGCCGGCCCATCATCACATTTATCGATACGCCGGGCGCTTATCCCGGTAAAGAGGCCGAGGAGCGGGGGCAGGGCGAAGCCATTGCCCGCAACCTCATGGAGATGAGCGGCCTGACCGTCCCAGTCATCGCCGTTGTCACCGGTGAGGGCTCTTCCGGCGGCGCTTTGGCGCTGGGTGTGGCGAACCACATCCTCATGCTGGAAAATGCCGTCTACTCGGTGCTCAGCCCGGAGGGCTTTGCCAGCATCCTCTGGAAGGATTCCTCCCGCAGCGGCGAAGCCTGCGAGATCATGAAACTGACCGCACAGGACCTGTATAAGGACGGCATCGTGGAGGAAATCATCCCCGAGCCGGTGGGCGGCGCACAGCGCAGCCATGCGGCTCTCTTTGCCGCAATGGATACGGCCCTCAGAGGCCATCTGGCCCAGCTCTGCAAGATGAGCGGGAAAGCGCTGGCTGACCAGAGATACAAAAAATTTCGTCAGATCGGAGAAGCAAAACGAGGATGAACGGTTTGCAGCTGATCGCCACCGGCGGGGCATTGCCCGGCCGCACGGTCACAAATGAAGAACTGAGCCGCACCGTGGACACCAGCGATGAGTGGATCACCACCCGCACCGGCATCCGGGCCCGCCACTGGTGCACGGCAGAGGAATCTGCCGCAACGCTGGCCATTGCAGCGGCAAAACAGGCGCTGGAACGCAGCGGCCTTGCCCCGGCGGATATCGCCTGCTGCGTCTGCGCCACTCTCTCGGCCCCGGATGCCACCCCCAGCGTAGCCTGTCAGGTGCAGCGGGCTCTCGGCCTGCCCGAGACGGCCCCTGCACTGGATGTCAACGCCGCCTGCTCCGGCTTTGTCTACGGCACTGCCGTAGCCCGGGGCCTGATGGCGACCATGGGCGGGCAGTATGCCCTTGTGGTGGGCTGCGAGGCCCTTTCCCGCCTCATCGACCCTGAAGACCGCTCCACCTGCGTGCTGTTTGGTGATGGCGCAGGTGCGGCCATTTTCCAGCTGACCGATGCTCCCTTTGCCATCACGCTGGGGGCCCGGGGCAGCGAGGCCATCCATGCAGGCGGGCCCAGCCGCACCGGTTCGGCTCCCATCAGCATGGACGGCAAGGCCGTGTTCCGCTTTGCGGTGGAAGCCCTGCCCCGCTGTCTGCATACAGTGCTGGACGAGACGGGCCTGACGCTGGGTGATCTGGATTGGGTGGTCTGCCATCAGGCCAACAGCCGCATCATCGACCACTGCATCCGGGCGCTCCACGCCGATGCCGGAAAATTCTACAAAAATATGGACCGCCACGGCAACACCAGTGCGGCCAGCATCCCAGTGGCCCTCAATGAGATGGCCGAGACCGGACTGCTGAAGCCGGGCCAGAAAGCGGCCTGCATCGGCTTCGGCGGCGGGCTGACCTGGGGCGGGATGCTGGTGACGTATAAAGGATGAGAGGCTTATAGCATACGGGGCGTAGCGTCTGTTGGAACCATCAGAGGCGGAGCGGAGGGCGGTTTCCTGCCGGGCGGCTCAATCGCAGCTTGTTTGCGATAGCTGGCAGGAAACTGCCGGACTGCCCCAGCCGAAGAGATGCCGTGTATGCTGCCTTCTCCGGCATTTTCCAGCAGACCAGAGAGCCGCTTTCAGAAAAACTCCCGCCCCTGCGGGCTGAGCCTTATTAGGAAGAATTATATGAAACTTTTGAACGAGATACTGGGAACAAAATATCCCATCATTCAGGGCGGCATGGCGAATATCGCCACCGGTGAGTTTGCCGCCGCCTGTTCCAATGCCGGTGCACTGGGCCTGATCGGTGCAGGCGGCATGGATGCCGAGGCTCTGCGGGCGAATATCCGCCGCTGCAAAGAGCTGACCGATAAGCCTTTCGGTGTCAACATTATGCTGATGAACCCTCAGGCCGACGAGTTTGCAAAGATCGTGGTGGAAGAGGGCGTCAAGGTCGTTACCACAGGTGCCGGAAATCCCGGCAAGTACGTCCCCATGTGGAAAGAAGCCGGCATCAAGGTCATCCCGGTGGTGGCCGCCGCCATTCTGGCAAAGCATCTGGCCCCGCTGGGCGTGGATGCCATCATCGCTGAGGGCACCGAGAGCGGCGGCCATGTGGGCGAGATGACCACCATGGCGCTGGTGCCTCAGGTGGTGGATGCTGTGGATGTCCCCGTCATCGCAGCGGGCGGCATCGCCGATGGCCGTCAGCTGGCCGCAGCCTTTGCGCTGGGAGCCTGCGGTGTTCAGGTGGGCACCTGCCTGCTGGTCAGTGAGGAGTGCCCGGTGCATGAGAACTACAAGGCCGCACTGCTCCGCGCCAAGGACAGCGATACCATCGTGACCGGCCGCATCGGCGGCACCCCCGTCCGTGTTCTCAAGAACCGGATGAGCCGGGAGTATGTCCGGCAGGAAAAGGCCGGTGCCGATAAGATGGAGCTGGAAAAATATACACTGGGCAGTCTGCGCCGGGCTGTCTTTGAGGGCGATACCACCACCGGAAGCCTGATGGCCGGTCAGGTGGCGGGCATGCTCCATGAGGTGCGGCCTGTGGCCGATATCCTCGATGAGCTGTGGGAGAGCGGGAGGCAGCGGATGAAAGCGCTGGCTGACTTATGCTGACCCTCGCGGGCAAGGCCCTGCCGGTGCCGATCTTACAGGGCGGCATGGGCGTGGGCGTCTCCCTCGGCGGGCTGGCCGGGGCTGTGGCAGCCTGCGGCGGCATGGGGTGCATCTCCACCGCTGATGCAGGCTACCGGGAACCGGACTTTGATAAGGATCCTGCCGCCGCCAATCTCCGCGCCCTGAAAAAAGAGGTACAGAAAGCAAAAGAACTTGCAAACGGTGCTGGTTTGGTGGCCATCAATGCCATGGTCGCCACCCAGAACTACGCCGACGCTGTCCGCACTGCTGTGGAAGCAGGGGTGGACGCCATCGTGTCCGGGGCAGGGCTTCCACTGGAACTGCCCGGTCTCGTGGAAAAAGCTGATGTGGCGCTGGCTCCCATCGTGTCCAGCGGCCGGGCGGCAAAACTCATCCTGCGCCGCTGGGCGAAAGAGTTTTCCCGCACCGCTGATTTCGTGGTCATTGAAGGCTGCAAGGCCGGCGGGCATCTGGGCTTTTCGGAAAAAGACCTTCTGGCCGGAAAGTGCCAGATGCTGGACGATATCCTGCCGGAAGTGCTGGCCGAGGTAAGACCCTATGAGGAACAGTTCGGCCACGCCATCCCGGTCTTTGTGGCCGGCGGCGTCTATACGGGCGAGGACATCGCCCACTATACAAAAATGGGTGCTGCGGGCGCACAGCTTGCCACCCGGTTCATCCCTACCTACGAGTGCGATGCCAGCCAGACCTATAAAGATGTCCTGCTGGCTGCAAAGCCCGAAGATGTGCGCATCATCCACAGCCCGGTGGGAATGCCGGGCCGTGCGCTGGCAACGCCGCTGGTGCAGAAGCTGGAGCAGGGAACACGTTTCCCGCCGAAGCACTGTGCCCGCTGCCTGAAAGCCTGCGACCCCGCAAAGGTACCCTACTGTATCACCCACGCCCTCATCGAGGCGGTGAAGGGTAATGTGGAAGAGGGACTCTTCTTCTGCGGGGCAAATGTGGGCCGTCTCGACCGGATGCGGAGCGTCCGGGAGCTGATGGAGGAACTGATGGACGATTGGAGGAAACACCAATGAAACTTGCCATCCTGTATGCCGGTCAGGGCTCTCAGCACCCCGGTATGGGCAAAGACCTTTATGAGAGATATCCCGCGTTCCGGGAGGCATTCGATGCCGCAGACCTCAGTTTTGACCTGCACAGCGTCTGCTTCGACGACCCGGAAGGCGTTCTGAATCAGACCCAGTATACCCAGCCCTGCATGGTGGCCTTTGCCGCCGGTGTCACGGCTGTGCTGAAAGAAAACGGTGTGAAGGCTGATTATCTGGCCGGGCTTTCTCTGGGCGAATATTCCGCGCTGGAAGCTGCCGGGGTCTTCACCCCGAAGCAGGCTGTGGAGCTGGCCGCATTCCGGGGACAGGCCATGGCTGACGCGGCCAGGGGCATTGAGTGCGGCATGACCGCAGTGCTGAACCTCGACCGCGACGCACTGGCAAAGTGCTGCGAAGAAGCGTCTGCTCTGGGCTGCGTCCAGATCTGCAACTACAACTGCCCGGGTCAGCTGGTCATCAGCGGCGAAAAGGCTGCCGTGGAAAAGGCTGCCGAGCTGGCAAAAGCTGCAGGTGCCCGCCGCTGCATCCCCCTGAAGGTCAGCGGCCCCTTCCACACCCGGCTGATGCATCCCGCGGGGGACGCGCTGGCAGAACGCTTTAAAACAGAAAAATTCGGCGAGATGAAAACACCTGTCCTCTTCAACTGTCTGGGACATGAAAAGGCCGACGGCGACACCATCCCCGCCCTGCTGGAAAAACAGGTGCAGAGCAGTGTCTATATGGAAGATACTCTCCGCCGTCTGGGAGAGCTGGGCGTCACCGATATCCTTGAGGTCGACCCCGGCAAGGCCCTGAGCGGCTTCGTGAAAAAGACGCTGGGCGCAGATGTCCACTGCACTGCCGTGGAAACGGCAGAGGAGCTGGAAGGGTTCCTGAACAGCTGGAAGGAGGCACAGGCATGAGCGAAGAAAAGCTGACCCGTGCCGCCGTAGTCACCGGCGGGAGCCGGGGCATCGGCCGGGCCGTCTGCGCGGCACTGGCAAAGCAGGGCTGCAATGTGGTGGTCAACTACTGCCACGGTGAAGCCGCTGCCACCGAAACCGCCGAACAGTGTCGTGCACTTGGGGTGCAGGCTGTCACGGTGCAGGCCGACGTTTCCACTGCCGAGGGCTGCAAGAAGCTGTTTGAAGAGGCAGTCAAGGCCTTTGGCCGAGTGGATATCCTGGTCAACAATGCGGGCGTCACCCGGGACAATCTCATCCTCCGGCTTTCCGAGGAGGATTTCGATACCGTCCTCAACGCCAACCTCAAGGGCGCATTCCTCTGCTGCAAGGAAGCCGCCCGTCGGATGGTGCGCCAGCGCTATGGCCGCATCATCAATCTGAGCAGCGTAGTGGGCCTGCGGGGCAACGCGGGCCAGACCAACTATTCGGCCAGCAAGGCGGGACTCATCGGCCTGACCAAGAGCCTTGCCAAAGAGCTGGCCAGCCGGAACGTCACCGTGAATGCAGTGGCCCCCGGCTTTATCGCCACGGATATGACAGCGGCTCTGCCGGAAGCAGTCCGCACCGAGATGTGCAAGACCATCCCGGCGGGCCGGGCCGGTCAGCCGGAGGACGTGGCAAACGCGGTGGCATTCTTCGCCGCCGAACAAAGCAGCTATCTCACCGGGCAGGTGCTCTGTGTGGACGGCGGCATGGCAATGTAAAAGGAGCTTTTTCTATGGAAAAACGCAGAGTCGTCATCACCGGCCTCGGCACGGTCAACCCGCTGGGCAATACCGTGGCCGAGAGCTGGGCCGCAGCCCGGGCGGGCAAGTGCGGCATCGGCCCCATCACCCAGTTCGATACCAGTGAGTTCAAGTGCAGACTGGCAGGCGAGGTGAAAAACTTTGACCCTGAGACGGTGGTGGACAAGAAGGAAGCCCGCAAGATGGCCCGCTTCACCCTGCTGGCTCTGGGTGCTGCCGCTGAAGCCATCCGGGACAGCGGCATCGACTGCGAAGCTGAGGCCGAGGACATCGGCGTCATCGTGTCCAGCGGCATCGGCGGTCTGCCCACCATTGAGGAGCAGCACAGCCGCGGCCTTGAGAAGGGGATGGAGAAGGTCAGCCCGTACTTTGTGCCTATGGCTATCGCCAACATGGCCGCGGCCCAGATCGCCATCCGCTTTGGACTCAAGGGAATGTGCACCTGCCCGGTGACGGCCTGTGCCGGCGGCACCAATGCCGTGGGCGATGCCTTCCACCGCATCCGGGACGGCTATGAGCCGGTGATGGTCTGCGGCGGTGCCGAGAGCTGCATCAGCCCGCTGGGCATCGGCGGTTTCACCAGCATGAAAGCCCTGTCCACTGCGTCCGACCCCGCCGCGGCCAGCCTGCCCTTTGACGCACGGCGGGGCGGCTTCGTCATGGGCGAGGGCAGCGGCGTGCTGGTGCTGGAAGAGCTGGAACACGCCAAGGCCCGCGGCGCTCATATTTACGCTGAAGTAGTGGGTTACGGTGCCAACTGCGACGCCTATCACTTCACGGCTCCGGCTCCCGGCGGCGTGGGTGCGGTCGGCTGCATGAAGCTGACCCTGAAAGATGCGGGCCTTGCTCCGGAGCAGATCGACCACATCAACGCCCACGGCACCGGTACCCACATGAACGACAGCTGCGAGACGGCCGCCATCCATGCGGTGTTCGGAGAGCATGCCAAAGAGATCGCTGTGGTCAGCACCAAGAGCATGACCGGCCATCTGCTGGGCGGTGCAGGCGGCGTGGAGGCTGTGTTCACGGCGCTGGCCCTCCGGGACCAGTTCGCACCGCCTACCATCCACTACGAGCAGCCGGACCCCGAATGCGACCTGGATTATGTGCCCAACGTCGGCCGGGAGATGAAGATGGAGTACGCACTGAGCAACAGTCTGGGCTTTGGCGGGCACAACGCCTGCCTGGCCTTCAAGAAGTGGGAGGGCTGAGCTATGGCAGAACCCCGCACCGTCCGTGAAGAACCCAACGCCCTGACCAGCGAGGAGATCGCGGCCATCCTGCCCCATCGGTATCCCTTCGCACTGGTGGACCGCATCCTGGACTATGAGCCGGGACAGTGGGCCATCGGTCGGAAGTGTGTCAGCCGGAACGAAGAGTTCTTCTGCGGCCACTTCCCCGGCACCCCGGTCATGCCCGGTGTCCTTATTCTGGAAGCGCTGGCCCAGACCGGTGCCGTTGCAGCCCTGAGCCTGCCCGAGAACAAAGGCAAGCTGGCCCTCTTCGGCGGTATTAAAAATGCACGCTTCCGCAAGCAGGTGACGCCCGGTGATGTGCTCACCCTCCACTGCGAGCTGGTGGAGCAGCGCGGCCCGGTGGGCATCGGAAAAGCATCGGCCTATGTGGACGGCAAATGTGCCGCCACCGCAGAACTGACCTTCGTATTGACTTGAACAATAAAAACAGAGAGGATAGTCCACAAAAGACTGTCCTCTCTGTTTTTTTGCATAAACTTATTTTTTGGTAGCCTGGGTCACGTCCAGCACCGGGAGGAAGGGGTCGAATACCAACCCCTCGACGCCGTTGGCCACCAGCAGGCGTTTCTGCTGAGTGAAGAGGGGGATAACGACACCATCTTCCAGGATCTGGCGCTCACACTGGGCCAGCAGGGAGCAGCGGGTGCTGCCGGTAGCTGAGGCGCTGGCGCTGAGCTGGGTGGTGTAAAGGGCGTTGTCGTAGCCGGTCAACCCATCGCCGAGAGGGGAGAACCGGGCCAGTGCCGAGTAGACACTGCCGCCCTCGGCCTGAATGGGAGCCAGTGCGATGGTGTAGTTCCCCTCGGAGAGCCGCTTATCGAACTCATCCTGCGCTACCTCTTCCACCGAGAAGAAGAGGGAAAACTCCTTCTGCCAGCTGCTGTTGATCTGTTCGGCAGTGTCGCTCAGACCGCTGCCCGCAGGGAGCAGCAGGGTGATGCGTCCGGAATCGGTGACGGAAACGCCGCTGTCCCGGGCAGCGATGTAGAGGCTGCGGGGGTCGCCGAAAGAGGGCCGCACATCACCGGCGGTCTGCCGATAGTTGATGCCGTCCACCGTGAGGCCGTCGGGAATGAGGCCCTTTGCTTCTGCGAACAGCCCGCCCGAAGGAACTTCTGCGGCGGCAGCGGCGGCACCGCCCAGAGCCTTCCGAAGCTCCGGAGAGGCAAAGATGGAATTGCAGTTGAAGAGCAGGCACCATGTAGTGTCGGAGTAGGAGATGCTCTGCAGAGAGGTGGGGGTGCCGGTATCGTCCAGCGCAGCGGTGCACTTCTCGTTGTTGATGAGCTCTTCGGCAGACTGGCCGGAGTTGGTGGTGTTCTGCACCAGACGCAGGCTGTCGATCTCATTGCCGGAGACGGCCCGGCGGAGGAACAGACCGCTGGATGTCCAGTTGTAGAGATAGAAGGGCCCGCTGGAAAGGGTGGAAGCACTGGTCAGGCCGTAGGTGCCCCGGGTGCTGTCGAAAAACTCTTCGTCGCAGGGCATGGCACCGGGCAGAGTCAGCTTGGAGAGAAAGGTCTCATCCGGGGCGCTCAGGTGGAACACCAGCGTCAGCGGGTCAGCCGCCGTGACGCCGAGAGAACTCTCGGGCATCCGGTCTGCCAGAACGTCTGCACTGTTTTCCAGTGCAGAAAACTCCACCGCATAGGGGGAGTTGGTACCGGGGCGGAACATCCGCCGGAAGGCAAAGACGAAATCCTCGGCGGTGATGGCATATTCGGTGGGATTGCCCTTTGTGGCCGTATAAGTCAGGCCGTCTTTCAGATAGAATGTATAGGTACGCTTGTCGGAGGAGATCTCCCACCGCTGGCAGAGGTCGGGGGCAAGGTCGCCGGAAGGAGTGCGGCGGACAAGGCCGCTGTAGAGGTTCTCGCAGGCGATGACGTCGGAGGCATTGGAAGCCACCTGAGGGTCGAGGTTTGCGGGGATAGAGTCCACGAACCAGGTAAAACTGTTGGAGCCGGAACCGCAGGAGGTGAGGCTCAGCACAAAAAACGCAGCCAACAGGGCTGCGATAAGACGAAGCTGTTTCAAGAGATGTATCCTTTTCTATATCGTATCGTGCCGACGCAGCGGCACGGAAAAGCAAAACGCAGAATGACGCAAAGCTGCGTCGAAAAATGGGAACGCTATAAGTGTAACAGAAACCGGGAGAAAAGACAATCGACATTTTGTGGATTTGCGTGGACATTTTGAGCCAAGGTTTGGGGTTTTCCGTTGCCAATCGGGCGCAAATGTTCTATAATGAAGAGCGCAATGCATTTTCTCCTGCGGCAGAGGCCGGCAGGAGTGCCATACCATTTTATAGAGGAGGTTCTTTTTTATGCAGAAGGAACAGCAGGAACTTGCAAAGCTGATCAAGGGCAAGAAGGTTGCCTTTATCGGCGCCGGCGTCAGCCATAAGAAACTGATCGAGGAGTTCGTGGGCATGGGGGCCCATGTCACCCTCTGCGACCAGAAGAAGAGCGTGGAAGAGTTCGGCGACTACGCCGCCAAGATCAAGGAGCTGGGCATCGACCTGAGCCTGGGCGAGAACTATCTGGACGGTTTCAAGGGCCAGGACATCATCATGCGCACCCCCGGTTTCGTGGGCTACTTTGAAAAGCCCCTGCAGGATGCCATGGCTGCGGGCACCATGGTCACCAGTGAGGTGGAGCTGTTCTTCCAGTTCTGTCCCTGTGAGATCGTGGCAGTGACCGGCTCTGACGGCAAGACCACCACCACCACCCTCATCTCCAAGTTCTATGAGGCCGCAGGCCGCAAGGTGCATCTGGGCGGCAACATCGGCGCAGCCCTGCTGCCCATGCTGCCCGAGGTCAGCCCCGACGATGTGGCTGTGGTGGAGCTGTCCAGCTTCCAGCTCATCAGCATGCACCAGAGCCCCAACATCGCAGTGGTCACCAACGTGACCCCCAACCACCTCGACCACCACAAGGATATGCAGGAGTACATCAACGCAAAGCGGAACATCCTGCTCTACCAGACCCCGCCCTGCCGTGCCGTGCTGGGCTATGAGAACGAAATCAGCCGCTCCATGCAGAAGGACTGCAAGGGCACGCAGGTCTGGTTCACCCGCCTGCATGAGACCGACAACGGCGCATTCCTGCGGAAAGACGGCATGCTCTGCATGGCAGAGAACGGCGTCGTGACCCCCTTCCTCGCTCAGAAGGACGTCAAGCTGCGGGGTCTGCACAACATTGAAAACCTGCTGGCTGCTGCCGCTGCCGTCTGGGGCGAGGTGCCCGTAGAAGCCATCCAGAAGGTGGGCAGCACCTTCACCGGCGTGGAACACCGCATCGAGCCGGTGCGTGTGCTGGACGGCGTCACCTATTACAATGACTCCATCGGCACCAGCCCCACCCGCACCATTGCCGGTCTGCGCAGCTTTGACCAGAAAGTGATCCTCATTGCAGGCGGCTATGACAAACACATCCCTTATGAGCCTCTGGCTCCCGAGATCATCCAGCACGTCAAGCACCTCATCCTGATGGGTGCTACCGGCCCCCGCATTGAGAAGGCTGTCCGGGAGCGCCCCGAGTTCGAGGGCTGCGGTCTGGACATCCAGCATGCCGATGATATGCAGCACGCTGTGGAGCTGGCCCGTGCCTGCGCTCAGCCCGGTGATGTGGTCATCCTCAGCCCGGCCAGCGCTTCTTTCGACCTCTATCCCAACTTTGAGGTGCGCGGCCGCGCTTATAAGAAGATCGTCAACGACCTGAAGTGATCGCACAGGTAAAGACAGAAAGGCAGAAGCAGCGTTTTCGGAACGCCTGCCGTGGAAAGCTCTGTCTGGGGGCGACGATGCCGCTGGCACTGAACCTCTTCGGCAAAAGCCAGCCGGGCCGATTCTTTGCCGGGCCGACGCTGGCGCTGGATGTAGGTGGCAGCACCGCCTGGGCTGCGGGCCACGCCAACCCCGAGGAGCTGGCGGGCTTCCTGAACTTCTGCGGCTGTGAGGCCGTGGTGTTGGATGAATCGGAGTGCCCTGCCCCGGCGGGATGGAAGAGGGCGAAGACCCATACAGTCTTCGGCCTGAGGCCCGGGACGCAGCTGCCGCTGCCTCCGGTCGATGAGTCCCTCTGGCAGGGTCTGACCCGGAACACGGAGCCTGCTGCCGGAACAGTGGCCGATGTGCTCTTCCCCGATCGGCCCGCCCGGCGGGATGACTTTTATTCGGAACTCTGCACCAAGCGAAGCCGGGGCCTTGCCCGGGTCTGGGCGCTGGAACAGGCGGAAAATCTTGTCTGCACCGTGGGCGTCTATGCCATGGCAGACGGGCAGGCCTATATGGCCTGCGGAGAGACCGCAGAGCCGCTGCGGGGCAGAGGCATCGGCGGACGGCTCATCGTAGAGATGGCAAATACTCTCTCGGCAGAGGGCTGGAGACCGGTCTTTCTGTGCAGCCCGGAGCGGGTGCGCTTTTACACCCGGCTTGGGTTTGAGAAGATGGGGGAGTATGCGAGGTGTGAGGCAGATTTTTAAGATAATAAGATAAACGGCAGCGCCCGCCTGTAGCGGGGGGTGAAGTTTTACTTTCCGTTAAATGGCTTTTCGCTCCGCGGGCCAGAGGTTTCGCTGGCGCGAAAGGTTAAATCGCTTTGATTGCAGAGAAACGTTCTCTTTTGCGTACCAAAAGAGAACCAGAAAAGTACCGCTTTTCC
>ERZ808240.3997-NODE-3997-length-13633-cov-3.160922_pt1 | contig 13633 bp, 14 predicted proteins | sample MGYA00521084_ERZ808240 | MGnify/ENA primary metagenome ERZ808240 (study PRJEB31516, sample SAMN03275571) | gut metagenome | biome: mammalia-associated habitat; material: feces | host: Papio cynocephalus | place: Kenya | collected 2012-08-06 ... | reverse complement strand
AAGGTAACGTTGCCTTCCTTGTCTACAGTGTCCTGATAGTCGATGTTTATCGCACAGTCGCCCATTGCGAGGGTCTCGTCACCGCGGATCATGATAAAGCAGGAGGACACGAGGTGTGCGCCCTTCTTGGTCTTGACGAGCTGGAGTGCCGGACGGACGGTATCCGCGGTGGAATAGGTAGCGCCGCCAAGCAGGCAGTCTGCAACACCCATCTTGACGAGCATGGTGCCGAAGTAGTTGCCCTTGGAAAGAGCTGCACGACAGTCCTCTGCGCTCATCTTGCCCTTGCGCAGTGCAACCATCTCGTTGACCATTGCGTCCATGCCTTCATAGGTTGCGGGATCGAGGATCTCAAGACCTTCAATATCAAAGCCGCCCTTTGCGGCCGCCGCCTTGACCTCATCGACGTTGCCGACAAGTATCGGGGTCAGGAAGCCGTCCTTCTTCAGACGTGCCGCAGACTCGAGGATGCGAGCGTCGCTGCCCTCGGTGTAGACGATCTTTCTCGGATCGTTTTTGAGAACTTCAACAAGATTTTCAAACATTTAATTTTCCTCCAATAATGCGGCATTTCTGCCGCAAAAAATTCCGAGTACCACTTTATCACTACCTCGGAAATTTTTCAAGTATTTAGCCCGATTTCTATTTACAAACCACGATATCATATGTATAATATACAAACTGTAATCATTTTGGGGAGAGAATATAATAAATGTACGAATACGACAAGAGAAGCTTTGCGCAGATACTTTCCGAGCTGCGCCGCACGGCGGGGCTTAGCCAGCGCAAGGCCGCTGCCGATCTTGGGATAAGCCAGGCCCTTTTGAGTCACTATGAAAACGATGCACGCGAACCGGGGCTTCACTTTGTTTGCCGCGTTTGCGATTATTATAACGTAACGGCCGACTATCTGCTCGGCCGCTCGCCCAATCCCGACGGCGTTGACAGAGGCGCGGATATAGCCCGCGTTTTCATCGCAGAAATGCGCAGCCTTGCCAATAAGACCGAGGCCGCTTTGGAGGAACTGACATGATAGCTCAGGATCATATACGAAACTTTTCGATAATCGCACACATCGACCACGGCAAAAGTACGCTGTCGGACAGGCTTATCGAGATATGCGGCGCCGTCGAGGAGCGCATAATGGAGGATCAGATCCTTGACAACATGGATCTTGAGCGTGAGCGCGGCATTACGATAAAGGCCCGTGCGGTCGGCCTTAACTACAAGGCCAAGGACGGCGAGACCTATGTTTTAAACCTCATCGACACGCCGGGACATGTTGACTTCAACTACGAGGTAAGCCGCTCGCTGGCCGCCTGTGAGGGCGCGGTGCTCGTTGTTGACGCGTCGCAGGGCGTTGAGGCGCAGACGCTTGCAAACACCTATCTTGCGCTGGACGCGGAGCTTGAGATCCTACCCGTTATAAACAAGATAGACCTACCCGCCGCAGATCCCAAGCGCGTAAAGCAGGAGATCGAGGATATTATCGGCATTCCGGCCATGGATGCGCCGGAGATCAGCGCAAAAAACGGTATAAACGTTGAGTCTGTCCTCGAAGATATCGTGGCAAACGTTCCGGCTCCGGCCGGCGATGTGAACGCACCTTTAAAGGCACTGATATTTGACAGCCAGTATGACAGCTACCGCGGCGTTATAGTTTTCATGCGCGTGTTTGACGGACGCATCGCCAAGGGTACGGAGGTGCTGCTGCACTCGACCGGCGCAAAGTACAACGTGCTCGAGGTCGGACATATGCGTCCTATCGGTCTTGAGCCCTGCGCCGAGCTCACCGCCGGCGACGTCGGATATTTCACGGCATCTATCAAAAACGTTGCCGACACTCAGGTAGGCGACACGGTAACAACGGCTGCAAATCCCTGTGCCGAGGCTCTGCCCGGCTATCGTCCGGCGCGTGCGATGGTCTACTGCGGCATATACACCGAGGACGGCAGCAAATACCCCGATCTCCGCGACGCGCTTGAAAAGCTCCAGCTCAACGACGCCTCCCTGTCCTTCGAGCCCGAAAGCTCGGCCGCGCTCGGTTTCGGCTTCCGCTGCGGATTTCTGGGCATGCTGCACATGGAGGTCATCCAGGAGCGCCTTGAGCGCGAGTTTGACCTTGACCTTGTCACGACTCTGCCAAGCGTTATATATAAGGTAGTAAAAACCGACGGCGGTGTTGTCATGGTCGACAATCCCCACAACTACCCCGACCCCGGCCTTATCGAGCACGCCGAGGAGCCCTATGTCAAAGTCTCGATCATAACGCCCAATGACTATGTCGGCAATATAATGCCCCTGTGTCAGGACAGGCGGGGCGAGTATAAGGACATGCAGTATCTCGACTCGAACCTTGTCGAGCTGCGCTACGAGATGCCGCTAAATGAGATAATCTACGACTTTTTCGATACTCTCAAGGCCCGCACTAAGGGCTACGCCTCGCTCGACTACGAGCTGAGCGAGTATAAGCCATCGGAGCTTGTGAAGGTCGATATGCTGCTAAACGGCGATCAGGTCGACGCGCTCAGCTTCATAGCACACAAGGACAAGGCATATCCGAGAGCGCGCAAGCTGTGCGAAAAGCTGAAGGACAATATTCCCCGTCAGCTGTTCGAGATACCCATTCAGGCGGCTATCGGCGGCAAGATCATCGCGCGCGAGACGGTCAAGGCCATGCGCAAGGACGTCCTTGCCAAGTGCTACGGCGGCGATATCACGCGAAAGAAAAAGCTGCTTGAAAAGCAGAAGGAGGGCAAAAAGAAAATGCGCCAGCTCGGAACGGTGCAGATACCGACCGAGGCATTCCTTGCGGTCCTCAAGCTCGACGAATAAGACGAATAATGACTAATAATAATATTAAAGCCACGTTCCGCGGAACGTGGCTTTAATATTTCACATCTCTATCTCCGGATATAGAGGGAACCGCTCGCACAGCGCAAGCGCCTGCTGCTTGACATCCTCGACGGCATCCTCGCCGCGCTTAATCACATCGACGAGCATCTTGCCTATCTCACGCATTTCTTCTTCTCCCATTCCGCGTGTCGTGACTGCCGGAGTGCCGAAGCGCATGCCGCTTGTGAGCTTTACAGACTGCGTATCAAATGGTATGGAGTTTTTGTTTGCTGTAATGTGAGCCCTGTCCAGAAGCTCCTGAACTTCGTTGCCTGTACGGCCGAGGCTCATGGTGTCGGCAAGCATCAGGTGGTTATCCGTGCCGCCGGAGACGATGCGGATGCCGCTGTCTGACAGCGTGTCGGCCAAAACCGCCGCGTTTTTGACTGTTTGGCGCTGATATGCCTTGAACTCCTCGCTCATGGCTTCCTTTAAGCAGACCGCCTTTCCGGCGATTATGTGCATGAGTGGACCGCCCTGAGTTCCTGGGAAAACGGCACTGTTTATCTTCTTTCTCAGCTCATCCTTGCATAGAATAATAGCGCCGCGCGGGCCTCTGAGGGTCTTGTGCGTCGTGCTTGTCACGACGTCCGCGTAGGGAACGGGGCTCGGATGAACTCCGGCGGCGACAAGTCCGCCGATGTGCGCCATGTCGACCATGAGGTACGCTCCGACCTCGTCTGCTATATCGCGCATTTTCTTAAAATCGATCACTCGTGAATACGCGCTGGCTCCGGCAATTATGATCTTGGGCTTACACTCGCCGGCCGTCTGCATCGCCTTTTCGTAGTCGATCAGCTCGGTATCGGGGTCGACGCCGTAGAAGCAGGCTTTAAAATACTTGCCGGATATCGAGGCCTTTGAGCCGTGAGTCAGATGGCCGCCGTGGCTGAGATCCATACCGAGTATGGTATCGCCCGGCTTTAAAAGGGCAAGATAGACAGCGAAATTTGCCTGCGAACCCGAATGCGGCTGAACATTGGCGTGCTCGGCTCCGAAGATCTCCTTTGCTCTGTCTATTGCGAGCTGCTCGACTATATCGACATACTCGCAGCCGCCGTAGTATCTCGCACCGGGATAGCCCTCGGCGTATTTGTTGGTAAGGTGGCTTCCCATGGCCTCCATAACGGCGCGGCTGGTGAAGTTTTCGGACGCTATCAGCTCAATGTGGTCGCGCTGACGCTCCAGCTCTTTTTTCATAGCGCCGTACAGCTCGGGGTCGCTTTTTCTTATTGTCTCATAGCTCATCGCTCCGACCTCCCGTAAACGTAGTAATATCTTCGCAATTATACGATAAACTCAGCGCCTTATCAAGCGAAATCGAGCATTTTTGTTCTTTTGCCCGCCGGGCGGCCGAATTTTCTTGAATAAGGGAAAGGGCTGTGATAATATACAAAAGTGAGGTGAGGACATGGCGAAAAAACTGCTTAAAGTAATACTGATAATTCTCGGTATCATTCTGCTGTGTGCCGCGGCGCTTATACTTTGGCTGTCGGTCACTGAATTTAATCCCGGAGACGTCACCGATGTCAAGATCGAGGCCAATTCGGAAGTTAACGGCTTAAAGCCGTTTCTGAATGAGGAATTTTCGGTCATAAGCTGGAATATCGGCTATGCCGGTCTCGGCAAGGACTCCGATTTCTTTATGGATGGCGGCAGCGACGTCGCCTCCGCCGATCAGGACACCGTCTCGGCTTCTCTTTTGGGAATATATAAAACGCTTTATTCCGACGCCGACCCCGCAACGGTCTTCATGCTGCAGGAGGTCGACAAGAACTCCTCTCGTACCTACGGCAAGGATGAAGCTGATGCGCTGGGCATAAACAACAGCGCCTATGCACTCAACTATTCCTGTAAATTCGTACCCTACCCCGTTCCGCCCATAGGCAGGGTAAACAGCGGACTTCTTACCACAACTGTCTATGATATCGATTCGGCCGAGCGCATATCGCTGCCCTGCCCCTTCGATTGGCCCGTTAGCACGGCAAACCTCAAGCGCTGCCTGCTTGTGAGCTATCTTCCCATATCGGGAACGAACAGCAAGCTCGTTATCGTAAATCTCCACCTTGAGGCCTATGATGACGGCGAGGGTAAGATAGCGCAGACAAAGCAGCTGCGCGAATTTATCCGATCCGAGTACGAAAAGGGCAACTATGTCATAGCCGGCGGCGACTTCAATCAGATATTCCCCAACGGCTTAGAAAAGTACCCAAACACGCACAAGGAAAACTGGGAGCCCGGCACCATATCGGACGATATCATGCCCGAAGGCTGGACGCTCGCGTATGACCTTGAAACGCCGACATGCAGGCTGCTCAATCAGCCGTATGATCCTTCAGATACAGAGAATACGCAGTACTATGTAATCGACGGTTTCATCCTCTCGCCCAACGTCGAGCTTATCTCGGTCAGCACTTTGGACGAAGGATTTAACTATTCCGATCACAACCCCGTGAAGCTTCAGGTCAAGCTCACATCCGAAAATTGAAAATGCGCTCGGGCGGCACATGTATCACATAAAATGTGTCGTCCGGCGTCTTTGATAAAAAGGAGTTCTTAATAATGACGAAAAAGCAAAAGGTGATCGCGATCATTGCGTTTGTTCTGATAATCGTTCTGATCGCGCTGATATGCGTAAGTCTGCAAAGCAAAAAGGATGCAGGCGACGGCGATCCTGCGGCGAGCAAGAGCCCGGCTGAGAGCGCAGAGCCCACTCCGGAGCCTACGCCCACGCCGCTGCAGTTCACCGCGGCGCCTGAGGGCTATTTTAACGACGCCCTGTTTATAGGCGATTCGCGCATGGTTGGCATAGAGATGATGGAGGTCATCGACGGCGCGACATTCTTCACCACCGTCGGCATGAGCCTGACCGGCGCCATGAGCACAAGTGCGGACGTTGCCGGAATCGGCACAACGACGCTGCCTGCACTGCTTCAGAGCAGGCAGTTTGGCAAGATATACGTCATGCTCGGCATAAACGATATCGGCGGCTCGGTAGAGGCGCTCAAGCAGACCTACAGCAATCTTGTCGATAAGCTTCGCGCCGCGCAGCCGGACGCGATCATTTACATCATGTCGAACCTCCATGTCTCGGCGACGCAGGATTCCCGCGGCACAGCGGTCAACAACGCAAATCTCAACAATCTCAACGACTACACAAAGACCCTCGCCGACGGCGAAACGGTGTTCTACCTTGAGTGCAACGAGCTGTTTGACGACGCAAACGGTACGCTCTCGGCCGATATAACCTCAGACGGCATACACCCCGACGGCAGCGCCTACAGAAAATGGGGCGAGTGGATCATGCAAAACGCAATAGTAAAATAACTGTCAAAAAAGCTTCTGTCCGCGGACAGAAGCTTTTTTGACGTACGGACACATCGGCGAATACACAATATTGCGTCTGCACGGTATCGAAATGACAGCGAAAACCGCAGCATTTTAACGCGGCGCAAAATTCATATCGCACTATAGAGAAGCGGCAGTTTCCCTGTTTAGTCAGAAATATCGATACCGGGCAAGCGCAAGAAATGTATAAGCAGGTGACTTAATGCGCTGCTAAATATACCAGGCGCGGCTGCCGTAGGGGCAGAAGCGGTAAGCAAGGCCGGGGGCGAGCTTATCGCCGTTGCGGCACAAAAGCTCGTCTGCGCGCACAAACTCATAGCCCTGCTCGGTCAGCGTATCAATCGCGCGCAGCACGGCAGGAACGGTGGCGTCCTTCGTGTCATGAAGCAGGACGATATCCCCGTCGCGCGCATGCTCTAAAAACCAGTTGTAGATATATTCCTCGTCAATATGCACCCAGTCGCGCGGCGAAGATGACCACAGGATCGCAATGCTGTCGATCTTGTTGAGCATGGCGCCGGTATAGTAGCCGTATGGCGGGCGAAGAAATTTTGGACGCTCGCCCGTTATGCTCTCGATGAGATCGTCGGTGCGGTCGATCTCGTCTTTTATCTCGGCATCGGTGTGCTCGAAAAAGCTGATATGCGACCATGTATGGCAGCCGATGAGGTGGCCGTCGTCGTGCATTGTTTTGACGAGCTCGGGCCGGCGCTCGGCCTTGCTGCCCATGAGAAAGAAGCTTGCCTTAACTCCCCGCTCACGCAGCCCGTCAAGCAGCTGCTTTGTGTGCTTTCCCGGGCCGTCGTCGAATGTGAGGGCTATCTGCTTTTTCGACTGCGAAATGTGTTCCGCCGAATAGGTTTTTGCATAGGGCGTGAGCAGAAAGCTCACGAGGCCGAACACTAAAATGACCGCAATTATGCCCGCCGACGCGCCAAAAAGACGTTTCTTCATATTCTCGCAACGCCGCTTTTTATGGCGGCTTCTCTTACCGCTTTGGCAACGGTCTCGCCCACTCCCTCGTCAAATGCCTGCGGCAGAATATTGTCGCAGCCGAGCTCGGAGTCCGCGACCATGCCCGCAAGAGCATGGGCGGCGGCAAACTTCATCTCGTCGTTTATGTCCGATGCGCGGGCATCCAGCGCGCCGCGGAATATGCCGGGGAACGCAAGAACATTGTTTATCTGATTGGGATAGTCGCTGCGGCCTGTGCTGACGACTGCGGCTCCGGCGCGCTTTGCCTCGTCCGGGAATATCTCCGGCGTGGGGTTTGCGCATGCAAAGACAATAGCGTCCTTTGCCATGTTCTGCACCATATCGGCCGTCAGAACGCCGGGTGCAGAGACTCCGATAAACACATCAGCGTCCCTTATAATCTCTGCAAGGCTGCCGCTTTCGCGGGCGAAATTAGTTATCTCCGCTATCTCCTGCTTTGCAGGGTTAAGGCCGGGGCGTCCGTTATATATCGCTCCCGTGCGGTCGGTCATGACGACGTTTCCCGCTCCTGCGGATACCAGGAGCTTTATGACGGCGATACCGGCAGCACCCGCTCCTGAGGTCACGATCTTCACATCCTCAAGTTGCTTCCCGACGACCTTCAGGGCATTAATGAGCCCCGCGAGCATGATGACCGCCGTTCCGTGCTGATCGTCGTGGAAGACGGGGATATCGCAGCGCTCCTTTAGCTTGCGCTCGATCTCAAAGCAGCGCGGTGCGGAGATGTCCTCAAGATTTATGCCGCCGAAAGAGCCTGCCAGAAGCGCGACGGTGTTCACTATCTCATCGACATCCTTGCTGCGGATGCACAGCGGTATGGCATCAACTCCTCCGAATTCCTTAAACAGCAGGCATTTGCCCTCCATGACCGGCATTCCGGCCTCGGGGCCTATATCGCCAAGTCCAAGTACGGCCGTTCCGTCGGTGACGACGGCAACGGTGTTCCAGCGCCTTGTGAGCTCATAGCTTTTATTTACATCCTTTTGTATCTCAAGACATGGTTCGGCAACGCCTGGAGTATAAGCAAGGCTGAGAGACCGGCGGGCGTTTGCTTTCGTGCGCGCCACGATCTCGATTTTGCCCTTTAGCTCATAGTGCATTTTGAGTGATTCCTTCGCGTAATCCATTATTTTTCTACCTCTTTCAAATACTGCGCTCTGCCGAGCCTGTACAGATCATTCCCCTCGCTGTCGACAGCAACCGTAAGCGGCATGTCTTTGACCGTGAGTCTGCGAACGGCCTCGCAGCCGAGATCCTCCCAGCAAACGAGCTCCGCTTCCTCGATGGACGCCGCCATCAAAGCTCCCGCCCCGCCGATCGCCGCCAGATACACGGCGCCGTTGCGGATCATCGACTGCACGACCTCTCCGCTGCGGTCGCCCTTTCCTATCATTATCTTCAGCCCCGCGTCGAGAAGGCGCGGAGAGTACGCGTCCATTCTGCCCGAAGTCGTCGGCCCCGCAGAGCCGATGCAGCAGCCGTCATGCGCCGGGGTCGGGCCGACATAGTATATTGCGCTGCCGTTTAAGTCAAACGGCGGCTTTTCGCCATTATTCAGGCATTCGCAGATGCGCTTATGCGCAGCGTCGCGCGCGGTATACACAGTGCCGGACAGCAATACACTGTCCCCGGCTCTGAGTTTTTTGAGCTCCTGCGCCGAAGCCGGAGCATTGATTTTATATTCCATCGTACACCTCACAGACTCGCGCTTTTCCGGCGCGTGGCGTGGCAGCTTATATTGACGGCGACGGGCAGTCCGGCAACATGCGTGGGCATAGTCTCTATAAGCACGGCAAGCGCCGTAGTTTTCCCTCCGAAGCCCTGCGGTCCTATGCCGAGGGCGTTTATCTTATCGAGCAGCTCCTGTTCAAGCGCCGCGTAATACTCATCGTGATTGGGTTCATCAAGCGGGCGCAGGAGCGCATGCTTGGCAAGGTATGCCGCCTTATCAAAGCTGCCGCCTATGCCGACACCGACGATTATCGGCGGGCAGGGGTTTGCTCCGGCCTTTTCGACAGTTTCGAGTACAAAGCGTTTGACTCCCTCAATGCCGTCGGCGGGCTTGAGCATTTTAAGCGCGCTCATGTTCTCGCTGCCGAAGCCCTTGGGCATTACGGTTATTTTAAGGCTATCGCCGGGAACGAGCTTCACGCTCAGAAGCGCCGGTGTGTTATCGCCGGTGTTGACTCTGCGCAGCGGGTCGCACACGACGCTTTTTCGCAGGTATCCGTCACCGTAGCCGCGGCGCACGCCGTTATTGACCGCCTCTTCAAGCGCACCGTCAATATGCACATCCTGTCCGAGCTCAAGAAAAACGCAGGCCATGCCCGTATCCTGGCACACGGGGAGCGTTTTCTCGGCCGCAATACGGACATTGTCGTTCAAAAGCGAGAGTATTCGCTTTGCTCCGTCCCAGGGTTCTTCGATCTCGGCGCGTTCAATTGCGCTTACAACGTCGTCCGGCAGGCGAAGATTTGCCTCGATGCAAAGGCGTGCGACGGTTTCTTCAATTAATTTTGCGTCTATATTTCTCATGCTTTGCTCCATGTTTTTATGTTTCACGGCAATTATAAGCGCTAATAAAGCAGGAGTCAACCGACTCCTGCTTGGGCTGTCGAAAAAAAACGGTTGCACATTAGGCGGCAGCCGGGCTTCTCGTTAAGCCGGTCACCCGTCATATGACGGGTGCCGGAAATTTTCACTTGAGCAGAAAATAAGCTATGACTATAACGCCGAGAATTATGCGATACCAGCCGAAGATCTTGAAGTCCTTTTTCTTTATATAGCTCATGAGGAACTTTATGACCACGACGGACACGAGGAAGGCAACAACACAGCCGACAAGGAGCGTTATGAGCTCTGCGCTCGTATAGTCAAAGCCGAATGCGAGCATCTTCAGAAGCGACACTCCGACCATGACGGGCACGGCAAGAAAGAATGTAAACTCCGCCGCCGCGACGCGCGACACTCCGATCACAAGGCCGCCTATGATCGTCGAGCCGCTGCGCGAGGTGCCGGGGATTATAGACAGCGCCTGGAACAGGCCGATGATGAGCGCATCCTTATACGATATCTCCTCAAGAGTTTTAACTCTCGGCTCGCGGCCGCGGTTCCAGTTTTCAATGGCGATGAAAAGTATACCGTAGATTATAAGCGCCGCCGCGACAACGTAGCAGTTATCGACAAAGTCGAAGATAAGGTAAGCGATAAAGCCCGGTATGCAGGCTATGATGACCTTGAGCCAGAGGATAAAAGTCTCTTTTTTTATCGTACTGCCGTTTTTCTTCCTGCTCTGAAACGGCCACATCTTTCCCCAAAAGAGAATTATGACAGCCAGTATCGCGCCGAGCTGGATGACGTACAGGAACATCTCACGAAACTCGGGCGTGACGTTCATGTGGATAAATTCATCCACCAGCAGCATATGCCCTGTGCTTGAAATGGGCAGCCACTCGGTTATGCCCTCGACTATGCCGATGATTATTACTTTTATTAGCTCTATAATATCCATATTCACACCTTATGCGGCTTTTTAAAGGAGCATGACTCCCTTTTCGGCGCAGACCTCCTCGGTGTGCTTGTCCCAAATGGATACCTGCACCTCGCCGATATGCGCCTTGCCGAGAAGAAGCATGGAAACGCGCGACTGGCCTATGCCGCCGCCGATGGTAAGAGGCAGCTCGCCGTTTAGGAGCATCTTATGGTACGGAAGCTCTCTGCGGTCATCGCAGCCGGAGAGCCTGAGCTGCTTGTCCAGTGACTCGGGATCGACGCGGATACCCATGGAGGATATCTCGATTGCGCAGTCGAGCCAATCGCACCAGAACAGGATGTCGCCGTTGAGCGACCAGTCGTCATAGTCGGGTGCGCGGCCGTCATGCGGCTTTCCGGAGCGCAAAGCGCCGCCGATGCCGATGATAAACACGGTCTTATGCTCGCGGGTGAAGGCGTTCTCGCGCTGCTTTGCGGTCATATCGGGATACATATCCTCAAGCTCCTGCGAGGTGATGAAGGTCACATTGCGCTCAAGCTTGGGCAGGCACTGGAGCTGGGGGTAAATGGCCTGCATGGTATCCTGCGTGTCGCAAAGCGCCTTGACTATGTCCATAACGGTGAGCTTGAGATAGTCGATATTGCGGTTTTCCGGAAGGATGACCTTCTCCCAGTCCCACTGATCGACGTATACAGAGTGCAGATTATCAAGCTCGTCCTCGTCGCGGCGGATAGCGTCCATGTCGGTGTAAAGTCCCTTGCCGGGGAAGAAGTTATAGCGCTTGAGCGCAAGACGCTTCCACTTTGCAAGCGACTGAACTACCTGCGCTGTAGCGTCCGAGCGCAGAATGTCAAAGGACACGGGGCGCTCGTAGCCGTTTAAGTTATCGTTAAGTCCGGAATCAGAGTCGACAAACAAAGGCGCCGAAACGCGGTAAAGATTTAAAAGCGCCGCGAGCCTGTCCTCAAACAGGCGCTTTAAAAGGCTTATGGCCTTCTGCGTGTCGTAAACGCTGAGGATACTTTTGTATCCGTCCGGAATTTTGATCTCCATGGTTTTCCTCCTGGTGTACACATAAAAATTAAACGCCCATACGAGATGGGCGTTTTATTACCCTTTTTTACTCTCGGGCTTTTTGTCCAAAAGCTCGATTATCTTGCAGTATATCTCCTCTGCCCTGTCGCGGAAGTTTTCCTCGATACGCTCTGCCTGCTGCTCGCCCGACGAGAGAATGTTGAGTCTTATTATCTCGCCCTTACCGTCGCTCATTGCGAGGGTGACAAAGCATCCGCTGTCACGGTTTCTGTGCTGCGCGGTTATCATGGACAGGCGGCGCAGTCGCTCAGCCTCCGGGGCGATTATCTTCTCCGCCCTTTTGCGGACGGAAAACGGCAGACTGCTCTCGACCGTTTCGGCGGCATCCGCGCCGCGCTTGCTGACGCGCAGACCGTTCTCCTCCTCGATAACGAGGCCGCTTTCTATAAGCTCGGCAAGGCAGTCGGAGTATTCAAAATAACCGAAGCCCTCATCGCACTGCTGCGTAAAGTCCTGAAGGTCAATGGGCGCAACTATGCCCGGCAGGCGGCGGAGAATAAACAATATGAGAATTTTTATATCAAGCTTTTCATGGATAAAGCCGTATCTTTCCATAGAACTCTCCCGAAAATGGTATTATATCTTCAAATAACAAGCAAACCCTATTTGCTCTTTTTATAGGCGTCAAGGCACGCAAATATGATAACGACAGTCGTTATGTGCAATATAATGCTCCTGGGTGATCCCGGCGCGGATGCCGTTTGGATAACGCCGAAGTCTGCCATGATCATTGCAAAAAGTATAAGCACCTCAACGGCTATGAGAATAAGCCAGATCTTTTTATTCATCTTTCCGCCCCCCTACTGCTCCTGATATATATAATAATACATACTTTTCTTTTTGTAAATCCAATATTCTTCACATTTTGGAACAGTGCGCATAGACTGTATTGAAGTTTTTCTTCAATTCCATCCTGGGAGGTATATTTATGGCAGACAGGGTCGTGCCCGGTCCGGTCAATGATAATGACTGCATAAAACAGGTCGTTTGTGTCAACACGAGAAAGATAATGGATGCCTGCCGCGACAAGGACTGCATCGAGGATCTGCGCGTTTATCCCACGGTGAGCTCTCTTCCTTACATAGAGAGCGCGTTCAGCGTGCGTCCTAAGTGCGCGCAGCTTCTGCAATGCGAGGTGAAGGTCAATGAAATCTGCCTCAACCGCGGCCATTACACCGTCGACGTTACCTACTTTTACAAGATAAGCGGCGAGACTTTTCCGGCAAACCAGGTCTTCACCGGGCTTGCGGTATTTGATAAGCGCGTCATGCTCTTTGGCTCGGAGGGCAGGGTCAGGAGCTTCTCCTCCGATGATTGCTGCATTCTGAGCAGCGACAGCAGCATGCCCTTTGCCGAGGTGGACGCCGTCGATCCCATCGCGCTGCACATGACGCTTGCCGAGACTGCGCTGCCCGATCCCGGCATAGATCAGCGTGACATTCCGCAGAGCATACTTGACTCCTTCGGCGAGGATATCTCCGTAACGGGCGGCACGCGCCACGTTTATGTGACCCTCGGACAGTTTTCGATCATCCGCCTCGAGCGCAGCACTCAGCTTCTGATCCCGGCTTACGATTACTGTCTGCCGGAAAAGGAGTGCGTTGGCTCAAACGAGGATGACCCCTGCACGATGTTCGGCCGCATAAGCTTTCCCGTCGACGAGTTCTTCCCGCCCGACAACGTCGAGCCCTGCGCCGACTACAAAAGCATGGTATAAAAGCGATCCCCCTCCGGCTCAAGCCGGAGGGGGATTTCAGACTGTCAAAAAACCTATGCTGCTGAGCTAAACAACAGAGCAGCGGGGGA
>ERZ808240.3995-NODE-3995-length-13634-cov-31.736210_pt1 | contig 13634 bp, 11 predicted proteins | sample MGYA00521084_ERZ808240 | MGnify/ENA primary metagenome ERZ808240 (study PRJEB31516, sample SAMN03275571) | gut metagenome | biome: mammalia-associated habitat; material: feces | host: Papio cynocephalus | place: Kenya | collected 2012-08-06 ... | reverse complement strand
ATTAAAAGAACAGTAATATAAAGTAATATGGAATACAATGTCAAGGATAAGATAGAATGGACGGTGATATTCCTCACCGAATTCGGAAGGCGGCACGGATTGACGCTCAAGCAATCATTCAACTACTTGTTGAGATATAAAGGCATCGACTTCGTAGAACGGCACTATGGCTATCTGCATACGCAGTCGTTCGCGTCGGCCGTGGATGATCTCACACAGTATTGCCATAAACTTGGAGGAGGAATAGCATGAGATTGTATCACGGAACAAATAAGGTTTTCGACAAGATTGATCTGTGCAAGTCGAAACCCAACAAAGACTTCGGTCAAGGATTTTATCTGTCGCCAGACTATGAACAAGCATTCAATATGGCAAAGATAAAGACGGAACAGCAACAGGAAGGCGAACCGGTGGTCATGGAGTTTGAAGTGGAAGAAGGAGACATAAAGGACTTGAATACGCTTGTATTCGACGATTACAGTGAGCAATGATATGAGAACCAGCTCATAGATATGCCGACGCTCGTCAGCAAGCTGAAATATATGAAAGGGCTGACCGTGCAATATTTCTTCGGCACAGAAAAGGCCTTGGCAATGCTTAAAAGAGTAAGATGATGATGGACGATAAGCAGATGATGAAAGACGACATGGTGACCAAGCTCGCCATACTGCTCATAGATGACAGCAAGGCTTCGTCCATGACTGAAGCCCTTGACATTGTGATAAATTCTGAGACTTACCAGCGAGTCATTGATGACAAGGCGGCACTATACTATCAGAGTCCGCGTTATGTTTATGAGTTCCTGAAGAATGAACTTCTTACAGGGAAGGCATGATAAGATAGAAATGCGACACGGGGCTGCTATGTAAATGTTACCGCCAAAGAAATGTCGGAAATGTGTCGGTAACTCAGAATGTCTATGAGAGCGAGGAATTGGACAAAAGCCGAGCTACCGAGAAAATCTCGGCAGCTCAGAGAGTCGGAAGAATGTTTCCAAGAAAAAATGTATCTTTGTAAGTTGGAAGTCTGAGAAGAATTTCTTTGAAAAACGGAAATGATGGAACAGCAGGACAAACAGTATATCGTTTCGGCACGGAAGTACCGGCCGGAAAATTTCGGGACGCTCATAGGGCAGGACAACATCGCGAGGACGCTCAAGAACTCGATTCTGCGCGGACAGCTCGCCCATGCCTACCTTTTCTGCGGCCCGAGGGGCGTCGGGAAGACCACGACGGCACGAATCTTCGCGAAGATGATAAACTGCGCCAATCCGTCGCCGGACATGGAGCCGTGCGGAGTGTGCGAGTCCTGCCGATCTTTCGCCGAGGGACGTTCCTACTGCATACATGAGCTTGACGCCGCATCCAACAACGGAGTGGAGGACATCAAGAACCTGATGGACCAGGTGAGGGTGCCGCCGCAGGTCGGAAAATACAGCGTCTATATCATCGACGAGGTTCATATGCTGTCGCAGCAGGCGTTCAACGCTTTCCTGAAAACCCTTGAGGAGCCGCCCGCACACGCGATTTTCATCCTTGCGACCACGGAGAAGCACAAGATTCTCCCGACCATCCTGTCCCGGTGCCAGACCTACGACTTCAACAGGATTTCTGTGGCGGACATCGTGAAGAACCTGAGCATGGTGGCGGCGAAGGAAGGCATAACCATCGACAACGACTCCCTTCATGTCATCGCGCAGAAGGCCGACGGGGCAATGAGGGACGCGCTGACAATCTTCGACCAGACGGTCGCGTTCTGCGGGACGGACGTCAAATATGCCGACGTCATCCGGAACCTGAATGTTCTGGACTATGAGTACAGCTTTTCGCTCGTGGAGCATTTCCTCGCGGGCGACTATGCATTCTGCCTCAAGACTTTCGACGAGATTCTCTCCAAAGGATTCAACGCGCTGCACTTCGTCGGGGCGCTGAGTTCGCACCTGAGGGATTTGCTTGTGGCGAAATCGGGCGGGATCGACTCGCTGATGGAGATGTCGGATTCGCTCAGAAGCCGCTACCGCGAGCAGGCCGGGAGGTGTTCGACGGCGTTTCTCTATGAGGCGCTAGGAATCACGACAGCCTGCGAGTCGGCCTACAAGGCGGCTACCAATCCGAGGCTGCACGTGGAGTTCGCGCTGATGCGGCTGTGCTTCATAATGAACAGGCCGGCGGCCGGAGGGGCGCAGGCGGCGGTTCAGTCCGCACAGCCAATGCAGCAGGCACAGCCGGTTCCGACGCCGGCACATACGGCAGCAGCGGAAGCGAAGCCCGTCGAGGCTCCGGTCCAGGCCAAGCCGGCGGAGCAGACTGTCGCAGAAAAGCCGGCGGAGCAGCCGGCCTCGGCCGCTGATGAGGCTCCCGCAGCACCACGGGCAAGACGCGCAGGAAGGACCGGAGGCGGAATGTCCATGAAGGCTCTGGTGGAGAACGCCGAGAAGGCTGAGGAGACAAGGGTGGAAATCGTGCAGGCGGAGCTTCCGTCGGACGAGGTCCTGAAGACACACTGGCCTGAGCTCGCCGCGCTCTACAGCGGCAAGCCGCGTCTCTACACCATGCTCACGAACTCGAAGCTTGAGTTTGAAAGCGCCGGAGGCAAGAAGACCGTCAAGTTCCAGGTCGTGAACGATGCGCAGAAAGAATGGGTGGAGGCGAAGCTGCTCCACGAGCTTGAGGGGAACTTCCGGAAGATTGCCGGTTCGGACGCCATCCTGCTGTCGGTGACGGTCGCGCCTGTCCCGGAAGCCGAGAAGATAGCCTATATGCCGAGCGACAAGGCCAAGGTGCTGATGGAGAACAACGAGGAGGTCAAAAACCTCGTGAAGGACTTTTCGCTCGACATCAAATAATTGAAACACAAAGCATTCCTCCCGAATATGGAGGAATATCAAACTGAATGTCATGAAACTGCGTTGCGAGAACCTCGTAAAGAAATATGGTGTCAGGACCGTCGTCAAGGGCGTGTCAATGGAGGTTGAACAGGGAGAGATTGTCGGATTTCTCGGGCCGAACGGTGCGGGAAAGACGACGAGTTTCTATATGATTACCGGACTCATCGTCCCGAACGAGGGAAGGATATTCCTCGACGATGAGGAAATCACCGGACTTCCGATGTACAAGAGGGCACAGAAGGGCGTGGGCTACCTCGCGCAGGAGGCCTCGGTGTTCAGGAAGATGTCGGTGGAGGACAACATCATGTCCGTGATGGAGATGTCGTCGCATTTCACCAAGGCCGAGCGCAAGGAACGCCTTGAAAACCTGCTCGACGAGTTTAACCTGCACAAGGTCCGCAAGAGCTACGGAAACCAGCTCTCCGGAGGCGAGAGACGCCGCTGCGAGATTGCCCGCGCCCTTGCGATAGACCCCAAGTTCATCCTGCTTGACGAGCCGTTCGCCGGAGTCGACCCGATTGCCGTCGAGGACATCCAGTACATCATCGCCAAGCTGAAGTACAAGAACATAGGCGTAATCATCACCGACCACAATGTCGGCGAGACCCTCGCCATCATCGACCGCGCCTATCTCCTCTACGAAGGCACGATCCTTCAGGCCGGCACCCCGGAGGCCCTCGCCTCCGACGACGAGGTCCGCACCAAATACCTAGGCTCCAACTTCATCCTGAAGCGGTCCGATGCCTTCACCCGCGCCGAAAAGGAAATACGGGGCGAATAAAAGACGAAAAATTATCCCAGCTTGGGTAATTTCACCGTGAAGCACGCGCCGCCTAGTGCGAAGGAGCGGCTGTAGGAGATGGTGCCGCTGCAGGACTCGACTATGCTGCGGCAGATGGAAAGTCCCAGACCCGTGCCGCTGCTCTTGGTCGTGAAGTTCGGAACAAAGAGCTTGTCGAGGTTCTCGTCGCTGACTCCCGTGCCGTTGTCATCGACGACGATGTCATAGAAGCCGTCATCGGAACTGTTGCGGAGGCTGATGAGAATCCGTCCGCGCTCCGGCTCGACTCCCGCGTCAGCCTGTTCCTTCCGGCGCATTTCGACGGCCTGGATGGCATTGGTAATCAGATTGATGAACACCCTCATCAGCTGGGACTGCGGGGCCATGACCACGGCATCCTTAAGTCCGATGTAGGTTATGCTGACATCGTCACGGTTGTCGAACATGAACGCCTGCTCCGAAAGCATGGAATCTACATTGACCTCCGTGGCCTGCTCCCCGTAGAGCTTCGCGATGGCGGAGAAGCCGCTCGCCGTCTCCGCAAGCACGTCTATATGTTCCAGAATCACCCTCGCGGTGTCGTCGAACTTCGCGTCCCAGTCCGGGCTGCCGCTTGAGCGGAGACGAATCAGCTTCTGAATCTTCAGCTTAATCGGAGTGAGCGAGTTCTTGATTTCATGCGCCACCTGCCGCGCCATCTCGCTCCATGCGCTGTCACGCTCCGCCTTGGCAAGCTGCCTGCTGCTCTCCGCCATTGCACGCACCATCTTGTTATAGGCTTCGACCAGTCCTGACACCTCGTCCTTGCCGTTGTACTCGATTTCCTCAAGGTTGTGGATGTCCATGCTGTCCATCTTTCTGCTCAGGCGGACGATGTGACGGAACAGGTTGTTAGTGACCACGGAACTCAGCCACACCGACAGCAGCACGAGCATGAAGAAGAGGCAGACGATAAGGCTCGCGTGCATCACGGCCTCGCGGTTGAAGTCATAGTCCCCGTCCGTGTAGGGACAGCAGACAATCGCCAACATCACTCCCCTCTCATTGAAAATCGGGGCGTAGAGGGCATAGAAGCGGCTTCTTGCAAGCTCCTCCTTGTGAATGAAATAGCGCTGGCTCAGCTTGGTTATGTTGTAGTAGGCGTCCTGGTTCAGGCGGCTTCCCATCGCCATCCTTTCGAAGAGCTCCGGAGCCGTGCTGAGAAACACCTTCCCCGACGGCGTGTAGAGGGTGATGTCCGAGCGTATGACCTTTCCCACCTCTGAAAGGCCGCCATAAAACTGAGGATTCATAAGGTCGGCCGCCGACGAGGCATGGAGACAGCGCCTTTCCAGCAGCGCCTGCACAGTATTTATCTTGTTCGACATCAGCCGCAGCATATTCCTCTCGTTCCTGTCATAGACGAACATGACGCTGACCACGGAGATTACCGTCAGCGTAAGCACCAGAGCCAGAATTACCAGCCAGTTGATTTTCGTCCGGAGATAGTTTTTCCCCGAAGGCCGCCGACCTCTGTCCCGGCGCAGAATCCAGATCACGAGGAACGTGACAAGGAATATGAATGAGAATGTCGTGAAATATGAGGTCATCTTCCGCGTCGGGCGCGAAATCACCGTAAGTTCACTCTCCCCCATCCTTGAGCAGTAGTGATTATATCCCTTGTATCGGAAAAAGTCATGCCCGTCCCCGCCTAGCCGCAGCTGGGCTATGTGGTCGGTCACAGTAGGATAGGGGTAGTCACCCCGGAACGACTGGAGCCTTCCGTCGTGATACTTCGCGTAGGAGTAATATGCCGGAATCCCGGTCTCGGAAAGCCCTGCCGTCCTCGGAAGCAGGCTGCGGTAGCCGTACATGTCGGTCTCGCGGTTGTTGGAGACGAACACCATCAGGCGAAACAGCCCTCGGTCGCCAGCCGGATAGACGAATACCCCCACATATCCGTCCCTTCCGTCCTCATTCTCACAGTAGAAGAAATGCGAATTTTCATAAATCGGCGTTCCGAACGACACGACGTCCTCAAACTCCTTCCGTCCGGCACGGTCGCCTTCGCCGATGACCTTAACGCCGACGTCATGCGACTGCGCGGCCCTGCCCAGAAAAGCCTCGGTTATGCGGTTCTTTATCGGCCGCTCGCAGTTCTTCATCGGGATGAGCGCGGAAATCACGGGGTCGTTGTCAATCGCGTCCTCCACGCTGAGCATCTGAATCTCAAGCCCGAGGTCGCGGTCAATGGCGAGCCTGTCCGACCATGTCCAGATTTTCCTCTCCTCCTTGCGGAATCCATAGACGGCCGATGTCGCCGTGAAGTACCCGCCGCAGGCAAGGGCAAAGACCAGAGGCCACAGGGCGGAACGGGAGTTGAAGTTCTTTCCGAAAATTTCGTAGAAGACAATCTTCAGGCAGAACACCTGAAACAGGGCCATTATCATGAGCAGGATGAAGGAGACGAACGCCAGGACGGAGAACAGGAAATTGTTGTTCCACCTGAAAAATTCCATCGAAAGGCTCGAATTGAAGATGACGCTCTTGTTCGCGATGTGGATGTAGGCGAATGCCCCGAGCATAAGAACAGCTGTTCCGATGCCGTACAGGATTATGTTCCGACGGGGATGTCTGCTGCCGTAAAGCCTTCTGAATGCCCTTTTTCTCAGCATGAAGGAGGTCAGCAGCAGCGCGAAGACAAGGGTGTTTATGCAAAGGAGTGCGCCAAGTGAGGAGAACACGGGACCGTCGGCATAGACCAGAGGAGAGAAAAGCGAATAGTCTATGGCCTCGCCCTGAAGGGCAACGAGATCCCGCGTGACCTTGAACACGGGCCGTCCCCCGACAACAACCGGTGATCCGCTGTCCTCGGAAAGCGGGACTATGTTGTAGTTCCCGGCCACAAGATGGAGTTTAGGGTTTATCCCGTTCCGCCCCCTCAGATGCCTCTCCACAAGGGTGTTCTTAATCTCCAGACCGGCAATCAGAACGGTCTCGTCGTCAGGAGAGACGGTCTTGACAAGATACCACTTGGGGCCCATATTTATGTAGCTCAGATCCGTTCCCGCCTTTGAGAGCGGGGAGAAGAGCCTGTTCGGGGCGTTGGTCACACGGGAGAAGATGAGCTTGGAGGATATGTCGTCGTTGATTTCGGTGAACTGGTTGCACCAGGACTGGAGGGAATCATTGACATAGCGGTAGATGACTATGTCCTGAGGAAGCCCTTCAAGGTGCAGGAACTCGTCGTTCGGGACATCCGAGGCTTCCCTGACGAACCTGTCCATGAGGCGCACTCGGCGCTCCACGTTTCCGCCGACACGCAGCGCCGCCGCGTCAGTGCTGTAGGGAACAGACTCTATCGCGAGAAAAAGACCGATGACTATCAGCAGCCCGAGCGTGAACACGAGCCGGAAAGTCCTGTCGCTGAGATGCACCTTCTTCATAACCGGCTATTCCTTGTCGTCCCTTATATTCCCCCCAATCTTCAGACGATTCCCCATATCGCCCGAAGTCCTTCCGTCTTTTCCGCCACTCATCCCATCGCCCCCGTTCACAGAATCCCCCGCCGCATCAGCCGAGGCGCCTTTCTTCTTCTCGTATTTCTTCCTGTACTCCTCGAACACGGCCGTCTCGCGCTGAATCTCGCGGATTTCCGCATCGAGCGCGCGCCGCTTCTTCGCCCGGAGCCTCTCAAGCTTCTTCCGCTCCTTGGCTGCCTCCCTTTCCTTTCTCCGCCGCTCCTTTTCCTGCCACTTGGCATCCCGTTCGGCATCCTTTCGTGCCCTCGCCTCGGCACGTGCAGCGCGGCGGGCCTCCTTCTCCGCCTTCTTCCGGGCCGCCTTCAGAGCCTTCGGATCAGCCGCGACGGAATCCGCCGGGCTTCCTGCGGAAAGGCTGTCGGAAACAGCAAGAGAGTCAGATCCGGCAAGCCTCAGGGAATCCGAAACAGCAAGAGAGTCACGCAGGGAAAGGCTGTCACGAGCCGCTAGGGAATCCCGATGAGCCAGACTGTCCCTGAGAGCGAGGCTGTCGCGAATCATAAGGCTGTCACGCAGGGAGAGGCTGTCGCACAAAGCAAGGGAATCCGCAAGGACCTTCTCCGCCTCAAGCCGCTCGCGCATAAGCGCATCCTCCGCAGCACGGACTTTCCGGAGCGAGTCACGAACCGCAATCTCGCGGTAGATGCCCTTCATATAGCCGGGGAAGTACCTGTTCGTGTTGACAAAGCTTGCCCGAGGGTGCGCAAGGTAGGCGGAACGTTCCGGAGAACGGTATTCAGCATCGGTCACGGCACGGCGGTCGGCAGGACGTCGCTCAGGCTTCCAGTTGAAGCCCTTGAGGGAACGCTCCTCCTCCTTGAGCTGCACAATGGGGTACGCATCGCTCTTGGCCGAGTCATAATAGTAAATCCTCTGGATGGAACCGTCCTTGAATGAGGCGGACAGCATCTTGGAATCTGTCTTGTTGACCGTGGCGAGCGCATCGTTTTCCTTGATAAAGAACAGCGCCTGCGCACCTCCCAGAGCATCGAAGCGCCGCAGCCCTCCCCCGTTCTCGAAGAAGGCCATCATTTCCGCAGCCTTAATCTGGTCATAGTGGGTGGTGTCCTCCTGAATGGTTATGAATGCGTCGGACATGAGGCTGGCACGGTCCATGGCGCCGTTGCGGACAACGACATAGATGCTGTCGGCTGCATACTGACGCACGGTTTCCTGCCATACGATAGGCTCGACATAGAGTCTAGCGAGCGAGTCAAGGTCGCTGTAGAGCAGCGAGTCGCAGACTATCTGAGCCTCGTTGCGGAAAAGCCGCACATTTTTCAGAGCGGTCATGAACCCGACCTTGGTCGAGTCCGGCTTCACCGCAGTCAGGCTGTCCGCAACCGACAGCGAATCGGCATTCAAGGCCAACGAGTCTGTTCCAAACGACAATGAATCACTTTTAAGTGCCAAAGAATCAACAGCAGGCATCAATGAATCCGACTTCAATGACAGTGAATCCGCATTCATCTTCAAAGAATCCGAAACCTCAGGTAAAGACCGCAGCGTCATCGGAGTTTCCAGCCCTTCCGGAGCCGCCAATGCCTCCAGTTCCCCGGAAGGCTTGCCGGCAGGCTCACCTGACTGAGGCATCGCGTCCTCGGAAGCATCTCCGGACGGTGCTCCGGCCGCAGAAGCATCCCCGCCGGAGGCTCCGTTCTTCGCGCCGCGCCTTGCCCGAATTTCCTCGGCGGCCTTCTTCGCGGCATAGTTCGCGTCATTCTCCATCGCGGCCTGGTCGGCTGCCTTGGCGGCCTCCTCGGCGGCCTTCTTCCTGAACGTCCCGACGGCATCCGCCTCAAGGTTCTTCAGACGCTCCGCCGACTGCGCGAGCGTCAGGGAGTCTATCCGGAATTTCATCAGGGTGTAGTAGTCGATGAAATCGGCGGCGACATAGACCGTGTCCGCCTGCCCCCGGTCGTCCGTGGTCTTGGCTATGAGCGCCGGGTCGCGCCTCATGCTTATGCGCGAGAGGCTGTCCTTGTATTCCGCCATTCCGGCCACTGCGGACATATTCCGCGTCGTGTCAATAATCTGCACATGACCGAGCATCGTCACGTCGTTAAGAGCACGGTAGTAATAGACGGAGTCACACCATGCCTCCTCGTCCTTGCTCATCAGATGGACATTGCGGTTGAAGAGGAATATTTCCCTGTTCCTGTCATACCATCCGGCATCGGCCGAAAGCATATTCTCCTTGTTCCACAGGTCCGTCGAGGTTCCGAACTTCGCGAATGCCGTCTCGGAATTATAATCCAGCTCATTGGTCTTGACGAAGACGGTGTCCGAAAACATGTTCACGTCATTCCGGAAAGTGAATAGCTTCTTCTTCGAGTCGTAGCTTCCGTCACGGCTCTCGATAATCTGACCGTCCTTGTCGCGCATCGCCCCTCCGTTCATGAAAAGGGCCACGCTGTCCTTGGTATTATAGTCCAGGTCCCTTGTCCTCAAGGTGTTGTTGTCCTTGTCCGTGAGCTGAACGAGCGAGCCCCTGAACTGGGCAAGGCTCTCGTCGATGAGGTAGGTGAGCTTGTCGCCCGTGAGAACCGTCTCCTCCTGAAGAATCTGCACGTTTCCGATGGCGTCGATATATTTCGCATCTACGTTCCAGAACGCCGTGTCGCAGAGAAGGTATGTATTGTTATGGAAAAAACGCGCCGGGCCGATTACCTTCCTGTACGAGCTTCCCTCGACATCGACCACCTGCGCCGACCTGGAGCTGATCAGCACCACGAGGCTGTCGCTGTCCTCCTGCGACTGAGCCGCGGCATGATGGGGAAAAAGCCAGACCAGGGCGACGGCAATTCGCAGGACACGCCCTAAGGATGACATATTTCCGAATATATTTTTCAATGGAGACATTCTCTTACAGGTCAGGTTTCACCGGACGATGTTCAGTCCTTCCTTATTTTCTCCGAAAGCCCTGCATGCTCGAATTCGCAGTCGGCAAAAATCGGGTCTATGGTTATGTAGGTCGTGGAAATCTTCTCGTTGAGGAATTTCTCTATCGCCTCCATCGAGAGCTTGTTCCTTGCCGCCCCGAGCATCAGGCTGTAGTCCTCGCTGAAGGACGCCGGATGGGACGGGATTATCTTATCGACCCTGATTATCTTATAGACGAGCTGCCCGCTTCGTCCCTCGTTGTCAAGCGACTCGACCGGTTCGGAGATTTCTCCCTCCGAAAGGCCGCTTATGGCATTGTAGTCCGCAGGCTTGAGCTGATCCTTCTCGAAATAGGATGAGCCGGTGTTGGGGTCGGACATCTGGCCTCCGTTAGTCCTGGTCGCGGCGTCCTGGGACCAGAAGCGGGCTGCCATGTCGAAGCTTATCTTTCCTTCGTTAATCTCCGTCCGGAGACTGTCAAGGGTCTTGAACGCCTTTTCCCGATCTTCAATGGTGTATTCCGGCTTCAGGAGGATGTGCCTCGCGTTGAACTGGTCGCCCTTCTTCTCAAGAACCTCGATGAGGTGGAATCCGTCCGGGGTCTCGACAATCTGCGAGACAATGCCCGGCTTGAGCGACATCGCCGCATCGGAGAACGCCGGCCAGAAGATTGACTTGGACGCCATTCCTAGTTCGCCTCCGCGGCGGGCGCTGCCGGGGTCCTGAGAGTATATGCGGGCAAGAGTCGAGAACTTCTCCCCGTTCATGATTCTCTCGCGCAGGGCGAGCAGCCTCTCCTTGACCGCAAGCGCTGCGGCCTCCCTGTCAGGATAGATGCAAATCTGGCTCAGACGGTACTTGTCCGGAACCAGCGGCAGATCTTCCTTGTCGGTCTCCTCTATGAACTTCTCCACGTCGTAGGGGGTAAGCTCCGGAATCGAAGAGGCGACCTTCTGCTGCATCTGCTGGGTGAGGCTCTGTTCCTGGAAGGCCCTGCGCCACTCCTGACGGAGCTTGTATATCGGCTTCCCGAAATAGTTCTCGAAGCCCTCGTCGCCCCCGAGCCTGAAGCGCAGCTCGTCGATGCGGGAGGAAAGCTCGCTCTCGACCATATCGTTGTTCACGCTCAGCGAGTCTATCCGCGCCTGCATAAGAAAGATTTTCGCCTCAATCATCCTTTCCAGCAGCTCGCAGCGCATATTCTTGTCGGAAAGCATTCCGCTGGCCCTCATCATCTTCACCTCGTCCTCAAGCGTGGAAATCTTAATCATTTCCTCGCCGACCACGGCAACGGACTTGTCTATCACGCCGTCCTGATATTTCTGGGCATGGAGCGCCGCAGGCAACAGAAGCGCGGCCGCACATAAAAAAAGATATATTCTTCTCATTTTCACTAATATATTTCAAATTTTCCGCTTTCGCGGGCCTGTTCAAGCAAGTCCTGTTCCAAATCGGAGACGAGTACGCGCTTGCGCATGCTCAGCAGGATGTCACGTATGAGCGGGGTCGCATACTCAATCGGGGCAAGGCTTCCTGCCGGGACAAAATCGCGGAGATAGGCAAGGTAGAGCAGCCCGGTGTCACCGCTGTACTCAATCCAGTCCCCCTTGCGGAAAGCCATCAGGGCGACGTAGTCTATGCCGAATTCCCTTGCGAGCACCGTCATGTCAATCCATCCGCCGCCGAAGTTTTCGTACTTTATCGCGGAAGACCATGCCAGCGAATCCGTAAGCTGCATCTGCGCCACATCGCCGGAAACGATGCTGCTGCGGAAATCCCTGAGCGAGGGGGAATCCGGGGCGATGCAGAGGAAGTCAGCGCGCGCGACGGGCACCTGAAGCACGAACTTGTCGGGGTGCTGCCCATAGTATTCCTCAATCTGGTCCGGAGTGACGAGAGTGTCGAGCCGGTCGTTCACATAGCGCTGTTCGTAGCGGTACTTGAGAAGGGACTTGCGGTAGTCGTCCAGTTCCTTCGTCACGTCAAGCTCTTCCTTGGAAAGCTGCTTCTCGGCGACCTCCTGAAAGATGATGTCCGAGGCCCATGTGTTTATGTACTGCCGCGCAAGCCGGGTGCTGTCATCGGCGGAGAGACCTCCCGGGAGAGCCTTGTCGAGTTCGCCCCGGTAGAGTCTCGTCTTTCCGACCGAGGCGACCACCTCGCCGGACATTACGTGCTCCACCCATTCGCAGGACTGGAGCGAAAGGGCAAGCGCGCACAGCAGGAGAATCCGGTGTTTCATATATCCAAATGCATCAGGTAACCGTCAAAAATAGCTGAACAAAAAATTCAAACAGCTTTTAACGGACAAAGATAATCATTTTCTTTCCACGGCGCAATATTTGCGTAAAGGACGACCCGGCTTTAGAAACGTGAAAAGGCAAGTCGCCTCGGATTGAGGATTATTTTTGAGTTATGAGTTTGAGAACACGAGTCATGAGTCTGGGACTGCTTTCGGCGGTCGTGATGATGTGCTGCGAAAATGTCTCCGCGCAGAGCGTCGTTCCGGCGTCCATGGGCGGCGGCGACGGGTTCGACGTTTTCGTGCCCATCTCGCGCTATCTCGGAAACGGAGAGGCCGAGAAACTGTCCGCATGGTTCTCGAACAGCGTCGAAATCACGATTCTCGGCGAGTCCAACACCTGCTCACGCTCGCAGGCCCGCCAGATTCTGAAGTCGTTCTACGCCTCCTACACCCCGAGGTCGTTTGAAATCACGCACAAGGCTTCTCAGGGAAATATGAAATACGCCATCGGCAACCTGAAAGCCGGCGGCGAGACCTTCGTCGTCACGGTCTTTCTCTGCATGAAGGACAACTGCTACGACATCCATCAGCTGAAAATCGAACGTCTCTGATTCGGAAAGACAGGATGGGAAACGTCACATTCCAAAGGACATCAACAATATGAAAGGGAACGAACTGCTCACGGTCACGGCTCCGGGAGGGGCGGACAGGGTTCTGCTCCATACCTGCTGCGCGCCGTGCTCGGGGGCAATCATCGAGTGCCTGCTGCGAAGCGGAATAAGGCCGACGATTTATTACTGCAACCCGAACATCTTCCCGGAGGAGGAATATCTCATAAGAAAGAACGAGTGCACGAGGTTCGCGCAGTCACTCGGACTGGAGATTGTCGATGCGGACTATGACCACGCGGCATGGCTCGACGGGGTTCGCGCCCTTGCCGAGGAGGCGGGCCTGACGGACATCGGGAGTCTCCCGGAAAGGGGCGGGCGCTGTCTGCAGTGCTTCAGGTACAGGCTGCTCGACTCGGCGCGGTACGCGGCAGGGCACGGGTTCGCGGTACTCACGACGACGCTGGCCTCGTCACGCTGGAAGTCGCCGGAGCAGATCAACGAGGCCGGGAACCGGGCCGTGGAGCAGGTGCGGCGGCAGACGGGGCTTCCGGAAGACGGGCTTGTCTGGTGGGAGCAGAACTGGCGCAAGGGAGGCCTGCAGGAGCGGCGGTTACAAATCATAAAAGAGTATAATTTCTACAATCAGACCTGGTGCGGCTGCGAATTCAGCCGGCGAGGCTAAACGGAAGCGGTCTGCCGCGTTGGA
>ERZ808240.3993-NODE-3993-length-13640-cov-5.125801_pt1 | contig 13640 bp, 11 predicted proteins | sample MGYA00521084_ERZ808240 | MGnify/ENA primary metagenome ERZ808240 (study PRJEB31516, sample SAMN03275571) | gut metagenome | biome: mammalia-associated habitat; material: feces | host: Papio cynocephalus | place: Kenya | collected 2012-08-06 ... | reverse complement strand
AAGTAATGTTCGGAAAAAAGAAAGAAAAACAGGAAACACTGGTACGGATGAGAAATCTGGCACAGCTGGATGAAAGCTTTTTTGCCCATATGAAAGATGGAAAAGATATGTTTGACGCAACCGCAAGGGAAATTGTGGAAACATATCAGCAGCTGGAAGCCGGACTCAGTCAGATACAGGAAAATATAAAAGAAGCCTCACAGATGGCGGCAGACAATGGAAAAAAAGAACAGGAACTGACCGGACAACTGGCAGAATATCAGGAGCAGGAAGTACAGGCGGCGGAGAAAAAGGAGCAGATGCTGCAGAATTTTACACAGATGGAACAGGAGATGGCACAACTGGTAGAGGACAATAAGCACTTTACCACACCATCTAAATTCCTGAATGAATTTCCGGTTACACTTAAAGCGGAAAATGAAGAGACCAGGGAAGAATTAGAAAAGATGCAGGACTGCGGAAAGCAGATGGGAGTTCTTGCCCTCAATGCGGCAATCGAAGCCGGACGTATGGGAGAGAGCGGGAAACAGTTTGTTGCGGCCGCGGAAACCATCCGTGCATCTGCGGGAGCGTATGATGAGCTGATTGCCCAGGCACATAAGAGGCTGGTGGATTCGGACGAGAGAATTGCAGAGTTAGAAGAGCAGGTTCATCGCATGGTTACGCTGCTGAAAGAAAACAATGTGGCAATGACAAAGCTGATGAAATCCTGTCAGGAAGCTACGCGTTATGCACAGGAATGGAACCAATTAAATCCATGTCCTAAATTCCAGGAGATGGAAAATCAGGTTGTTGTGCTTCGCAATGCAGATGAAGAAATCACCAAATCTGAGGAACGCAACCGAATGCAGACGGAAGATTTTATGGAAGAAATGGAAAGACAGAAGAATAATTTCGATGAAATTCTGCAGTCCATGGAGGTCGTGTACCGACATGCGTCGGATCGAAAAAAGCAGGTTTAAGGATTGTTGCATATGGCAAAAGGAGCTGATCACTCAAAAGAGTGACAGCTCCTTTTGTAATGCAAAGAAAGATTTCATTTATTCTACAGAAAGATTGTTATCCGTTTTTGATGATGCTGCGGCAGCTTTGACACGTGCCCAGTTGTGACGGTAGACGACCTGGTACATGACTGCAGCAAGTGCAAATGCACAGCAGACATCAAAGAAGGAATGCTGTTTGATGAACATGGTTGCTAAAATGATACTGATTGTGAGAATCAGGGTCAGAAGGCAAACCAGTTTATTTTTGCGCAGTTTTTTATTGTGCGTTACTGCGAGGTAAATGCCAAGAGAGTTATATACATGAATACTTGGAAACAGATTCGTCGGAGTATCTCCGGCATAGAGCCGTTCGCAGAGCATAGTGCACAAATTGTGGTGTGCAAAATAGGTCGGACGCAGATATTGTCCATTCGGGTATACCGTGGAAATGATTAAAAAGACGGTCATTCCGGTAAACAGAAATGCACACAGTTTGTAATAATCGGTTTTACTATGTAATGCCATATAGGCGATGCCCCATCCGACAAAAGGGAACCAGAGCAGATAAGGGATGACAAAATATTCACAAAACGGAATATAATCATCAATCGGCACATGGATCACATGAAAATGTGTGGTGACGGTTTTTTCTACATAATTAAACCATGCCATGTACACGAAAAAATATAACAAAATCCATAAATGTTTATATTTTCCATAATATTTCTGGAACGTAACGGTCCATTTGTTTTTGGTCTCTGGCAACATGAATGCTCCTTTTATATCTGTATACAGATCCTTTTCTTTTGTTCTAAAGCTGATTATAGCACGGAGGAAAAATGACGACAATACAAAACACGTAATGTTCATAAAACTTTAAAAATTTGGCACATTGACAACCTCTTCTGCTTTTGTATAATACAATAGTGACGGAGGATAAGAATTTTGAAGAAAGCACAAATGAAAAGAAAACAAAGAAGAACAATGATATGGATTGTGGCCGGACTGGTGATCATTTTATATCTGGGACTGGCTATTTATTTTCATAACCATTTTTTCCCGAGAACAACATTAAATGGAAGAAAAGCTGGAGGATATACGGCACAGAAAGTGATGGATGAGATTACAGATGAAATCCATTCCTATCAATTAAAGATACTGACAAGAGATGGCAAGACAGAAAAAATTTCTGGAAAAGAGATTTCCTTGGAGCCGGAATGGGGAGATGAAATCAAAGACCTGGTACATGCACAGAAAGCATTTGCATGGCCAGTGAAAATTTTCCAGAAGGAAGCATTAAAGAATACAACACTTGTGGATTATGACAAGGATAAGCTTCAGACACAGATCGATGCATTGGACTGCATGGATGAAAAAAATCAGATTGCACCACAAAATGCATCGGTTTCTTCTTATGATAAAACGGAAGGATTCACGGTAGTGCCGTGTGTGATGGGAACAACCATTGATGCCGAAAAAATGAAACAGGCCGTGCAGGGCGCCGTGGAGGGATTAAAAGAAAAGCTTTCGCTGGAAAAAGCGGGAGTTTATGATGATCCGACAATTCTTGACGATAATAAGGATCTGGCAAAAGCCGTAAAGAAAATGAATCAGTATGCAAAAACAAAGATTACGTTTACGGTGGGAGATTCCGAGGAAGTGCTGGACGCTTCCACGTTTGGTGACTGGTTTCAGTTAAATAAAAAGATAAAACCGGTACTGGATCAGGATTGTGTAAAGGCATATGTCAGCGAACTTGCAAAGAAATACAATACCTGCTACAGTGCGAAAACATTAAAAACCTCTTACGGGAAAACGGTTACCATTCCGGAGAGCCATTATGGATGGAAGATTGACAGTGAAAAGGAAATTGCCCAGATTACAAGTGAAATCAAAGAGGGCAAAGAGGTCAAAAGGGAATTGAATTATTCCATGACGGCGAATTCACATGGAAAAAATGATTATGGAAATTCTTATGTAGAAATCAATCTGACCGCACAGCATATGTTTTTATATAAGGATGGAAAACTTGTAATCGATTCTGATTTTGTATCTGGAAATGTTTCGAAGGGGAATGCAACACCGACCGGTGCATATGGTGTGACGTATACCGAGAAAAATGCAACATTGCGGGGAGAAAATTATGCAACCCCGGTTTCCTATTGGATGCCTTTTGCGGGTAATGTTGGTATGCATGATGCATACTGGCGCAGCAAATTCGGAGGAAATATCTATAAATATGCGGGATCACACGGATGTGTCAATCTTCCACCGGAAGTTGCAAAAGTTGTATTTGAAAATATCAAAAAGAATTATCCGGTGCTGGTATATGAACTGCCGGGAACCGAAAGTACCGATGCAACGGATAAGAGTGAAGCACAGAATGTAGAAAAACTGATCGATGCACTCGGAACCATTACAAAGGATTCTAAGGATGCGGTTCAGAAAGCAAGAGCTGCTTATGATAAGCTGACGGCTAATGATAAGGTGTATGTCAAAAATTATGACACTTTAAAGAAGGCAGAACAGGAATTGCAGAAAATTTTGCAAGAATAGAGGATACTTGACAAAATTCATAAAAACCTGCAAAATGTAACTGCGCAACCGTTTAACGTACAGACAGGTGCATAGACCGGTGTGCAGTCAGGAGAAGAACATGAAAAAGGGAAATGTAATCACCATCTCAGATGTCGCAGAAGCACTTGGGGTTTCTAAGACGACAGTCAGCCGGGCAATATCCGGAAAAGGAAGAATTGGTGAAGCAACAAGACAAAAAGTATTAGCTTATATAGAAGAACATGATTATAAACCAAACGTAATTGCAAGGGGACTTGCGCAGTCAAAAACATTCAATCTCTGTGTGGTCATGCCGGAAGACTATGCATTGGTAGATCTGCCTTTTTTCCAGGAAGTTATTACGGGAATTCAGGAAATCGCGGGGATGAATGAGTATGATATTCTGCTGTGTATCTGTCAGGAAAATGATATTTCCAGCTTAGAACGCGTGGTAAGAAACCGTAAAGTAGATGGAATCGTGCTGTTGCGGACTTTTTTAAAGGATCCGCAGATCGAACTGCTTTTAGAAAAAAAGATTCCGTTTGTCACAACCGGTAGTACCGCATACCGCAAAGTCAAACAGGTGGACAATGATCAGCAGAGTGCATGCAGGGAACTGACATCTATTTTGCTGATGCGTCAGATGAAACATATTGCACTGCTCGGAGGAAGTGAATCCTTTGTGGTCAATCAAAACCGGTATAAAGGATATCAGCAGGCATATCAGGAAGCAGGAAGAGAAGTGGAAGAAACACTTGTTTACCGGAATTTAGAGAGCCGGGCATTTATGGACCGCGCGGTGGAGGAAGTTTTGGAAAAAGGGGCAGACTGTATTGTATGTATGGATGATGCCATCTGTATCCAGGTACTTCGTAAGCTGCGGCAGGAGCACATAAAAGTGCCGCAGGATATCCGTGTGGCGTCGTTTTACAACAGTTCTGTGCTGGAAAACAATATACCATCCATTACATCGCTTTCATTCAACGCAAGAGAACTCGGAATGGAAGCCTGCAAGAACCTGTTAGCACAGATCGAAGGAGAAACAGTGCCGGATCGGACGCTGTTATCGTATGAAGTAGTACTCAAAGAATCTACAAAATAGATTGTATCTCATTAAAAACTTGCTATCGATATTGTCGTGTGTTTAAATACAATGGTAGGAAAAATCTGCTTTTGGGGCTATGTCTTTTCATAACCCTCGAACCGGATTTTTTAAAATTAAGACGACTCTGACATCAAAACTTCGGTTGAGATGAAAGGTATAGCACGGCATGATAAGACAGGAATTTTCTGCATTTTGACAAAAGTGCGGGAATTATAGGAAAGCTGTACCTTGAAAGAGGTACAGCTTTTTTGCATAAGAAAATAAGAAAGGGGAGCGGTATGGAGACAAGAATCGCATTGATTGGAATTATGGTAGAAAATGAAGAGGCGGCAGAACCGTTAAATCATCTGTTGCATGAATACCGGCATCTGATTGTAGGACGGATGGGGATCCCTTACCGTTCGCGAGGCGTCAATATTATCAGCGTGGCGGTAGACGGGGCACAGGATGAAATCAATGCCCTGTCCGGAAAAATTGGAAGATTGGATGGCGTGAGTGCCAAGACGGTGTATGCGAATGTTACAGCAGATCATAACAGAAATTGAAAATAAACAGGATATTACCCGTGAGCAGCTTGCACTTTTGATGGAAACAAACGATGCTGAGACCATTGCATTTCTTCATGCGCGGGCACGTAAGCAAGCGGATGCCATATACGGAAAACAGGTGTTTATCCGTGGGCTGATTGAATTTACCAATTACTGTAAGAATGACTGCATTTACTGTGGCATTCGAAAGAGCAACTGCAAGGCGGACCGCTATCGCCTGACGGAGGAAGAGATTCTTTCCTGCTGTGCAAATGGGTATGAACTGGGATTTCGGACCTTTGTACTGCAGGGTGGGGAAGATCCGTATTTTACGGATGATAAGATCTGTGCTCTGATATGGCAGATCAAGGCACAGTATCCGGATTGTGCAGTGACACTTTCCATCGGAGAGAAAGAACATGCCAGCTATCAGGCATTTTTTGATGCCGGAGCGGACCGGTATCTGCTGCGTCACGAGACCGCAGACGAGGCACATTACGGAAAACTGCATCCGGCAGAAATGTCCTGGAAGCATCGCATGGACTGTCTGTGGGATTTAAAAGAAATTGGTTATCAGGTGGGATGTGGATTTATGGTCGGTTCGCCGGAGCAGACGGTGGATACCCTGTATGAAGATTTACAGTTTATCCGGAAACTGCAACCACATATGGTAGGCATCGGCCCATTTATTCCCCAGAAGGATACCCCGTTTGGCGAAAAAAAGGCGGGAACAATGGAAGATACTCTGCGGCTTTTGTCCATCATAAGGCTGCTGCATCCGCATGTGCTGCTGCCATCGACAACCGCATTGGGGACGATTCATCCGCTGGGCAGGGAAAAAGGAATTCAGGCAGGGGCGAATGTTGTGATGCCGAATCTGTCCCCGGTAGCGGTACGGGAAAAATATAAATTATATGATAATAAAATCTGTACGGGAGATGAGGCAGCAGAGTGCCGGCACTGTATGGCGCGCCGTATGGAAAGTGTTGGATACAAAGTAGTCGTAAACCGCGGTGATTATCACTGATGAAGGAGAATACACAAGGAGGATAAAAGAAAATATGTATGACGTAAAATCATTAAAGGCAGACGAATTTATTTCGGATGAGGAAATTAAAGAGACACTGGCATATGCAGATGCCAATAAAGATAATCTGGAACTGATCGATCAGATCATTGAAAAAGCAAAAAAGCGAAAAGGATTGACACACCGTGAGGCATCGGTGCTTCTGGCATGTGAAAATCAGGAAAAGATTGATGAGGTGTATGAACTGGCACAGCAGATCAAAAAGGATTTTTATGGAAACCGGATCGTATTGTTTGCACCGCTTTACCTGTCAAATTACTGTGTGAACGGATGTGTTTACTGTCCATACCATTTAAAAAATAAACATATCGCAAGAAAAAAACTGACCCAGGAAGAAGTTGCAAAAGAGGTAACGGCATTACAGGATATGGGACATAAGCGTCTGGCTATTGAGGCAGGAGAAGATCCGGTCAACAATCCGATTGAATATATTCTGGAGTGTATCAAGACTATTTACAGCATCAAGCACAAAAATGGTTCCATCCGCCGCGTTAACGTAAACATTGCGGCGACCACTGTAGAAAATTACAGAAAACTCAAAGAGGCAGGCATCGGAACGTACATTCTGTTTCAGGAGACCTATAACAAGAAAGGATACGAAGAACTGCATCCGACCGGACCGAAGCATGATTACAATTATCATACCGAGGCTATGGACCGTGCAATGGAAGGTGGAATTGATGATGTTGGTCTGGGAGTATTGTTTGGTCTGGAAGGATATCGCTACGAATTTGCGGGACTTCTGATGCATGCAGAGCACTTAGAGGCCGTGCATGGCGTCGGACCGCATACGATCAGTGTGCCGCGTGTAAAGAAAGCGGATGATATTGATCCGAGTGCGTTTGACAATGGAATCAGTGATGATACGTTTGCAAAGATCTGTGCGTTGATTCGTATTTCTGTTCCGTATACCGGTATGATTATTTCCACTCGTGAGAGTCAGGCAGTCCGGGAAAAGGTGTTACCGCTTGGAGTATCCCAGATTTCCGGCGCATCAAAAACAAGTGTTGGCGGTTATGCGGACCCGGAAGCAGAGAAGCTTGCAGATGAGACGTCCGAACAGTTTGATGTTAGTGATCAGCGTACATTGGACGAAGTCGTAAACTGGCTGATGAAAATGGGATATATTCCGTCATTTTGTACGGCATGTTATCGGGAAGGAAGAACCGGAGACCGTTTCATGGCACTGTGCAAGAGCATGCAGATTTTAAATTGCTGTCATCCAAATGCACTGATGACACTCAAAGAGTATCTCGAGGACTATGCAAGTCCGGAGACAAAAGAAATCGGAATGGCACTGATAGATAAGGAACTGGAGAAAATTACAAATCCAAAAGTAAAACAGACAGCATACGAGCACATCCACGATATCGGAAAAGGAAAGAGAGACTTCCGTTTCTAAAAAGGAGAAAGTATATGGGTGCAACATGGAATGAAACACCGTCTGCAAATCGCTTGCATATCGGTGTATTTGGAAAAACAAACAGCGGAAAATCTTCGTTTATCAATGCATTTACTGGGCAGGAGGTTTCCATTGTCGCAGATGTGGCAGGAACGACAACCGATCCGGTATACAAGGCGATGGAAATTTATCCGATGGGACCGTGTACGATTATGGATACGGCAGGCTTTGACGATGAAAGTGCACTGGGAGAACAGCGCGTGGAGCGGACGCGGCTTGCAGCAGAAAAAACAGATCTGGCAGTTATTGTTTTTTCTGCCCGGCAGGCTTCGGGCGAATCCTATGAAGAAGAACTGAAATGGTATACCTGGTTTAAAGAGCGCAAGATTCCGGTTCTTCTGATCATCAATAAGGCAGATGTGGCGGATGCGGCACCTTTGAAAAATTATCTGAAAGAAGAAATAAAGGAAGATGCACTGGTAGTCAGTGCATCGACTGGAGCCGGTATGGAAAATGTCAGGGAAGCAATGAGCCGTAAAGTGCCGGAAAATTTTGGCAACCACATGATCACTGGTGATCTTGTCACGGAGGAAGATCTGGTGCTTCTTGTCATGCCACAGGATATCCAGGCACCGAAGGGGCGTCTGATTTTGCCGCAGGTGCAGACGCTGCGTGAGTTATTGGACAAAAAATGTATGGCTATGAGTGTGACCACGGATAAATTGCTTCCGGCGCTCAATATGTTGCAGCAGGCACCAAAGCTGATTATTACCGATTCCCAGGTGTTTGATTATGTATATCAGAATAAACCGGCGGAAAGCATGCTGACTTCTTTTTCTGTGCTGTTTGCCGCATACAAAGGGGATTTGCCGTACTATATGGAAGGCGCCAGACAGATCGATGCGCTGAACGAGAACTCTCATGTGCTGATTGCGGAATGTTGTACACATGCTCCCCTGAGCGAGGATATCGGCAGAGTAAAAATTCCGCGTATGCTCCGGAAACGGTTTGGGGAGCAGTTAAAGGTTGACCATGTGAGCGGCACGGATTTTCCACAGGATCTGAAATCGTATGACCTGATCATTCAGTGTGGTGCATGTATGTTTAACCGCAGATATGTACTGTCGAGAATCGACCGGGCAAAGAAACAGAACGTTCCGATGACAAATTATGGGATTACGATTGCACATTTGACTGGAATTCTGGATAAAATTGTGTTACCATTGCGGTAAGGAGGGGTCAACCATTGGGTGGGAGGATTCCTTATCGCCAGCGGTAAGACAGGAAAGAAGGTTGAATAGCATGAAGATTACAATTGCAAGAGAATGCGGCTGTTACGGAGATGAGGTCGGACAGGTTCTGGCAGACAGACTGAACATTCCGCTTTATAATAAAAAAACATTGACAGAACTTGCAAAGAAAAAAGGTATTTTGGAACATTATCCGGATTATTTTGGAGAGAATCCGGCGGGAACGCTTCTGGCGGCGATTGCAGAAGATGACGGAGAGGACAGTGTTGTACATAAGACACCCCGTAAGGTATTAGATGAGCTGATTGGAGAGGAAACATGTATCCTGATCGGCCGGGCCGGAAATTATGCGTATCGGAAGGAAAAGGATGTGGTGCGTGTGTTTTTGAGCGGAGATAAAGAGTCCCGGATCCATCATTTGATGGAGAAACACAAAGTGAAAAAGCACGAAGCGGAATCTATCATTGAAAAGACAGAGGGCCGGCGAAAACAGTATCACACCTATTATACCGGGGAAGATTGGGGATACGCTGCAAATTATGATCTGTGCATTAACGATACACGTTTTGGAATTGAGGGGACGGCGGATATCATTATGCAGTATGTAAATTATTGTAAAGCACAGGAAAAATAGGAAGAAGGATTTGAAAAATGGGGATTGTATTTTATAAATACAATCCTTATTTTTGCCCAAAAAATTCCGAAAGGTGCTAAAATGGGAAAAGTGAAAGAAGGAGCTAAAAAATGAAGTATTTAAGACAGTTATTGATTATTCTCATTTTCTCGTTTATCGGGGAAGTATTGCATGCGGTGATTCCTATTCAGATGCCAGCAAGTATTTACGGTCTTGTGCTCTTATTTATTGCACTGATGACAGGTCTGATTAAATTGCCACAGGTGCATGAGGCAGCCCGGTTTCTGATTGAGATCATGCCACTGATGTTTATTCCGGCCGGTGTTGGGTTGATTGACAGCTGGGGAGAGCTGCGGCCGATTCTGCTTCCGGTTGTGATTCTGCTGATCGTTTCGACCGTACTGGTCATGGGAGTGTCAGGACAGGTAACGCAGCAAATCATACATCACGGGAAGAAAGAGGACAAGTAATGAATAGTTTTTTACAGAATTCCGTATTTTTCGGAGTATTTATCAGTATTATTACCTATGAGATCGGAGTATTGATCAAGAAAAAATTAAAGATTGCCATTTTTAATCCACTGTTGATTTCCATGGCACTGATTATTATTTTTCTGCTGATTTTTCATGTAGATTATGATACATACGAGAGTGGGGCAAAATACCTTTCGTATTTCCTGACACCGGCGACTGTTGCATTGGCTGTGCCTTTGTATGAGCAGATTGAGCCGCTTAAGAAGAACTGGAAGGCAATTCTTGCAGGAATTTTTGCGGGTGCCATGACCTCTGCACTGTGTGTACTGGTAGTGTCACTGATTTTTAAATTATCACATAAACAGTATGTCACGCTGCTTCCAAAGTCGATCACAACAGCAATCGGTATGGGATTATCCGAGGAGCTTGGCGGAATTGTGACGATTACGGTTGCGGTTATCATTGTAACGGGTGTGATTGGAAATATGTTTGCTGAGAATATCTGCAAACTGTTTCACATTACCGATCCTGTGGCAAAGGGGGTTGGAATTGGATCTGCCTCGCATGCTATGGGAACATCAAAGGCAATGGAGATGGGAGAGATTGAAGGAGCCATGAGCAGTTTGTCAATTGCCGTTTCCGGTCTGATGACGGTTGTGGTATCATTGATCTTTTCACACATTTATTAAGGAGAAGTAAAAAAGAGGGGTTATGGCTTTACAATTTGTACTGGGAAGTTCGGGGAGTGGAAAAACTGAATACATCTATGATCGTCTGGTCCGGGAAGCAGGAATGCATCCGAAAAAAAACTACCTGGTGATCGTGCCGGAGCAGTTTACGATGCAGACACAGCAAAAGCTTGTGGAACTTGCACCGAATCATGCGATTATGAACATTGATGTGTTAAGTTTTAAACGTCTGGCATACCGTGTGTTTGATGACATGGGGATGCAGGACATACAGGTTTTGGAAGAAACCGGAAAAAATCTGGTGCTACGCAGGATTGCGCAGGAACAGGAGGAGACGCTTACCGTTCTTCGGGCAAATATGAACCGGATGGGATATATCGGAGAAGTAAAGTCTATGATTTCCGAGCTGGTGCAATACCGGATTTCACCGGAACAGCTGCTGGAACTGACCGAAGACAAAACAATTTCACCGGTGCTTTCTGCAAAACTGCGCGACGTGGCAACCATGTATCGCGCTTTTTGTGATTTTATGAAAGACAGTTTTGTGACGGCAGAAGAGATATTAAATGTTCTGAAAAATCTTGTGTCACAGTCGGAAACTTTGCGGGAGGCGGTGCTGGTATTTGATGAATTTACCGGTTTTACGCCGATACAGAATGATCTCATGCGGGAATTGCTGCAGGTGACAGAGCAGATTTATATTACGCTTACGATCGATGCCTCCGAAGATTTTTATCATTGCAGGGGAAACGAAGAATTGTTTGCACTGTCAAAGAAAACGATTCTGTCGCTGATGAAGATGGCAGAGGAGCTTCATGTGCAGGTGGAGGAACCGATCGTAATGACGGACAGCGCGCATAAGCGTTTTCAAAAGGCTCCGGCACTGGCATTCATGGAACAGAATCTGTTTCGTTCCAGACCGGAAAAATATAACGGTCCGGTAGAAGAAATCCATCTGACAGCAGTAAGAACCCCACAGGAAGAACTGGTTCTTGTGGCGCGGCAGATTAATGCACTGATCAGGCAGGGATACCGTTACCGGGAAATTGCAGTGGTGACGGGGGCGGTGGAAGCCTATCAGAGTTATGTCGATCCGGTCTTTACGAAATACGGGATTCCATACTTTATGGATACCACCAAAGAAGTTTTATTTCATCCATTTATTGAATTTATCCGGGCAGCACTTGAAATTGTCGATACCAATTTCAGTTATGAGGCGGTTATGCGTTTTTTAAGATGTGGATTCTGTGATATTGCGGAGGATGATTTAGACCGGCTGGATAATTATCTGGTGGCAACCGGAATCCGCGGCAAAACAGCGTGGAGCAGACGATGGGGACACATGCCGCGGCAGAAAACCCTCTATGATCTGGAACATCTGGAAGAACTCCGGGTAAAAATATATGGATATCTGGCTCCTTTTGTGGAGGTATTTGCAAAGAAAGATGCCTGTGTTTCCGATGGAATTGTGGCATTGTATCAGCTGCTGACAACACTCGATACCCAGCATCAGTTATGGAAGAAAGAAAAAGAGCTTTTGGTACAGGGAGAAGAAACCAGATCCAGAGAGTATGCACAGATTTATACAATCGTGATGCAACTTTTAGAAAAATACAATCTTTTACTGGGAAGTGAGCCATTACAGATTCAGGATTTTACGGAAGTGCTTGAGGCTGGACTTTCTGCTGCGGATGTGGCCGTGATCCCACCGGGATATGACAGCGTTACGATTGGAGATATCGAGCGTACACGATTAAATCATATCAGGGTTTTATTTTTTATCGGTGTCAATGATGGAATTATTCCGAAATCGGCGAATGCAGGAGGGATTATTTCCGAGTATGAAAGAGAACTTCTGTCTGAAAAAGTGGAGCTGGCACCGGGAGCAAGAGAACAGGCATTTATCCAGCGGTTTTATCTGTACCGCAATCTGACAAAGCCTTCGGAAAAGTTATATGTCAGCTATGCAAAGGTTGACAGTGATGGAAAAGCTGTTCGTCCCTCTTACCTGACCGGGGTGTTGCAGAAACTGTTTCCGGCATTAAAACCGCAGGAAATGGAACATATGCAGGCACAGACGGATTTTTATACGAAAGAGGCGGCAGAGGATTATCTGGTCTGTGGAAAACACGAAGAGGCATGGTATGCGCTTGCCCGCTGGTTTTTGCAGGATAACGATATCCAGAAACAGGAAAAGATCCGCAAACTGCTGCGTGCACCGTATACGAGGTATGCGGGAGAGCCAATCAGCCGGGCGGTAGCACTTGCACTGTACGGAAGACATCCTCATGGAAGTATCACACGTCTGGAACGGTTTGCTGCCTGTGCGTATGCGCATTTCCTGCAATACGGGTTAAAACTTACGGAGCGTGAGACCAGTGCATTTGAGAGTGTGGATATGGGAAATATCTACCATACGGCACTGGAACGTTACAGTCGGAAACTGGAACAATCGGAATATGACTGGTTTGGAGTGCCGGATGCCGTGCGCCGGCAGATGGCAGAAAGTGCCATGCAGGAAGCAATCGACGGATATCCGGGAATGGCAGTCTGCGATACGGCAGAAAATGCCTATCAGAGAAAACGGATGCTTGCTATTTTTGACCAGACCGTCTGGGCATTGACAAAGCAGGTGCGTGCAGGGCAGTTTGTGCCGGAAAACTTTGAGGTAACGTTCGACGAACTGGAGGGAAAAGAAAGTCTTGAATACCGGTTGTCGCATGAGGTGACGATGCGGTTGGAGGGACGAATTGACCGTCTGGATACCTTTGAAGATGAAAATAAAATTTCGATTAAAGTAATAGACTATAAGTCCGGAAATACAAAGTTTGATCTGATCCGCGTGTACCGCGGACTGCAGTTGCAGCTGGTAGTTTATATGGATGCGGCGATGGAAATGCTGCGGGGACAGCATCCGAAAAAAGAAATCCTTCC
>ERZ808240.3992-NODE-3992-length-13655-cov-3.849338_pt1 | contig 13655 bp, 8 predicted proteins | sample MGYA00521084_ERZ808240 | MGnify/ENA primary metagenome ERZ808240 (study PRJEB31516, sample SAMN03275571) | gut metagenome | biome: mammalia-associated habitat; material: feces | host: Papio cynocephalus | place: Kenya | collected 2012-08-06 ... | reverse complement strand
TGTTCTCTCAAAAACAGCATTGTCCTGATTCAGATAGCGAAGTGCCGTCATTTCCTCAACTTCTTTTTCCATGTTTGTGATGACTTGATTTTCACTCATAACGATTCCCCTTTCAAAGCCAGTGATTTCGTCTGTAACTCCATCAGCTTATAATAAATTCCCTGTTTCTTTTCCAATTCCTCATGCGTACCCTCCTCGACGATTTTTCCGCCGTCAATTACAACTAAATGGTTCGCATCCCGCAGTGTGGAAAGACGGTGTGCAATGGACAATGTCGTCCTTCCCTTCACCAGATAATTCAGCGAATTTTGGATTGCTTTCTCGGTTTCCGTATCCACACTTGCCGTTGCCTCATCTAAAATCAAAATTTTCGGATTTGCTAAAATTGCTCTTGCAATCGAAATCCTCTGTTTTTCACCGCCCGACAAATCTTTACCCGATGCGCCAATCACAGTATCATAACCATCCGGCATATTGGCGATAAATTCATGGGCACTTGCTAAAATTGCAGCCTGCACTACGTCTTCTCTCGTTGCCTCCGGATTCGCATAGGCGATGTTGTCCGCCACCGTTCCCATAAAAATATAAGTGTCCTGTGATACCATCGCCACATTTTTCCGCAAATCATGAAAAGCTAATTCCTTTACCGGAATTCCATCCAGATAAATTTCTCCCTCGTCCACATCATAAAGACGCGAAATCAAATTTACAAGCGTCGTTTTTCCGGCGCCGGAACGCCCCACAATGCCAAGCATTTCACCGGGATTTACATGAAGACTGATATCTTTCAAAACCGGATAATTTGTCTCGTAACCAAAACTTACATGAGAAAGTGTAATTTCCCCCTTTGGATTTTTAATCTGCTTCGGATTTTCTACTTCTTCAATCTCCGGAATGGCATCCATAATTTCAAACATGCGCTGGGCAGCGTTGATACTGTCCGACCACATCTGAAATACACGGGAGAAGAAATTCATCGGTCCGTTTAGCTGCCCCACATAACCAACAAACGTAATCAAAACACCGAGTTCCACAGTATGCGTATTCAAAAGCAGAATCACACCGACAATCCAGACCCAGATGTTTGAAATCTCCTGCACTAAATTATATAAAACCGTAAATTTATTATTGTATTTTACAATGCGTATTTCCGCCTCTTTCAAACGCTCGTTTGGCGCTTTGAAACGCTCTTTTTCCTGTTTTTGCTGTCCAAAGGCTTTTACCACACGGGAGCCGGTCAGAATGTCATTGACACGGTTATTTACCGCACGCTCTGCCCGGTGGCGTCTGCCAAACAAACTCCATAATTTCGGCTTTAACTTCACGCTCATAAAAACTAACAGAGGCAGCAAAACACAGGCTACCAGTGCCATCTGCCAATTCAAACGAAACATAACCGTAAACGTAGCAATAATGGTAAATCCATGCACAAATATGTACGGAAATCCATCTAAGAAAAAGTCCGTCACACGGTTTGCATCACTTAACACACGTGTCATAAGTCCACCGGTCTGCTTGCTTGTAAAAAATCCAAGGGACAATCTTCCCATATTGGAAAATACGTCCTGCTTCATATCGCGCACAGTCGCCGCGACCACCTGTGCCATCAAGGTTCCCTGTACAAGCTGGACGCCCTGCTGTACAAGTTTTGACAATACCATTACAAGCACAAGCAGCAAAAGAACAAATCCGTACCGTCCAATTTCACTTTGTGAAACTTTTCCCGGCAAAATCTTATCATACAACACCGTACCGCTTAAGTAAGGCCATACAAGATTCAATCCGGCCGCTAGAAAATAACAGGCAAAAATAATAATAACCTTAAAACGGTACTGAAGAAAATATCTCATCGTTCTTCCAAAAATAGAACGCTTATTCATGCACTTCGGACAGATTTTTCTTTTCGGGTCCGGGTACATCGTTCCACACTTTGGACAATACTGCGCTTTCTGCTCCTGAATATCCGCAGACGCTTCCACTTCTTCTGCTTCTTTTGGATATTTTTTTATCTTATTATAACTTTTTCGGAACAAATTCATCTGCTCAAAATACAGATTTGTCAACGCTGCTAATAAAAGTGGTTTGCCCTTATAATCAATCGTGACAAGATTTGTCGCGAGCTGCTTTTCCACTCTCATATGCGAAGTATCCGCTAAATCAAACCATTCCAGCATGTATTCTTTTTCATCCTCTGCATACTGCATATCTGCCGTTTTCGTTCCACGAAAATAACGAACCGTCATCTGTTCATGGCGGCTCCTGGCAACACCGATTTTTGTACTTGTCAAGAATAAATACCCACTGATATATTCCGAATCAAAAGATAAATCAAACGGACAGACATCCAAGATATCATCCGATTTTATCTGATATGCCAAAAGCGTATTTAATACCTGCTTTGGCAGTTGATTTTTTTTCATCGTAATTCCCCCTGCTTTCATTAACTGCTCTTTTGGCTATTGTAAAGCAGGATAACAATTCTTGCAATAGATTATTCTAAACAAACCATGTATCTTTAACAAAAAAACGTGCCTGCCGGCTTAGCAAACGCCGACAGACACGGTCTGCCTTTTTTTATCGAATTTCCTGCCTGTGAATGATATCACAGATTGCACCAACAAGTTCCGGTTTTAATTCTTCTAATGTCACCGGCTGCTGCTGTAAAATGACACTATGACAGGTTGAATTTACCAATTCCATAATCATATACAGCATCAAATCCGGATTCCGAAACATCCTTCCGGACTGGTCTAGGAGAAGATAATATCTCTTATAAAAATTATCTCCATCTTCTTGATTCTCTAACAAAAGAGCTTTCTGGAACACACCCCAGCTGAGGTTTTTCGATATAAACCGCAAAAGGTTCTTATTCTGGTCTAGCTGATTCACAATGGAATTGAACATGAATATCACATGGTCCTCTAATGTATCCAGTTTTACATCGTTCATCTCCTCTAACGCTTTAGAGAATACCTGTCTTGCCTTATCGGCAATCAATTTGTCGCGGATATCAAATTTATCTTTGAAATAAAGATAAAATGTTCCTTTTGCCATATTTGCCTTTTTAGCTATATCGGAAATGGATGTGTCATTTATTCCCTTCTGCGTAAATAGGGCAAATGCTGCCATCAGCAGAGAATCTCTCTTTTGCTTTTTCTTATCATCCAATTTTCCCATACAAAATCACCTAGTCCTCTTTTTCAATGGCTGCTGTCTCAATGACAAATTTCACTTCACCATTCATAGAGCCGTGAATACCACTGAAGCTCTTATAATCTTTTCCAACTTCACAAACAGCTTTCAGACGGTCAATCAAACCTTTGACATCATCTTCATATGTGTCATTGATTTTTTCAATACCATCCTTATTAAACTCGCTCATACCGTCAGCTAATTTCTTGCTTCCGTCTTTCAGCTTGCCGCTTGCTGTATCCAGTTTACCAACACCTGTTGTCAATTTTCCGGCAGCACTCTTTAAGGATTTACTTCCTTTATCCAATTTCTTCACGCCGCTGCCTACCGTTTTAATGCTCTTTTTCAATGTCTTTCCGGATTTCACAAGTTTCTTTGACGCACTCTTTAACTTCTTATTGTTCTTTGTCAGTGTATCGCCGCCCTCTTTCAGTGTCTTCACACTGGAAACTAATGTCGGCATACTGGTTTTCAATTTTGTAGAAGCTTCTGTCAAAGTTGATGAGTTTGCAGACAGTTTACTTAAACTATCCATTACCGTTGTTACACCACCGGATACCTTCTCTGCGCCAACCTTCAAATCTCCGGTTGTAGAAGTTGCCTGTTTCAGTGCCTGAATTGCCTGTTTCTGTCCGGCAAGTACCTGCTCTAATGTTGCAACTGTTGTTGCATCCGCACCAGTCGCTTTCAATTTCTTCAGAAGTAAATCTGTCGTCTCATACGTTTTTTCCAAACTTGCCAGATTGGTATTTAACGATGTCACACCATCACTAACCGCTTTTGCTCCGGATTTCAGTGTTGTAACATTCTCCTTCGAACCAAGTTTATCAACACTGCCAGTGTAGGTTTTCAGTCCGGTATCAAAACTCTGAAGCTGAGTCGGAATATCCTTTACGGATTTGTAAAGCAGGGCACATCCATTTGTAATTTTTGCTGCGCCATCTACATAACTTGCTGTTCCTTTCGCAAATGTTGTTACACCATTTGCATAATCGGTAACACCTTTTACTAATGTCGGAGCACCTTTAGCCAGTGTGCTGATTCCATTTGCTAACTGGTTTACGCCCTCTTTCTGGAATTTCTTCACAGAAGTGTTAAGCTCACCCATTTTGCTGTCAAACAATTTCAAATTATCATACAAATCATCGGAGCCATCCACTAATTTGTCAGAAGCATCGGTTAAATCATTCAGTTTTTCTTCCAAATCATCTAACTCATCTACATCATCCAAATCCAAATCATTCAAAAGACTTGCACTTCCATAGGTAAATGTATTACCAATTGTAAAATCTTTTGTATCAGCGGTTACTGTAAAATCCGAAGGGATTTTATCTGCCATGTCATCACTTAAGTCTAAGTTCTCTGCCATTCCGGGAACGCCCATACCGATACCCTCGGTATCGCTTCCCGATATTCCGCTCATTGACTACTCTTCCGTTATCCACTTTGACATTTTCAAAATGGTCAGAGGAAAGAACCATCGCTGTCACCATAACAAATGGTGTGTAAATTGTTGTTTCTTTTCCATCAATCTTTTTCTTCTGGCTGGACTTATTTGTATAGGTAACATGGATTTCCACTTTACCGCTCTTGCCAAGCATATCTTTTGCTGCAATTTCTTTTCCATCCAATTTGTAGGTAATCTTCATATCAACCGGAAGTTTTTCATCCGATTCGCCCTGATAGTAAATATCTTTTCCGGCACCGCTCCAGTCAACGTCCTTACCATTCTGTTTGAATGTCTCATCTCCTTTGACATTTGAGATGTTTTTCAAACCGGAAATATCACTAATGGTTCCGGTTGTTTCATTTGCACCTTGCAGCCAGTCCGATACGGTAATCTTGGATACCGAACCATCTGCTGCCGCGTTGACATAAACGGATTCCTGTTTTTTGATTTTTTTTGCTTCTACAAAGGAGCTGTTGCATACTACCATACCAAGACTAAGCACAGCACACATTGTACATTGTAAAGTTTTTTTCAATTTCTTATTCATAGTCATCGTCCCTCCAAACTAATAATCGATTTTCCGCATATCCCATGTGGTCTTGCAAATCCATTTATCAAACACTGTCAGCATTGCCGGCAGAACAAGAATAACAACGATTGTACTAATCACTGCCCCTCGGGACAACAACGTACAAATTGACTTAATCATATCAATACTTGACGACATCGTTACGCCGAATGTTGAAGCAAACAAACACATACCACTTATCATAATGGACTTAATCGAAGTCTTATGCGCAATATCGATTGCTTCCTTCTTACTCTTTCTTCGTACCACACGCTCTTTATGATAACGGCTCGTCATCAAAATCGCATAGTCCACAGTCGCACCGAGCTGAATCGTACCGATTACGATACTTGCCACAAACGGCAGCGACTCGTGTGTATAAAATGGTACTGACATATTTAAGAATATCGCAAACTCAATTACCATAACCAAAATGACCGGAATCAAAATGGACTTAAAGGTAATGAGAATTATGAGGAATATCGCAGCAACCGAAACATAGTTTACATTTACCAAGTCGATATCGGTTACATCCTGCAAATCCTTCGTCAATGGTGCTTCACCAATTACCATCGAATCTTTGCTGTATTTCTTAACAATCTTATTAATATCAGCAATCTGTGAATTTACCTCGTCTGTTGCAGCTTTGTAATCAGAGCAGACAAAGGCAATCTCATAGTCATCACTCTTTAGTTTTGATTCCAGTTTCTTCGGAATCATACTGCTTGGAACGCTGACGCCCTTAAAGGAATCAATTCCGAGTGCCCATTTAACACCTTTCACATCCTCAATTTTCTTTAACATTTCACTCTTTTCTTTGGATGACATACCGTTTTTCATCAATACGATATGGGTGCTGTTCATATTAAATTTCTCTTCCAGTTTTTTATTTGCAACGGCAGAATCCAGTGACTGAGGAAGTGCCCCCGCAATATCATAGTAAATTTCATAATTGCTGTTTCCGTACATCGCAGGTCCCAGTAAAACTAAGAATAATACTAAGACAACCGGCCAGCCCTTTACAATCTTTTTCGATAAACCATCCAGATTTGGAATCAAATTCTTATGGGTGGTTTTGTCGATTGCTTTATCAAAGCAGAGAATCAATGCCGGCAAAACAGTGAGACATACGATTACGCCGATGATAACACCCTTTGCCATAACAAGACCTAAGTCCATACCTAATTTAAAGGTCATAAAACAAAGTGCAGCAAATCCGGCAATCGTTGTAATCGAACTACTTGTAACGGATGTAAATGTATTGGAAATCGCATGTGCCATCGCACGGTTTTTATCTCCGTCATACCGAATTTTATTGGCTTCGTAACTCTCCAAAAGGAAAATGGAATAATCCATCGTTACACCAAGCTGCAGAATCGCTGTCAGCGCCTGTGTAATATAGGAAATTTCTCCAAATACCATATTCGTTCCCATGTTATAGACAATCGCCATACCAATGCCCATCAAGAAGATAAATGGTGTTACCAGAGAATCCATCGTCAGTAACAAAATGAGAAGTGAAAGCACTGCTGCTACAACGACATAAATCGGCATCTCTGCCATCGCCAGATTTTTAATATCGGTAACGACACCGCTCATACCACTGATAAATGCCTGTTTCTTTACAATACCACGCATCTCGGTAATCGCATCCATCGTTGAATCTGCCGATGTTGTATTGTCAAACAGGGCAATCATCATCGTTGCGTTTCCATTAAATAAGCCCTCTCTAAGCTTATCCGGGAGCATCTCTGTCGGAACTGTGATATCCATTGCATCATCATACCAGATGACATCCTCCACATGATTTACTTTTTTCAATTTTTCTTTGAGAGCTACAATGTCCTTCTTCTCCATGTCTTCTACGACAATCATGGAAAAGGCTCCCATCCCGAACTCATCTACCATCGTATCCTGTCCGGACACTGTCTCAAGGGAGTTCGGAAGATAACTTAACAAGTCATAGTTAATTCGCGTTGACACATAGCCAATTGTCGCAGGGATTAACAATAAAAATGCGATAATCAGAACAACTGCTTTGTGTCTGGTAAGCCATTTACCAAACTTAATTACCATCGTGTACGCCTCCTACTTTTTGATAAATAATTTCAAAAATGACCATCAGTCACTTTAACTATATGCAGTGTAGCACAAAAATGACCAACGGTCAACCATTTATTTAAAAAATTTTTGAACGGTTTCAGATTCCGTAATTTACGCTAAGAAAAAGTTTGGCGTAAATTACCGGAATTCTGAAATACCAAGAATTTTATAAATAACTCGTACGATATCTTTCTGAGGAATCGACACAATTCGGCACAAACTGCATACATTACTAATATACAGTTACGGAGGAAGTTAGCAGATGAATCGAGTTCGTAAAGCGGTTTTTTCAGAGGTTTCACATAAACAGGAGATTTTAGGAAAGGGCATCGGGATTGCGATTGTTGACACCGGGATTTTTCCGCATCCGGATTACCGCTCACGCATCACCGGATGGTACGATGCTCTCTATCAAAAGCCTGCGCCTTATGACGACAACGGCCACGGAAGCCACGTTGCGGGGATTGCCGCCGGAGCAGGAACCATTTCTCATGGAAAATACAAAGGCATCGCACCGCAGGCAAATTTAATTGGGGTTAAAGTGTTAAACAACAAAGGCAACGGCACCATTCACGACATCATGAATGGTCTTCAGTGGATTCTTAGAAATCAGGAGCGCTTAAAAATTCGCATTGTTAATATTTCCATTGGCACCAATGACCGTCATGCCTATCCCGAAGACAGTGCTTTTGTCCGCAAAGTCAATCAGCTCTGGGATGCCGGTATTATCGTGATTGCAGCGGCCGGTAACCAAGGACCTGACCCGCAGACAATCAGCGCGCCCGGCAACTCCAGAAAAATTATCACCGTTGGCTCGTATGACTTTGCCGAAAGAACCGGTGAGATTCCTTCCTCCCACTCCGGCGCAGGTCCTACCTTTTCCTGCATCAAAAAACCGGACGTCGTTGCGCCCGGTTCTCATATTATCAGCTGCTGCCCTCCCGACAAAGGAAATGGCGGCTCTTTCTACTCAAAGAAAAGCGGCACCTCCATGTCCACACCAATTGTGAGTGGTGCCATTGCCCTGCTTTTGAGTAAATATCCTTCCATGAGCCCAAGAGAGACAAAAATCCGGCTGAAAAACTCCAGCACGGATCTTTCTCTCCCCCACACACGTCAGGGATGGGGGTATTTAAATATTCCTTCCTTACTTGGTACCTTCTGACAGGTGCCAGATTTCATCGTTGTACTGTGAAATCGTGCGGTCAGAGGAAAAGAAACCTGCTTTTGAAATATTGACAAGCATTTTCTTTGCCCATTCTTCCCGGTTCTCATAATCGGCATAGGCTTTTTCTTTGGCTGCCACATAAGCTCTGTAATCCGGGAATGTCATAAACCAGTCTTTATTCAATAATTCGTTATAGAGTCTCGTAAGCATCGTCTTGTCACCAAGTTTCTGCATTTTTTTGCTGACAATGAAATCAACGGCTTCTTTTAACTCCGAATCCTTTTCATAATAATCTTTCGAGCAGTAATCTCCACGCTCATAGCGGGCAATTACCGTATCACTGTCTTCTCCGAAAACATAAATGTTATCATCGCCGACAAGCTCATGAATTTCCACATTGGCACCATCCTCGGTTCCCAAAGTAACTGCACCATTTAACATAAACTTCATGTTACCGGTACCACTTGCTTCTTTCGAGGCAAGCGAAATCTGCTCCGAAATATCACATGCCGGAATCAGTTTTTCAGCCTTTGTGACGTTATAGTTTTCTACCATAACAACCTGAAGATGTTTTCTCACCTTACGGTCTTTTTCAATCAGACGCTGCAAACACAAAATCAAATGAATAATATCTTTGGCAATAACATACGCCGGTGCTGCCTTTGCGCCAAACAAAAGAACAATCGGACGCTTTGGAATCTTACCTGCCTTAATTTCCAAATATTTGTGAATTGCATACAACGCATTTAACTGCTGTCTCTTGTACTCATGCAGTCTCTTAATCTGGATATCATAAATCGCATTGTCTAACAGTTTGATTCCCTGTGTCTGTTTTAGATAAGAAGCAAGTGCTTTTTTATTTGCGTCTTTAATTTCTAATAATCTCCGACAAACTGCTTTGTCATCGCGGTAATCCAAAAGTGCATTTAATTTCTCCGCATCTTTCTTGTAGCCATCTCCAATCGTTTCGGATAAGAAGGAAGAAAGCAGTGGATTGGCATGAAGCAGCCAGCGGCGGAATGTAATACCGTTAGTTTTATTATTGAATTTTTCCGGATACAAGGTATAAAAATTATGCAGTTCCGTATTTTTCAAAATCTCCGTATGCAGATATGCAACGCCGTTGACACTGTGTGAAAAATGAATATCCATATGTGCCATATGAACACGATTTTCCCCATCAATAATTGCCACTTTTTCATCGTGATACTGTGCGTTTATTTTCTCATTTAATTTCTGAATAATCGGAACAATTGCCGGTGCCACTTCCTCAATAAACGACATTGGCCATTTTTCCAGTGCCTCTGCCAAAATCGTATGATTTGTGTAGGCGCATGTATTTGTTACAATTTCTGCTGCTTCATCAAATGGGATTCCCTCTTTTGTCAAAAGACGAATCAATTCCGGAATCACCATGGATGGATGCGTGTCATTAATCTGAATTGCCGCATAGTCTGCAAGGTCATGCAGATTACAGCCTCTATCCTTTGCTTCGGAAAGAATCAGCTGTGCCCCGCAGCTCACCATAAAATACTGCTGGTACACGCGTAAAAGCCGTCCTTTGTCATCCGAATCATCCGGATACAAAAACAAAGTCAGATTTTTTCGTATATTCTCTTTGTCAAATTCGATTCCATCATGAACAATCGTCTCATCCACAGAATCCAAATCAAACAAATGAAGGCGGTTCGTCCGGCTCTCGTAGCCGGTCACCAAAATATCATACATCGATGCCTTCACATCAAATCCGCCAAAAGAAACCGTAAAAGATTTGTCACTGCGAATCAGCCAGCTGTCCTTATTCATCCATGGATTTGGCTCTTCCATCTGCTTTCTGTTCTTAAATTCCTGACGGAACAGACCGTAGTGATAATTTAATCCGACACCATCACCCGGCAGAGAAAGCGTTGCAATGGAATCCAAAAAGCAGGCTGCCAATCGTCCCAGACCGCCGTTGCCAAGTGATGGCTCCGGCTCGTATTCCTCTAAATCTGCAAGACTTTTACCAGCATCGGAAAGTTCTTTTTTTACTTCCTCGTAAATGCCAAGGTTAATCAGGTTATTACTAAGCAGTTTTCCAATCAAAAACTCTGCTGATATGTAATACAGTTTCTTCTTTCCTGTATTCTCTTCCTTTTCCCCTGCCTTTTTCTGCACCAGTGTAAGCAGTGCATGATAAAGTTCTTCCTTTCTGCATTCACTGATTTCTTTGCCATAACATTCTCTTACGATTTTTGCAAGCATAAAATAATTCCTTTCTACTACAATTTATTATAATGTAAAATTAAGCTCTCTTCCGCCGGAACCAATTGTAAACTGGTATACGGCATCTTTTCTTTCGCCGAGTGAAGCCGTAATCTGATAGGTTCCCTCGCCGACATTTACAACATAATTTCCTTTTTCATCCGTTGTCGAAGTAAAAATGCTGCCATCCGTCAAATTCTCGCAGACGATAGAAACACCTTCTACCGGTGCTCCTTTCTCATCTACCACAAGACCGGTAACTCTTCTTTGGTCAACTACCCGGATAAGAGCAGAAGTTTCAACCATGCGGTCTGCATTTTTCTCATCACTTACCGTAATCTGCACACGGTATTCGCCAACACCGGACACTTTACCACTGAGTGTTCCGGTTTCCGCATCCATCTTCAAACCTGCCGGCAGAGAGATTGCAGAATAGCTGTAAGAACCGCTGCCACCAAGGACCTCAATAAATGGAACTGCATCTAACTGGGTACCGGTCACAACCGTCATATCCTCTGCTTTCGCCACGATAGCAGATTCGTTTCCGACATACACATGAATCACTTTTGTGAACTTCGTTCCCATTTCATCCGTTGCCTTAATGGTAATATCCGTTCCCACGGTCACAGTTGTCAATGTACCGGAAAATGTGATTTCGTTATTTTTAATTTTGCGGGTAATTCCCGGAATCTCGCCCGTAATCTGATAGGAAAGATTTCCACAGCCATACTCGCTTAAATCCACTGTTTTGTTCCACTCATCGCCAACGACGCCAAGCCATTTTTCTTCTTTTGGCTCGCTTAATTTGGTAAACAGTGCCTGTGCTTCCATTGTTTTTACACCATTACCCGGCAAATCCGAGATTGTGACACGAACATAGGAATCCTTTTCTACATTATAATCATCCGTCAGCTTAATATCATAGGTACGATTATCATAGTTGCGAATATTTGCCACGGAATAGGTGCGGTTATAAGTTCCATAAGAATAGCGCTTCCCTTCTATTTTAAATTGTTTGTTTGTCAATGCCTTTGCTTTGTCAAGAGATACCCGGACAACATCGTTGCTAAGCACCTCCACAGAGGCAATGCTGACACTGTTGGTTGCCATCACAGTCATTTTCAAACTTGCTGTTTTTTTGCTTCCCTCCACAGAAGTTGCTTTGATTGTGACATTTCCCGCTTTGATTCCTTTTACCACACCGGCTTTTGTAACTGTCGCAATCTTTTTGTCCGAAGATGACCAAGTTACCTTTTTATAACTTCCACTTGCCGGTTTTACAGTCGCTTTCAAAGTCAGGCTGTTTCCTACATATAACTGATTTTTCGGTTTTTCAATCGCAACGGATGTTACTTTCTTTACGACCGTTACCGTAATTTTTGCTTTCTTCTTTTTATTCTTTTTGGATGTCACGGTAATTTTACATTTTCCGGTTTTGATTCCTTTCACATATCCGGATGATGAAACCGTTGCAATCTTTTTATTGGAAGATTTATAGGAAACTTTTTTATTTGCCGACTTATTCGGTGATACTTTCACAGTCGTCGTAAGTTTCACTTTTTTCCCAACCGCAACATGGACACTGGTTCCATAATTACTCTTTACCGTTACCTTTTTTACTTTTACCTTTGCCTGTGCCTGCGGTGCCTGCATAAACATAAGTGCTGCTGCCGCAAAGACAATTCCCTTTACCAATCGCTTCATTTCTTTTTTATCCTCCATTCTATCTTATACTGCCCAGGGTCTAAAATTCAAATTTGATTATCCCCCAACATTCTATTATAGTTTAATTCTTTGTTTTGTCAAAAAGTTGTAATATATTTTCTCAAATCTTTTGATTCTTCTGGCATAATCAAATGCCCTTTCAGTGCCTCATACATTTTTTGTTTCAACCCTTTTCTTACACGGATTTGAAATTTTTCATCATCGTAAATATTTATTTTCCCTGTAAATTCCGGCACATGGTTTCCACGGAACACTAATTGCTGCACGCTGTTCCCAAAAATTGCATCATCCTCTAAAATCTCCAAATCATCTGGCAGATACAGTTCATCCAAAGCATCCAACAGATAAATGGTATGAGATTTTAGTTTTTTCAACGAGACAGGCAGCGCAAGCTTACTATCTGAATCATAATCTGAACTATACAGCTGAACCGTATAATTAGTCCCCAGATAAGTTAATCCCGGTGGAAGTCCATCCATATCAATTCCCCAAAAAGCATTATCTCCTATATATGTAAGTGTAAACCCTCTCATTATCTTTAAGGTATTTATACGTACCGGTATGCTCTCTGAATTCCTGGAATATATCTGCCAGAATTCGCGCAGTTTGTCTGTGGACTCTCCCAAAGCAAACGCTCCTTCTTCCACCACTTCAAGGGTAGAAGGCAGATTTACCTCTACCCACTTAACTTTATTCTCCATGGACTCTTCTGAAACCATATGAGCAAACGCTTTTTTCGTAATTCTCGTCGTTCCCTCTGCAATATTTATCGTAAGAGAACCACAATTTGCAAATGCATCCTCCTCAACAAATACTTTTTTTGGAATCGTAATGTTCCTTGTATATTTCCGCTTTGCATTGAGTGAATATCCATATTCTCCCGCATCAAAAGCATGCGAAGAAATCCGGTTACATTTAGACGGTATCGTAATTTTGATTCCGCCCGTATAATCCCCGGCAAACCGGTACAAAGTATTTCCTTTCAGAATAAATTCCCCTTCTCTTTTTGCTCCGGGCAGATTTTTAAGCTGACAATCCATCTCAATTATAACACCAAATTCATTGGTCACAATGGTGTTTATATACTTGTCATTTTCATATTGTCTTCGAATTCCATTCCAGACAAGTGTCTGCTCAGATATCATCTTTCCCAGTGCTTTTTTACACTCAGACAATGTTGAATTCATGGTAATCCCCCATAAATC
>ERZ808240.3990-NODE-3990-length-13660-cov-6.613157_pt1 | contig 13660 bp, 9 predicted proteins | sample MGYA00521084_ERZ808240 | MGnify/ENA primary metagenome ERZ808240 (study PRJEB31516, sample SAMN03275571) | gut metagenome | biome: mammalia-associated habitat; material: feces | host: Papio cynocephalus | place: Kenya | collected 2012-08-06 ... | reverse complement strand
CCGTATTATTACGAGGGCAAATTCGCAAAGGGCGTGGGAAGTCCCCACACCCCGAAGGATTATATATGGCATATCGCGCTGAGCATGCAGGGTCTTACCTCGACTGATAAGGACGAGATGCTCTCAATCGTAAAAATGCTCGATACGACCGACGCGGGAACGTACCGTATGCACGAGGGCTTTTACGCGGACGACCCGAACAAATTTACGAGAGAATGGTTTACGTGGTCGGATTCGCTTTTTGCCGAATTTATCGAAAAAGCGGTCGACGAAAACGTGATATAATAACCGCACGAAACACAATCCAAATCAGAGATTCGGTGTGTTTCGGGAAACATTGAATCATACCGCTTCGGCACAGCGCACCTTTGCGACATGATATAAGAAATCGGCGGCCGGATAATACCGACCGCCGAAGCAATTTTATAGTTTTCAAGCGCAGACAAATTATGTAGGGGAAGATATTATCTTCCCGCGGTAAAGGCAGTGATTTTTAATTTTGATTTTACCGGCGGAAACCCGCAGACTTCATATTGCTGACGCAAATTTATTATTCATAATACCGTAAGTCTCATGCGGGAAGACAATGTCTTCCTCTACAAAAGAATGTTTATATTTAAGAACAATAAGTCAGCACGCAAAATACGCCGTCACCGCAAAAATTATAATTTTCCCTATAATTATCGCGGGCAAACCTATCATAAATTTTTTATGAAGCGTTTTGTGTCTGATTATTTTCATCGTCGTATATTCTGCAATCGCGGAGAAAAACACAGCGAGCAGAATAAGCGTTTTTTCGCTCATCCTGCGTTTATGCTTAACCGCCGCCGACTTATCGAAAACGGTTACGATAACGCATATAAACACCCCGAAAACATAATAAACCGACAGCGCGGTCAAAACCGCGCTGATATTATTTTCTATGAATTCTATCATCACTTAACGTACTCTAAACGTCCATCGGCTCTCTCTTTCGGCTCGGGCGATTCGTCGGGATAACCGACCGCAACAGCTATTAAAAAGCGCCAATCGGGGTTTATGTTCATGCGCTCTTTCCACTTCCTGCCGTTTTCGTGATTCATAAGTGCGCCGATACTGCCTATAATGCATGCCGCAAGACCGATACTCTCAGCTGAAAGCGCGATATTTTCCGTCATAAGTCCGCAGTCCATCGCGCTGTCTCCTTTTGAATAAATAAAAAGCACAGTCGGCGCGTTCTGATAAACGGGATTCTTGTCCCAACGGGTATACGCGGGCATGTCCCAGCCGACAAGGTCTTTGAAATCCTTATTAATTTCGTCGAGCATTTCCTTACTCTGAACGACTCTGATGTGACACGGCTGTAAGTTCCTCGCGCTCGGCGCCCAAAGCCCGCACGTTAAAATCGTATCGAGCTCGTCCTGTTTTATCTGTTCCTTTTTAAATTCGCGCACCGTACGTCTTTTTAAAATATTATCAACCGTTTCGTTATGTATAATATTCATATCTTATAACTGATCGAGCGTAAGCTCGTAACCTTTCATAAAATTTTTTATAAATTCGTCCGCCTCACGGCAGTTAAGTTTTTCAATTGATTCTCTCGTCGATTCCTCGGCTTTTGAAAATTCGGAATTGCCCGCCTTGCGCTCCTCGACGCATTTTATCAGCGCGGAAATTTTATCCGCCGCCTTTACAAGCTTCCACAGCGGTTCGTCGTCGTCTGTTTTAAAAAACAGAGGTTCAAAATCCTCCTTCATATCCTCGGGCAGAGTCGAAATAAGTTTTCTGCACGCCGTTTCCTCGACTTTATCATACGCCGTTTTTATATCGGCATTATAATACTTCACCGGCGTGGGCAGATCCCCCGTCAGAATCTCGGGCATGTCGTGAAACAGTCCGAGAAGCGAGGCGCGTTCGGCGTTATAATTCATAGAAAAACGCCGGTTTCCGATAACCGCGAGCGCGTAGCTTATCGCCGCTACCTCGTGCGAATGCTGGCTTAAAGATTCCTCGTCGGTGTTGCGCATGAGCGCCCATCTGTTTATATATTTCATCCTCGAGATAAAGGGATAAAAGCTGTAGTCCATTTTCATCACCGAAACGATTATACTATATTTCAATTGAACTTTCAATAGATACAAAATTCACAAAATCAATTGACATGCGGCAGTATTTTGATACAATAATTTATGTACCGAAAAAGAATTTAAAATTTTTTTCAGAAAAAGTGAGAACTTTTGACCCTTTCGGGGTACTAATAAGTGAAGTAAGCGAAAAACATTTTTTCTTACCTCCCATAGGACGGATAACACCATGACGGCAGACGAAAAAGCATACGCCCGATTCCTGTCGGGCGACGAGGCGGGACTTACGGAGCTTATCGAAATCTACCGCAATCCATTGTCCGACTTTATAAACGCGTATATAAAGGACGAACACGATTCGCAGGATATCATGCTCGACGTATTTGTCGATCTCGTAAGAAAAAACCGTTTTCGCGGGGAGTCATCTCTGAAAACGTATCTGTTCGCGGTCGCGAGAAATAAGGCGTTAAAGCATATTTCACGCAGGAAAGCTCAGACGATCGAGTTTGAACAGGCGCAGAACTACATACCGCTCGCCGCGGACGCAAACGCTCAGCTTATTTCCGAGGAGGAAAAACAGGCTGTCCGCAGTGCCGTGCGCTCATTAAAGACCGAATACCGGGAAGCAATACACCTGATTTACTTCGAGGATATGACGTACGAACAGGCGGCCGCCGTCATGAAAAAGAGCAAAAAGCAGATATCCAACTATGTATTCAGGGCAAAACAACAGCTCAGGGAAATTCTCAAAGAGGAGGCGGGATAATGACAAGCGAGGAAATGAAAAACGAAGTACTCTCAAGAGCCGCCGCTCTCGGCAAGGCGAGAAACAGAAGGATAAAAACGGCGGCGGCGACAGCCGTATGCGCGGTTATAATCTGCGCGGCGGCAGTACCGATATACAGAGCGAATCGTCCCGGCACTGTTACACCTTCGGCTCAAACGACAGTACAGAACGGCGTGACGGCACCTGCGGGAAACGAGGACAAAACAACTGCCCGAGTTACAACATCAGCACCCGCATGCGCAGCCGAAACGTCCGTCATAAGTACATCCGCGCCGAAAGCCTCCGCCTCACAAACAAGAACGCCCCCGTCGGACGAAACTCAAAAATCGCCGAACACCGTCACCCCCGGCGAAACGACGACAAGGAGAAATGAGCCGACAACGAAAAAAAATGAGCCGACGACGGGAAAAAACGAATCGACGACGAAGAAAAACGATTCCGAGACCACGGCAAAACCGGAAACGACAAAAAAAGCCGACACAGCGAAAACCGAGCCCGGAGAAGATAACGATTCGTTCCCCGATTCAAAACCTCCCGTCCCCCCGGTAACCGAACCGGCAACCGTCCGCCCGGCGCCGACACGCCCCGATTCGAACTCCGATTCATCCGCTGACTGCGGATGGCTTATGGAGAACAACAAGGCAGGATTAGGCTATGAATCCGTTGATGACATCGTTAACAACAAGTGGACTTACTACGTAAAATCCGTAGAATACAATTCGGATTTGAGAATGTTCAAGTTCTCGTCTGTCACGCCCGTTTTCGGATGGATTTCAACAGGCGAAAAATCATATACATTTTATGCCGAATCCTATGCTCCGATTGCGCCCGACGGCGAATATCTCGGAACGGTAAGCGATTTTCAGACAAGTCTGCCTGTACTGAATTCGTATAAAATCTACCGCTTCTCGGGCATTAAAGACGAAAAGCGGGATATGATTCTCGTCACGGATTCCGAAAGATATTTCGTATTCGCCGAAACCGACTGATATATCCTGCAAAGAACGACAAAGTTCGTTTTGCCCCCATCTTTCCTTTTCTGCGCTCCGCCGTATATTTTACGCGTTTTACGGCGGAGTTTTCCTCCCCCCGAAAACATTACCGATTATTTTTAAGAAAGGAATGTACATGCCATGTTTAAAAAGCTTTACTCACACTTAATGTCTTTATTTACGGCAATATGCGTCGTACTCACCTCGGCAATAACAGTATCGGCACTATCGCCGGCTGAATCCCCGTCCGTACTTTCAAAAGAAACCGACGTCGTACCCGTCGGAGAGGAAATAGAATTTAAAACCGCGGTTCAGACAATGAACGTTTACGACATATCGGACGGACAGACAAGCGGCTACAAGGTTTTAATAAAAAGTTTGGACGCGCTTCATGAATTCGTAGACAAAACGGGCATCGACGACGAAATTTATATAAAACAGTACACTCAGAGCTTTTTTGAAACGAACGCTCTTATCATAACATATCAAATCTGCCCCGGCGGAGGGGACTCATTCACATTAAATAAAATAGTAAAAACCTCGGACAATACCATTGCTCTCGACATTTCATTTAATACTTACGACGGAATGCAGACAATGGTTGTCTCCTATCAGCTCGGCGTTTATGAGGTCAATCTCTCCGACGTCGGAAAAATAACTGAGCTTGCCGACTATACTCAGCCCACGCTCGAAGAGAACAAATTCGATTTTTCATTTAAACTTGAAAATCCGTGCTATTTTACAACAAACTACGACGACACGCTGTCGCTGTTTAAGGAGATAGATTCCAACTATCTCAGAGTAAAATACGCCGAAAAATTAACCGTCATAAGAGACGGCAAAATAATAAACGCAAAAAACGACGAGGGAAATTACGAATACTTTACATTAAAATCATACGATATTCTCCAGTTTAAAAATTCAGACGGCATAATCTGCGCGTCATACGTCGTAATCTGCCCCGGCGACATAAATTCCGACGGTAAGGTTTCGGCTTCCGACGCCCGCGAGGCACTGAGAGCCGCCGCAAAAATCGGAACATATAATTATTACGAACGCCTCGCGATGACCAAGGACGGCAGAGAATCCTTAAGACTTTCAGCCTCCGACGCGCGTTCGCTTCTGCGCATAGCGTCAAGACTCGAAACCGCCCCCGGCAGAAGAATATACACCTACGAAAACGAACCGTATATCGTCGAGGACTTTGCGGACTCATGCGCCGTTAAGTGGATAGCTTCGGCAAGCGACAGCGTTCACGTTAAAATCGAGCAGGAGTACATCCCGCTTCCCAAACCCGACGTAATAACAGAAATAAAAGACGGCGACGCGCCCCACAGCAATTTCATAATCACACCCGACCAGACGGGAACGTACGTTATAACCATGACGTACAGAAATCCGTGGGAAAAAGGCAAGATTTACGAGCAGTTTACGTTCACGCTCGAAGTTTTGCAGAGAGCAGAACCGACGACAGGAGCGTATAAATAATTATGACGTTTAAAAAAACGCGCGGTATTTTATGCGCATTGCTCGCCGTAATACTTTCTCTGTCCCTTACGCTTACAGCATTCGCCGAAAACGGCGAAGAGGACGGCAAAACCGTTCCATTTAAAATCACCGTAAAGGCACGTTACTTCAGAAACAGACCCGAGGGCGCTTCGTACCCCGCGTCGAGCGGACTCATAACGTCATTCGACGGATTCAGGGAGTACTGGACGTTTCTCGACGATTATCAGAAGAAATTCTGCGCGGAATACTATAACGATAAAGAGTATTTTGACAACGGAGGCGCGCTGATACTCGTTTTCGGAGATTCGTACAGAATGGATTCCGAATTAAACATAGAATCGGTTACGATAGCCGAGGATAAAATCCTGTTTGTCAACATGACGAGAACCGGACCGAAAACATGCGTTTATACTTCGAACATTAATACCGTTTCGGTGCTCGAAATAAAACAAAGCGACGTTTCGGACGTTTCTATTATAAAAACGCGCATAACCGATGAAATAACGACAGACGAGGAAACGCCGAAGACTGAGAATTCGGATGACTATATTGATTTTCCGCCCGCAGATAATGATAATATCGAAATCGAGAACGGCAGTTACGGAACGCTTGCATCATACAGAGGCGTTTCGCTCGGCGAGTTAAAACATATGTATAATCCGTCGGATGAAATAAGGGCGTTTGATAATGATTTAAACCCGGTAACGGACGATAAAACGGCTTTAAAAACGGGAAACATCATACAATGTATTAATAAAAAAGGGATCGTCATAAACGCGTATTACATCGCCAGAAAAGGCGACGTAAACTCCGACGGCAGAATAACAGCCTCAGACGCACGCGAAGTATTTAGAGCCTCGGCAAAGCTCACGTATTTTAACTGCGCTCAGACCGACGCGTCGCACAGCCTGAACGGTTATTCTCCCGACAGTGAAGCGAATGCACAGGATGCGCGTTATCTGTTAAGAATCTCGGCGGGACTTGACATTCTCAACGCCGGTAAAAGTACACAGGGTTTAATTGCCGGCAGAGACGGCTCGGCTCTCGAAATGAAAGGCTTTTACTGCGATGAAAACGCAGAATGGAATATCACCGCGGGCATTGACGGCAAAGAATACGACTGCGTTACGCATTCGGACGAAATTATCAAAAATTCGGACGGCGGCGATACGAATTCATACATGAGAATGTTTACGTTCGACCCGGAAGTCCCCGGTCTTTATGAAATAAAAGGCGAACTTAACGGTTCGGACGGAAAGGTTAAAGAGACGTATAAATTCAGCATAGAAGTCAGTTAATTTATAAAAGATCATAACGATTTTTCCCGACACGCTTAACATATTTCCTCCATGAGAAAGCTCGAGTTCAACGAACCCGGGCTTTACTCTTGTATCACTGCGGTGATATAAATTAAAAAATACAATTGACCGGCTGTCACTTTGGTGATACAATACAGAAAAAAGTGAGGTAAAAAAAGACATCAACAAAGCCGGCGCACAGACGTTATATAAGATATCAAAGGTGCTTGGCTGTACGATTGAGGATTTATTGGAAAAATAAAAAAACAAGCTGTAATTCATAAATAACGCGTCAAAACGTTAAAATGAATTACAGCTTTTTATTTTGAAATTATCAGAACAATCCCGATATCTTGCCGTTCTCGTCCACGTCGATGTTTTCCGCGGCGGGCTTTTTCGGCAGTCCGGGCATCGTCATAATGTCGCCCGTCAGTACGACTATGAATCCCGCTCCGGCAGAGACCTTGACGTTTCTGACGGTCACCGTGAAGCCCTCGGGCGCGCCGAGCAGAGCCGGGTCGTCCGAAAAACTGTACTGCGTTTTCGCCATGCATACGGGCAGATTCGCAAAGCCTAATTTCGTCAGAGAATCTATCTGTTTTTGCGCGTTTTTCGTAAACGCAACGTCCTTTCCGCCGTAAATTTTCGTTACGACGGCTTTTATTTTATCCTCAATGCTCGTATTGAGTTCGTACGCATATCTGAAATCGCCTTTTTCCTCCTCGCAGAGTCTGACGACCTCTCTTGCAAGAGATTCTCCGCCCTTTCCGCCGTCCGCCCAGACGGTTGAAAGCTCGACGTTTACGCCGAGTTCACGGCATTTTTCGATTACGAGATTAATCTCCGCGTCGGTGTCGGTCGGGAATTTATTTACGGCTACAACGCACGGCAGGCGGTAGACGTTTTTAATATTCGAAACATGTCTTAACAGGTTCGGAATACCCTTTTCGAGTGCGGTCAGATCCTCTTTTCCGAGCTCGTTTTTGGCGAGTCCGCCGTGCATTTTAAGCGCGCGCACCGTCGCAACAACTACGACCGCGTCGGGCTTTAACGAAGCCGACCTGCATTTGATGTCAAGGAATTTTTCCGCGCCGAGATCCGCGCCGAATCCCGCTTCGGTTACGGTATATTCGCACGAATGCATCGCGCACCTCGTCGCAAGTACGGAATTACAGCCGTGCGCTATATTTGCAAACGGTCCGCCGTGAACAAACGCGGGAGTGCCCTCCAGGGTCTGAACAAGGTTCGGCTTTACCGCGTCTTTTAACAGCGCGGTCATTGCTCCGACGGCTTTCAGATCGCCCGCGGTTACGGGCTTATCGTCGTACGTATAGCCGACAATTATTTTCGATAATCTGTTTTTAAGGTCGGTTATATCGGTCGAAAGGCAGAACACAGCCATTATTTCGGAAGCGACGGTTATGTCGAATCCGTCCTCTCTCGGCACGCCGTCCGTCTTACCGCCCAAGCCGTCCGTTATATGACGAAGTTGTCTGTCGTTCATGTCGACGCACCGTCTCCACGTGATTTTACGAACGTCGATTCCGAGCGCGTTGCCCTGATGAATATGGTTGTCGAGCATGGCGGCGAGAAGATTGTTCGCCGCTCCGATTGCGTGAAAATCGCCCGTGAAGTGCAAATTAATATCCTCCATGGGAACGACCTGCGCATATCCGCCCCCCGCGGCACCGCCCTTTATTCCGAATACGGGACCTAATGACGGTTCTCTCAGCGCGGCGGCGGAGTCCTTGCCGATACGGCGAAGCGCGTCCGCAAGTCCGACGGTCGTGGTAGTCTTGCCCTCGCCCGCAGGGGTGGGGGTTATCGCGGTGACGAGTATTAATTTAGAATTTTCGACGCCCTTTTCGTTGAGTACCGAGCAGTCGATTTTCGCCTTGTAACGCCCGTACTGCTCGACGTATTTTTCGTCAATATGCGCGCGTGAAGCGATATTCATTATGAATTCGGGAGTGTGCTCCTGCGCGATTTCGATATCGGTTTTGTAATCCATAAAAATCGACTCTTTCTCTTAAGAATAAACATTCTTTGTAGGGGAAGACATTGTCTTCCCGCATGAGACTTGCGGTAATATGAATAATAACATTGCGTCAGCAATATGAAATTTCCGGGTTTCCGAAGGCAAAATCATATTTCAAATTTTCTGCCTTTACCCCGGGAAGACAATGTCTTCCCCTACACAAAGAATGTTTATGCCTTATAAAAAAATATTGTTTACTTAAACTGCGTATTTTTCTCTTTCTGTATAATGTCGTGCGCTCCGCCCTCGACTATACTCGTCGCGGAAACGAGCGTAAGCTTCGCCTTCTTCTGAAGCTCGGGAATCGTCAGCGCACCGCAGTTGCACATCGTCGAGCGAACCTTGCTAAGCGACAGCGCTACGTTGTCCTTTAACTTACCGGCATACGGAACGTACGAATCGACGCCCTCCTCGAACGACAGTTTTTTATCGCCGCCGAGGTCGTATCTCTGCCAGTTTCTCGCCCTGTTCGAACCCTCGCCCCAGTACTCTTTATAATAAGTACCGCCGATGCTGATTTTGTTAGTCGGGCTTTCGTCGAAACGCGCGAAATATCTGCCGAGCATGATAAAGTCCGCTCCCATTGCAAGCGCGAGAGTCATGTGGTGGTCATAAACGATACCGCCGTCGGAGCATACGGGGATATAAATTCCCGTCTCCTCGAAATACTCGTCTCTTGCCCTGCATACGTCGATAAGCGCGGTAGCCTGTCCTCTGCCTATACCCTTTGTCTCTCTGGTAATGCAGATAGAGCCTCCGCCGATACCTACCTTTATAAAGTCGGCTCCGCTCTCGGCTAAGAATCTGAATCCGTCCGCGTCTACGACGTTTCCGGCTCCGACCTTAACGGAGTCGCCGTAATTTTTTCTGATCCATTCGATAGTGAGTTTCTGCCACTCGGAAAATCCCTCGGACGAATCTATGCACAGTACGTCCGCACCGGCGTCGATAAGAGCGGGGACTCTCTCGGCGTAGTCTCTCGTATTGATACCCGCGCCGACAACATATCTTTTTGAAGAATCCAGAAGCTCGTTCGGGTTCTGCTTGTGACTCTCGTAATCCTTGCGGAAAATGAGATAGCACAGCTTGCCCTCGTCGTCGATTATCGGCAGGGAATTGAGCTTATGCTCCCATATAATATCGTTAGCCTCTTTAAGAGTCGTACCCTCCTTAGCCCAGATAAGGTTTTCAAAAGGAGTCATAAATTCCTTAACCTTTAAATCCGGAGCCATACGGCTGACTCTGTAGTCACGGCTCGTAACTATTCCTAATAATTTTCCGTCCGCCGTTCCGTCCTCGGTGACGGCTATAGTCGAATGTCCCGTGCGCGCGGTGAGCTCGAGAACGTCCGCGAGGGTTCCGTCGGGAGAGATATTCGAATCGCTCTTAACGAATCCCGCCTTATAATTCTTAGCGCGTCTGACCATATCCGCCTCGTCCTTAACGGACTGCGAGCCGTATATAAACGAAACTCCGCCCTCGACGGCGAGAGCGACGGCGAGTCTGTCGCCCGAAACCGACTGCATGATAGCGGAGACGAGAGGTATATTCATCGTGATTGCGGGTTCTTCGCCTTTTTTGAATTTAACGAGCGGTGTTTTCAAACTGACGTTCGCGGGAATGCACTCGCTCGAGGAGTATCCCGGGATGAGAAGATACTCGTTAAAAGTATGTGACGGTTCATTGATAAAAGTTGCCATAAAATTCATCCTTCCCATGTAAATTAATTTATTTTATCATAAACATAATATCGGCGCAACCCCCAAAATCAATTTTTAAAAAATTTATTTAAAGCAAAAAAATCAATCCGCAGACAGCGGTTTACTGAGCCGTATTTTTTATCGAAAATTGCTTTGATTGTCATTAATAGAATAATAATGTGTATCTCATACCGATTTTCTGCATTTCATTCCCTTTTTATTGACATTTTATTTTTTTGTTATAAAATAATAAATACAAGCATATTTTTACAGGTTAAATATGCGGTTTTATCAAAAAAAACGGAGGTAAATCATGAAGAAAAAAGGACAAAAAATTCTATCCCTGCTGTTATCTCTTACAATGCTAATCGGCATGGCGGTACCGCTGACGGTTATGACAACGGCAAGGTCGCCGATTGATAAGACTGACAGCGAAGACATTGTAACAGGCGACGCTGACGGCGACGGCAAAGTTACCGCAAGCGACGCGCGGGAAATGATAAAAGCGTCTATCGGAACAGTCGAATTCGACGAAACGCAGATGAGCGCATGCGACTTTGACTCCGACGGCAAAATATCGCTTATCGAGGCAAGATGCGTCTTAAGATTCGCCGCTAAACTGTCGGCACGTCTTGAAGATTCATACGACGATAAAGCAAAAACGGAAGACTTCACAGGAACACCTCAGCTCATTATCGAAGGAAAATACGACAATAACGAAAGCGTCCTTACCGTGTCCGTTGCTGTCGACAACGCAAGCGGACATCTCGCATTCGGCGGATATCTCGAATACTCCGACGAACTCGAGTATATAAGTTCTGAGAACGGAGAGGGCAGTTTCGTTTCGGAATCCGGCACAGCCGACGGCAAGGCGGTTTTCGGCGCAATAACAGCAACGTCATTTAAAGACACTTGTATAAACCTTGCGCAGTTTAAATTTAAAGTCGACAGAGAAAAGGCTGGAGGATCCGTAAGATTAACATGCGCATTATCCGTTGACGGCGAAGCAATGGGCAGTGAAAATACTTTCATATTTGACATTTCAATATGCTCGCTTCCCCCTGTTGAAGATATAACCGGTTCGGAAGACGTAACGGGCGCCGATGAAGAAACGACTGCTCCCGCGGAGGATATGACAAATTCCGACGAGGAAACCACCGCGCCGGACGATACGTATGAACCCGCGCAGGATATTATGCTCGGCGACACTGACGGCAACGGCAAGATAACGGCGCAGGACGCAAGAGAGATGATACGTTTCTCACTTAATCTTGAAAACCCGACAAAATATCAGATGAAGGTATGTGACCTTGACGCGGACGGTAAAATCTCTCTCATGGAGGCCAGAAGCGTTATGAGATTCGCGGCGAAACTGACAAAGTTTGTCGTCGACTCGCTTGACGACAAGCCGGAAGGAAACGCAGATACGCCGGATTTCACAATCATTACGAGTTACGATGAGAATGAAGATGTTATTTTCATGAAGGTCGTTGCGGAAAATCTCGAAAATCACCTTACCGTAAAGGGATATTTGGACATTCCCGACGGACTTACGTATATTTCGTCGGAAAATCTTGCTTCTTCTGCTGCTATGCAGACGGGAATCACGACAGACGGTGTGTCTGCCGCATTCGGCGGACTGGCAACAATTCAGTTCAGTGAAGATATTTACGAACTCGCCGAATTTAAATTCAAAGTAAATCACGATATGGTTTCCGAGCCCATTCCGATAGGCGGAGCATTCATAGTTGATGAAGATAATGCACCGCTTCACTACGTCGACGAGTTTTATATGGACGGCGATAATTCGGAAGACCCCGACCCGGACGACAATATCAGGGATAATTTCCTCTATCCGTGGTTTCTTTATGACGAGGATCAGGAATGTGCGGTATTTAACATCCAGCTTTGCAATTTCCAGCATGTTTCCGACTTTCCGAGCGGAAAAATCACTCTCAATTACCCGACCGATATGTTCAAATACATAGGATTTGACCCGGGCGAAACCGACGGAGTAAACGTTCAGGTAACCGAAACGTCCGACGGAGTCCTGGTTGTCGACTATACGGCGGAAGAGGACGTTCCCGCAGTTGACAACATGCTTGTTGACTTAAAATTTGATGTAATTTCTTCATCCGGATTTGCATATGCCGAGATAAAGAGCGTTTCCCCGACGTATATGACAGATGCAGACGGAAATCAAATCGACTTCTCTATCAGCAAAACGGAGGCAATATGCGCACATAAGCACATGGAAAAGCTCGGCGATATAGCCCCGACATGCGCAATGCACGGAACCCGCGGGGGCAGTAAGTGCAAAACATGCGGTTATACGACCGGTACGGAATATATAGCACCTCTCGGTCACACACGCGCAGAGGGCGGAAAATGCACCGTCTGCGGAAAATATAACGAAATCGCAGCGATATTTGACGGGGAATACTTCCCCGAGTCGGGAATGGTCAATGTTAATGTAAAACTTGACAATGCGGAGGACGCATGCGCATACGATGTATATATCGAATATCCGTCGGATAAACTCATTTTCGCAGACAGTTCCGATTATTTAGACGGTAAAAACCGGTTTCTCGAAAACGGCAGCGTATCGGCATATGAGGATGAAATCAACGGAAAGAGTTATATTATAATCAGCGCTTCAACCTTTGACTATTCATCATTATCCGAGCAGGTAAACGATATTTATTGTAATTTTAAATTCTACTGCACCGACAAAAATGCAGATTCGCTCACATTTACAATAGATTCGTCCGAACACGAAACGCAGAGCCGTGTATTCCTTGCACGCGACATGATAAATTACGTCCCCGACTGCACATTTACTCTCGAAACGTCAGGCTCTTCACAGGAGGAAAAGGAACTCGGTCTGACTTCCGGAATCGGTATATCGCTTGACAACGAAAACAAAACTGTAGAACTCATTCCGTATTCAGTTAATGTTATGACAGGCTCCGAATTCAGAACTCAGTTTACGGATGAAATCGAGTCTGATATCGGCGATACAGCGCTCGTATACAACGGTATGAAGTTTAAATATAACGGTACGGAATATACCGTTATCATAAAGGGCGATACTAAGGCTGACGGTAAAATCACCGCCGCCGACGCGCGTACGATTCTTCGAATCTCAGCAAAGCTCGACACTCCCGACGAGATAACGAGTGCCGCCGCGGATATAAATTCAGACGGTAAAATATCCTCGAGCGAGGCAAGAGACGCATTAAGATTCTCCGCAAAGCTCACAAGCGTTCTTTA
>ERZ808240.3989-NODE-3989-length-13661-cov-11.099662_pt1 | contig 13661 bp, 8 predicted proteins | sample MGYA00521084_ERZ808240 | MGnify/ENA primary metagenome ERZ808240 (study PRJEB31516, sample SAMN03275571) | gut metagenome | biome: mammalia-associated habitat; material: feces | host: Papio cynocephalus | place: Kenya | collected 2012-08-06 ... | reverse complement strand
GCTCGAACCACTGGGTGCCGGTGGTGAAGCTGGGGTTCAGCACATCCACCATCAGGTAGCGGCTCAGTGCGCAGATGCGCTCGCAGCGCATGGGGTTGCGCTTGTAGGGCATGGCGGAGGAGCCGATCTGGTTCTTCTCGAACGGCTCTTCCATCTCCTTGAAGTTGGCCAGCAGGCGCAGGTCGGTGGCAAACTTCATGCAGCTCTGGCCAATGCCGGCCAGCGCGTTGAGGATGAAGGCATCCACCTTGCGGCTGTAGGTCTGGCCGGACACCGGGATGACGGCATCGGGCGCAAAGCCCATCTCCTTGGCAATGGAGGCATCCACGGCGCGGATCTTGTCCGCATCGCCCTTGAACAGCTCCATGAAGGAAGCCTGGGTGCCGGTGGTGCCCTTGACGCCGCGCAGCTGCAGGGTGGCCAGGCGGTGGTCGATTTCCTGCAGGTCCATCACCAGCTCATTGGCCCACAGGGTGGCGCGCTTGCCCACAGTGGTGGGCTGGGCGGGCTGGCAGTGGGTGTAGGCCATGCAGGGCATATCCTTGTATTCCTCGGCGAAGCGGGCCAGCTTTGCCAGCACGCCGATCAGCTTTTTGCGCACCAGCTCCAGGCCCTGCCGCATCACGATGATGTCGGTGTTGTCGCCCACATAGCAGCTGGTGGCACCCAGATGGATGATGCCGGCTGCCTTGGGGCACTGCTGGCCGTAGGCGTAAACGTGGCTCATCACGTCGTGGCGCACCAGCTTCTCGCGCTCAATGGCGACCTCGTAGTTGATGTCGTCCACATGGGCTTCCAGCTCTGCCACCATCTCGGGGGTGATGTTGGTCAGGCCCTGGTTCATCTCGGCGCGGGCCAGGGCCACCCACAGGCGGCGCCAGGTGCGGAACTTGTTGTCATCCGAGAAGATATACTGCATCTCGTCCGATGCATAACGGGTGGAAAACGGGCTGATATAACGGTCATGCTGAGACATTGGTTGTTTCCTCCTGAGGGTTCATTCTAGGCTTCTCTCTCGCCGCTTGCCTTCCCCCGAGGGGGAAGGCTTTTACACCTTTATTGTACCATCAAACCTTGAAATAGTCCACGCCGCCTTCAAAGATCGGCTGGTATTTGTCGCCGGTAACGTTCTTGTACAGGTACTCGCCGCTGCGCTCCGAGTGGCCCATCTTGCCGAAGACGCGGCCGTCCGGGCTGGTGATGCCCTCGATGGCCAGCACCGAGCCGTTGGGGTTGTAGCTCAGATCCATGGTGGGCTGGCCCTCCAGATCCACGTACTGGGTGGCGACCTGGCCGTTCTTCACGAGGGTATCCAGCACCTCCTGCGGGGCCACGAAGCGGCCCTCGCCATGGCTGATGGCCACGGTGTAGTCCGCCCCTACCTCGCACTTGCTCAGCCAGGGGCTGCCGGCGGAGGCGATGCGGGTGCGCACCAGCATACTCTGGTGGCGGCCGATGGTGTTGAAGGTCAGGGTCGGGTCGTAAGGAGTGATGGGGCGGATATCGCCGTAAGGCACCAGACCCAGCTTGATGAGGGCCTGGAAGCCGTTGCAGATGCCCAGCATCAGGCCGTCGCGCTGCTGCAGCAGGCGGCGCACTGCCTCGGTGACCTCCGGGTTGCGGAAGAAGGAGGCGATGAACTTGGCGCTGCCGTCCGGCTCGTCGCCGCCGGAGAAGCCGCCGGGCAGCATGACGATCTGGCTGGCGTCAATGGCCTTGACGAGGGCCTTGCAGCTCTCGGCCACGTCTGCCGGGGTCAGGTTGCGGATGACCAGGATCTCCGGGTCTGCACCGGCGCGGGCAAAGGCCTTGGCGGTGTCGTACTCGCAGTTGGTGCCCGGGAACACCGGGATAATGACCTTCGGCTTTGCGATGCCGATCTTGGGGGCGGCAGCAGGAGCTTCCAGCCTGCCGCTGATCTTCTCCACGGTGGGGCCTGCCTTGCGGTAGGGGTACACCGGCTCCAGCTTGGATTCCCAGATCTCCTGCAGCTCGGCCATATCCAGCTTTTCGCCGCAGGACTCAAAGACGTAGTCCTTGGTGGTCTCGCCCAGCAGCTCACCGGCGGGCGAATCGGACACCATTTCCAGAATGATGGAACCGTACATCGGCTCGAACATCCGGTGGGTGGTCATGTCGGCACGCATCTTGAAGCCGATGCGGTTGCCCAGGCCCATCTTGAACAGGGCCTCGGCAATGCCGCCGTAGCCCACGGAGGAAGCTGCAGCCACCATGCCCTCTTCGATCATCTGCTCGACGATCTTATAATTGGCTTTCAGCGAGAAGTAGTTGGGGCAGCCGGTCTTGGGGTCCAGGATGGGGCGGATGAGCACGACGGTGCTCTCCGGCTTCTTGAACTCGGTGGAGACCACGCGGCCTGCCTTGCCGATGGCCGTTGCAAAGGACACCAGCGTGGGCGGCACATCCAGCTGCTCGAAGGAGCCGGACATGCTGTCCTTGCCGCCGATGGAGGCAATGCCCAGGCCCATCTGGGCATCCAGTGCGCCCAGCAGAGCGGCCAGCGGCTTGCCCCAGCGCTCGGGCTGGCTGCCCAGGCGCTCGAAGTATTCCTGGAAGGTGAGGTAGGCGTCCTCATAGCGGAAGCCGGAGGCCACCAGCTTGGTCACGCTCTCAATGACGGCCATCTGGGCGCCCACATACTGGTTGGCGCTCATCAGGTAGGGGTTGTAGCCCCAGGCCATGCCGGAGCAAGTGGTCGTCTCGCCGTCCACGGGCAGCTTTGCCACCATGGCGTTCTGCGGGGTGAGCTGGCGTGCGCCGCCGAAGGGCATGAGCACGGTCGCGGCACCAATGGTGGAATCGAACCGCTCGGAAAGGCCCTTCTTGCTGCAGACGTTCAAATCGCCCACCATGTGCTTCATCTTCTGGCTGAAAGTCAGGCCCTCCCACTGGGGCTGCCACACGGTGCCGCGCTCCACATGCACCTTCTGGTGCTTCTCGGCACCGTTGGAGTTCAGGAACTCGCGGCTGATGTTCACGATGGAAACGCCGTTCCACACCATGTTCAGGCGCTTTTCCTCGGTCACTTTTGCGACCGGGGTGGCCTCCAGGTTCTCTTCGGTGGCGATGGCAATGAACTTATCCACATCCTCCGGGGCCAGGGCCACAGCCATGCGCTCCTGGCTCTCGCTGATGGCCAGCTCGGTGCCGTCCAGGCCGTCGTACTTCTTGGTGACCTTGTTCAGGTCGATGTACAGGCCGTCGGCCAGCTCGCCGATGGCAACGGACACGCCGCCTGCGCCGAAGTCGTTGCAGCGCTTGATCATTTTGCAGGCGTCCTCACGGCGGAACAGGCGCTGCAGCTTGCGCTCGATGGGGGCATTGCCCTTCTGCACCTCGGCACCGCAGTGCTCGAGGCTGTCCAGCTTGTGGGCCTTGGAGGAACCGGTGGCACCGCCGATGCCGTCACGGCCGGTGCGGCCGCCCAGCAGCACGATGACGTCGCCGGGTGCCGGGCACTCGCGGCGGACATGGGAGGCAGGCGTTGCGCCCACCACTGCGCCGATCTCCATGCGCTTTGCCACATAGCCGGGGTGGTAGATCTCATCCACCTGGCCGGTCGCCAGGCCGATCTGGTTGCCGTAGGAAGAATAGCCTGCGGCGGCGGTGGTGACCAGCTTGCGCTGGGGCAGCTTGCCGGGCAGCGTCTCGCTGACGGGCTTGAGCGGGTCGCCCGCACCGGTCACGCGCATGGCCTGATAGACGTAGCTGCGGCCGGACAGCGGGTCACGGATGGCACCGCCGATGCAGGTGGCTGCGCCGCCGAAGGGCTCGATCTCGGTGGGGTGGTTGTGGGTCTCGTTCTTGAACAGGAACAGCCAGTCCTCATCCTTGCCGTTCACATCGCACTTGATCTTGACGGTGCAGGCGTTGATCTCGTCGGACTCATCCAGATTCTTCAGGATGCCCTGCTTTTTCAGTTCCTTGGCACCGATGGTGGCCAGGTCCATCATGCAGCGAGGCTTGTTCTCGCGGCCGAGGTCAGCGCGCATTTCCATGTAGCGGTTGAAGGCCTCCTGCACGACCTCATCGTCGATCTGCACATCATCCAGAATGGTGCCGAAGGTGGTGTGACGGCAGTGGTCAGACCAGTAGGTGTCGATCATTTTGATCTCGGTGATGGTGGGGTCGCGGTGCTCGGAGCGGAAATACTGCTGGCAGAACGCGATATCGCCCAGGTCCATGGCCAGACCCTTTTCGTCGATGAACTTCTTCAGCCCCTCTTCGTCCAGCCCATTGAAGCCATCCAGCACGGCCACAGCGGTGGGTACGGGGTACTCCATTTTCAGGGTGGACTTTGCTTCCAGCGAAGCCTCGCGGGCCTCCACCGGGTTGATGACATACTTCTTGATCTCGGCCACCTGCTCGTCGGTCAGGGTGCCTTCCAGCAGGTAGACGCGGGCAGAACGCACCAGCGGGCGCTCGCCCTGGCTGATGAGCTGGATGCACTCGGCGGCAGAATCGGCGCGCTGGTCGAACTGGCCGGGCAGGTACTCCACGGCGAAGGATGCGCCCTCGTTGATGGGCAGCTCCGTGTAGGTGTTATCCACCGGCGGCTCACTGAACACGGTGCTGACGCACTGGTTGAACAGGGCTTCGTCGATGCCCTCCACGTCGTAGCGGTTGAGCAGGCGCAGGCCGGCGAGCTCCTTGATGCCCAGCAGCGAGACCAGCTCGTTTTTCAGACCATTTGCCTCGACGTCAAAGCCGGGCTTTTTTTCCACATAAATACGATAGACCATGGGTAGATATCCCCCTTAATCAGTTTCTTTCCCTGCCAGCGCTTTCAGGGCGCGCAGGCCGATGTCATTGCGCTTGTGCAGCTTGTCGAAGTGGATCTTCTCCGCTGCCTCGTAGGCATGGCTCAGGGCGTTGGTCAGGCGCGGGCCGGTGGCCGTTACGCCCAGCACGCGGCCGCCGTTGGTGACCAGGGTGCCGTCCCCGGTCAGGGCCGTGCCGGAGTGGTAGACCGTCACGTTCTCTTCGCCGGGCAGCTGGCCGTCCACAAGGCCGGTGATGGGCTTGCCCTTCTCATAGGCCACGGGATAGCCGCCGGACGCCAGAATGACGCAGGCTGCTGCGCCGTCCGAGAATCGGACCTCTTCATCCGCCAGAGTGCCGTTCGTGCAGGCCTCCATGATGTGCAGCAGGTCACCTTCCAGCAGGGGCAGCACCACCTGGGTCTCCGGGTCGCCGAAGCGGCAGTTGTACTCGATGACCTTGGGGCCGTCCGGGGTGAGCATGAGGCCGAAGTACAGGCAGCCCTTGAAGGGGCAGCCCTCGGCGTTCATGGCGCGGATGGTGGGCAGGAAGATCTTTTCCATGCACTCTGCCGCCACTGCCGGGGTGTAGTAGGGGTTTGGGGCGATGGTGCCCATGCCGCCGGTGTTCAGGCCGGTATCGTGGTCATTGGCGCGCTTGTGGTCCATGCTGGAGACCATGGGCTTGACCACCTTGCCGTCCGTGAAGCTCAGCACACTGACCTCCGGCCCGGTGAGGAACTCTTCCACCACCACATGGTTGCCGGAAGCGCCGAACTTCTTGTCCAGCATGATCTCCTTGACGCCGTCAGCAGCCTGCTGCTCGTCCTCGCAGATGAGCACGCCCTTGCCCAGGGCCAGGCCGTCCGCCTTGATGACCACCGGGTATTTGCCCTCGGCGCGGATGTACTCCATGACTTTGGCGGGGTCATCAAAGGTCTCGTACTTTGCGGTGGGGATGCCGTACTTCTTCATCAGGTCTTTCGAGAAGACCTTGGAAGCCTCGATGCGGGCTGCAGCCTTGTCCGGGCCGAAGGCCGGAATGCCGACCTTTGCCAGCGCATCCACCATGCCCAGGGCCAGCGGGTCATCCTGCGCCACGACCACATAATCAAACTTTTCCTCTGCCGCAAAGTTCACCATGGCCTCCACATCGGTGGCCTTGATGTTCTTGCATTTTGCGTCATAGCTGATGCCGCCGTTGCCGGGTGCGCACCAGATCTCGCCGCAGTCAGGGCTCTTTTTCAATGCCTTGATGATGGCATGTTCGCGGCCGCCGCCGCCAACCACCAGAATTTTCTTTTGCATAGTTGCACCTTCTCTATGAACAGTTTCTGTCATCGTCTATCCAGCAGGACAGCGGCGCGGCGGAAGTTTCTCCGAGGACCCTCCGCTGGGGTGGGACCCTGTTGCCGCAGGCAATAGGGCGGGCGATGGAATGGCCCGTATGGCGTCCGAGGAGGAAGCTTCCGCTGTGCCGCGCCTTTTCCTCAGTGATGGAACAGCCGCAGGCCGCAGAAGGCCATGGCGATGCCGTACTTGTTGCAGGTGTCAATGACCTGCTGGTCACGGATGGAGCCGCCGGGCTGCACGATGGCGGTCACGCCGGAGCGGCGGGCACGCTCGATGTTATCGCCAAAGGGGAAGAATGCATCCGAACCCAGGCACACGCCGGTCACCTGGCTGAGGTAGGCTTTCTTTTCCTCGGCGGTCAGCGGGGCAGGCTGCTCGGTGAAGGTCTCGGCCCAGACATCGTCGCCGATGACGTCTTCCGGCGTATCACCGATGTAAACATCAATGGCGTTGTCGCGGTTGGGCTTGCCCACATCGTCGCGGAAAGGCAGGTTCAGCACCTTGTCCATGTGGCGCAGCTGCCAGTTGTCGGCCTTCTGGCCCGCCAGGCGGGTGCAGTGGATGCGGCTCTGCTGGCCGGCGCCCACGCCGATGGTCTGGCCGTGGTAGGTGTAGCACACGCTGTTGGACTGGGTGTATTTCAGGGTGATGAGGGCGATGACCAGGTCGCGCTTCTGCTCGTCGGTCACGGTCTTGTTCTCGGTCACCCAGTTGTTCAGCATGGTGTCCGCGTTGATGACCAGCTCGTTGCGGCCCTGCTCAAAGGTGATGCCGTACACCTGCTTGTGCTCGATGGGGGCGGGCTTGTAGGCCGGGTCAATGGCGACCACGTTGTAGTTGCCCTTCTTCTTGCTGGCAAGGATCTGCAGTGCTTCCGGCTCATAGCCCGGGGCAATGATGCCGTCCGAAACTTCGTGCTGGATGAGCCTGGCAGTGGACACATCGCAGACGTCCGACAGGGCGATCCAGTCGCCGAAGGAGGACATACGGTCTGCACCGCGGGCACGGGCATAGGCGCAGGCCAGGGGCGAAAGCTCCATCTCCGGCGCAATGTGGTACATTTTGCGCTCCACCTCGGTCAGGGGCAGGCCCAGGGCCGCACCTGCCGGGGATACATGCTTGAAGGACGCGGCTGCGGGCAGGCCGCAGGCAGTCTTCAGCTCCTTGACCAGCTGGATGGAGTTGAGCGCGTCCAGAAAATTGATGTAGCCGGGCTTGCCGTTCAGCACGGTGACCGGCAGGTCAGAGCCATCTTCCATATAAATGCGGCTGGGTTTCTGATTGGGATTGCAGCCGTACTTCAAGGCCAGTTCGTTCATGGGTGCATCCTCCTTATACGTCCCGTTCTCTCGCGGATGATCGTGGTTACTCTTCTTCGGCGTCCAGCTTCTTCATCAGTTCCAGTTCCTCGGGCAGCAGCTCCGGCTCCTCGGGGTCATCCAGGTCGCTGCACACGGCGTCGTACTTGTTGAAGATCATGTCGCCGGTCTCGCCGGAATCCAGGTCAATGACCCGGGCAAACAGGCTCACCTTGTTGTCCGGGTTCAGGTTCTGCCACAGGCCGTGGGCAAAATCGCCGATGGTGCGCGGGCAGGCAAAGCGCAAAGGCTCGCCCTCAAAGCTGGGGATGGGATCGCCGTTGTGCTTGTAGGTGCTGATGAAGTGGCCCTCGCCGGCCACGGGCTGCGGGTAATCAAAGAAATAGCGCTGCACGCTCTCGCCGTTGCCGTCTGCCGATTTGAGGATGCTCATCTGGTAGCTGCCGTCCTCATACACCACGGCAGAGATGCGGGGGGTGTAGTTGGGGCCGTCCGGCTCAAAGGTGCGGGTGCGCAGGGCATCTGCAAAGCTCCTGCCGCGGCTCATCAGGTCGTAGATGGTATCGGTCTGGTCGCCGTTGGTCACAATGTGGGTCTTGCCCAGGGTCAGCACGGGGTTGTAGATGATGAGGCTGGGGTCCTCGAGCTTTTCCGGGTCTGCGGCCATGGTGCAGATGCCGCCGCGCTCCGGCACGGGGTCAAACACGCGGTTGCGGCTGTTCTCGCTGCGGCCCATGATGAAGTAGCCGATGAACATCTGCCGTCCGTCCGGGGCCATGGCGACCGCAATGCCGCGGCCGGGGTACTCGTTGCCAGCCAGGTATTCGTTCAGGTTGATCTTTTCCATTTGTTGTTCTCCTATTTAAAACCCTCTCAGTCTCGCATTCGCTCGCCAGCTCCCCCGAAAGATGGAGCTTTCATCTGCTTTTCCTTCAGATGTCAAAACCTCCACCTTCGGGGGAGGTGGCAGTGCGCCAGCACTGACGGAGAGGGTTCTTTCACTCAACTTCTCCGCTGCATACCATCGCCACTGCCTTCGGCAGCAGCTTCCACTCGGCCTGCTCCATCACGCGCTTCTGCAGCACCTCAGGGGTGTCGCCGGGCAGGATGTCCACAGCTTTCTGCAGCAGGATGGGCCCGCCGTCGCACTCTTCGTTGACAAAGTGGACGGTGGCACCGGTCACCTTGCAGCCGCGGGCAAGTGCTGCCTCGTGGGGCCGCAGGCCGTACATGCCCGGCCCGCAGAAGGACGGGATGAGCGCCGGGTGCACGTTGAGGATGCGGCGGGGATACGCCGCAATGACGCTGGGCCCCAGCACGGACAGGAAACCGGCCAGCACCACCAGGTCGATGCTGTGGCTTTTCAACGTATCCAGCAATGCAGCGTCGAAATCTTCGCTGTTCTCATAGTCCTTGCGGCGCACCACGCAGCTTTCCACGCCGGCCTTTGCCGCGCGTTCCAGCGCATAGACGCCGGGCTTGGAGGCCACCACAAGGGTGATCCTGCCGTTCGGGTTCTCACCCCGGGCCTCGCTGTCCAGCAGAGCCTGCAGGTTCGTGCCGCCGCCGGAAACTAACACTGCAATGTTCAGCACAGCTCCACGCCCTCACCTTCTGCAATGACGCCCAGGCGGTAGGCTTCCGGCTCGCCGTTGGCGTGCAGGATCTCCAGTGCCTTGTCGGCCTGTTCTGCGGGGACGGTGAGCACCATGCCGACACCCATATTGAAGGTGTTGAACATATCGTGCTCGGAGATATTGCCAGTCTTCTGCATCAGGTGGAAGAGGGCCGGCGTGCGGACATCCTCCTTTTTGATGCGGGCGCAGCAGCCCTTTTTCAGGCTGCGCGGAATGTTCTCATAAAAGCCGCCGCCGGTGATGTGGGAGATGCCCTTCACATCCACCTCTTCCAGCACCTTGAGCACCGGCTTGACGTAGATCTTGGTGGGGGCCAGCAGGGCCTCGCCCAGCGTCTTGCCGCCCAGCTCAGCGGGGGCGGTCTTCAGCACATCGGGATTGCCGTCAATGTCAAAGATCTTGCGCACCAGCGAGAAACCGTTGGAGTGCACACCGGTGGAAGGCAGGGCGAGGATCACGTCGCCGGGCTTCATGCTGTCGTTGTTCAGGATCTTTTCCTTATCCACAACGCCCACGGTGAAACCGGCCAGATCGTATTCGTCTTCCGGCATCATGCCCGGGTGCTCGGCCGTCTCGCCGCCCACCAGAGAGCAGTCTGCCTGCACGCAGCCCTCGGCCACGCCCTTGACGATCTCTGCGATCTTCTCCGGGATGTTGCGGCCGCAGGCGATGTAATCCAGGAACACCAGCGGCTTTGCACCGGCGCAGATGACATCGTTCACGCACATGGCCACGCAGTCAATGCCGATGGTGTCGTGCTTATCCAGGATCATGGCGATCTTCAGTTTGGTGCCCACGCCGTCCGTGCCGGAGATCAGGACCGGGTGCTTGTAGCCGGTGCAGTCCAGCTCAAACAGGCCGCCAAAGCCGCCCAGACCGCCGATGCAGTGCTCGTTCATGGTGCGGGCGACGTACTGCTTCATCAGTTCGACCGAGCGGTAACCGGCGGTGATATCCACACCGGCGGCTGCGTAGCTTTCAGAATAGCTCTTTTCCATGTTCTTACTCTCCTAACTTTTTCTCGTCCTTGGGACGGTCGTTCAGGTGGCGTTCATGAATATCGGTGGAAAGCACCTCCACCGGCTTCACAGCGTATTCGCCGGTAAAGCAGGCGGTGCAGAATCCGCACTTGGCGTTCCTGGCCAGCTGCACCACATGTTCAGTGGACAGATAGCCCAGCGTGTCCGCACCGATGATCTCGTTGATCTGATCCACGGTGCGGCCGGTAGCGACCAGCAGCTTCTGGTCCGGGATGTCGGTGCCGAAGTAGCACGGGTACTTGAACGGCGGGGCCGAGACCATGAAGTGCACCTCGGTCGCGCCTGCGTCCCGCAGCAGTTTGATGATGCGGGCGGAGGTGGTGCCGCGCACGATGGAGTCATCCACCAGCACGACCCGCTTGCCCTTGACGGTGCTCGAGATCACGTTCAGCTTGATGCGCACGCTGTTCTCGCGCTGTTTCTGGCTGCCCTGAATGAAGGTGCGGCCGATGTATTTGTTCTTGATGAAGCCGATGCCGTAGGGGATGCCGCTCTCCTGCGAGTAGCCCAGGGCGGCGTCCAGGCCGGAGTCCGGCACGCCGATGACGACGTCTGCTTCCACGGGGTGTTCCTGCGCCAGGAAGCGGCCGGCCTGCTTGCGGGCCTCGTGCACCGAGCTGCCCTCAATGATGCTGTCCGGGCGGGCGAAGTAGATGAACTCAAACACGCACATCTGGCTGTCCGGGCGGCCCACATGGTCCCTGATGCTGCGCAGCTCGCCGGTCTTGGCGTCTGCCACCACGATCTCGCCGGGCTCCACATCCCGCAGCAGGGTGGCACCGGCAGCGTCCAGGGCGCAGCTCTCGCTGGCAAAGACGTAGCCGCCGCCAGGCAGCGTGCCGATGCACAGCGGGCGGTAGCCGCGCGGGTCACGCACCGCGATGAGCTTGGTGGAGGACATGATCACAAGGCTGTAAGCGCCTTCCAGCACGTCCATCGTCTTGCTGATGGCCGTCTCGATGCTGCCCATGCGCAGGCGGTTGCGGGTGATCAGGTAGCAGATGACCTCGGTATCGGAGGAGCCGTGGAAGATGGCACCCTCGTTTTCCAGCTGGCGGCGCAGCTCAATGGCATTGGTCAGGTTGCCGTTGTGGCACAGGGCCATGGTGCCGCGGCCGTGCCGCACGATCATGGGCTGGGCGTTGGCCCGCACCCGGCTGCCAGAGGTGGCATAGCGGACATGGCCGGTGGCCATATGCGCCGTGGGGGTGGCTAAACTTGCCAGCACAGACGGGGTGAACACCTCGTTCACAAGGCCCAGGTCCCGGTGGCCGTTGATGACGCCGTCATCGTTGACGGCGATGCCGCAGCTCTCCTGCCCGCGGTGCTGCAGGGCATACAGGGCAGAGTAGGCCGCTGCGGCCACATCCTCGGTGCCTGCGCGGTCATAAATGCCGAAAACGCCGCATTCTTCGTGCAGCGGATATGCAAAATCAGACATTGGTTCTCCTTTACAGTTCTGCGATCTCAGCCTGCAGCTTCTCTTCCTTGGCGGCGATCTGCCGGGCCATGGCGGTGCGCTCAGCGGCCAGCTTCTCAGCAAGGGCGTCGTCGCTCAGGGCCAGGATCTCAGCCGCCAGCCAGGCGGCGTTCTTGGCACCGTTCAGGGCCACGGTCGCCACCGGGATGCCGCTGGGCATCTGCACCGTGGCCAGCAAAGCGTCCAGGCCGTCCATTGCGCCGCCCTTCATCGGGATGCCGATCACCGGCAGGGTGGTGTTGGCGGCAAAGGCACCGGCCAGGTGTGCTGCCATGCCTGCCGCGCAGAGGATGACGCCGAAGCCGTTGGCCTTTGCATTCCTGGCAAACTCTGCAGCCTCCGCCGGGGTGCGGTGGGCCGACAGGATGTGGGCCTCAAAGGGAATGTCCAGCGCCTTGAGCTGGGCGCAGGCCCCCTTCACCACCGGCCAATCACTATCGGACCCCATGATCACAGCAACTTTACGTACCATACTCCAAAATCCTCTCTTTCTCCGACCTGCAAACAAAAAAGGCTGCGGTGCAGTTCCACCACGGCCTTCTCATTTTTGCGTATACGTTCCCATTTTGCCGCACAAAGCTGCACGATGCCCCTGACATGCCCGGCTCTCGTTCCGGCTGGTCCATTCAGGCAGCATTTTCCGCATCGAAGTTCCCTCCGCATTCGCTTGTACTTGCAATCGGCAAGGCCCGTGCCGCCCCTGTGCAGAGGCGGGCCGTCCTTGTGTTAACTACAGTTTACGGCAAAAAAAACGCTTTGCAAAGGGTGTTCGGGCAAATTCTCCCTTGTGTTCCCCTGCCGCCAAAAAACTTTCGAATATTTTGTGCAGTTTCGACATCGTTTTTCTTTTTAAGTATGACTTATGCTTTCAGTATATTTTATGTAAAGAAGCCGGTGTGAATTTTTGCAAAAAAGACGGACTTTTTAAAAGATGATCTTTGCCGTCGTCGCTCTTGCCACACGGATGAGGTCTGCCGGGGCGCAGCACACCTGGGTGCCGATGCGCCCGCCGGAAACATAAACTTTTTCCTGTGCCAGCACGCTCTCGTCAAACACGGTCCTGTACTGCTTTTTCATGCCCACGGGGCTGCAGCCGCCGCGCACATAGCCGGTGACCTTGTTGATATCTGCCACATGGATCATCGCCACGCTCTTCTCGCCCACGCTGCGGGCAGCGGCCTTCAGGTCCAGCTCTGCCGCCACCGGAATGACGAACACGAAATAGTTTTTGCTGCTGCCCTGCGTGACCAGCGTCTTGTATACGCAGGCCGGGTCTTCTCCCATGCTGCCGGCCACATCCACACCGGCCACGGCCACGCCCTCTTCGTGGGCGTACTCATGGGCCGTGTAGGGCACCTTTTCCCGTTCCAGAATGCGCATGGCGTTGGTTTTTGCTTCTTTTCCCATTGTAAGTTCCCCTTCTGTCGGTTCAACCCTCTCAGTCAAACCCTTCCGGGTTTGCCAGCTCCCCCGAGGGGAGAGCTTTTTCTCTGTGAACCGAACGTATCTGTTCTGTTTTCTCAAAGAATTGCCTTCACCGATTACACCAACAGCTCGCCCTTCGGGAGAGCTGTCATCGCGCAGCGATGACTGAGAGGGTTCTTTGCCCTCATTCTACCACGTTTTCCCTTTAAAATACAGTCCCCGCCGCACAGTTTCGGGCAAAATGTTGCAAAAAGGGCCGGAAGAACCGTTTTTGTGCACAAATTTCAGAAAGTTTGCATTTTCTCTTGACTTCAGGAAACTGAAGTGATATCATAGCACCATCACTTCAGGAAAATGAAGTTTGAAGGCACAAGCTGCGGCAAAGGAGCCGGTCTCCCTCGCCGTTTTGGAAAAAGAAAGGGCAAAGGAGACACCTCTTATGATCATCGTACTGAAACAGGATGCACCCGACGTACAGGTCCGCGAGTTCTGCCACGAACTGCAGGATATGGGCCTGCAGATCAACGACTCCAAAGGCAGCGACACCCACATTCTGGGCCTCATCGGCGACACCAAGGCCATTGCCGAGAGCTGGGTGCTGGCAAACCCGGTGGTGGAGACCTGCC
>ERZ808240.3988-NODE-3988-length-13676-cov-7.742383_pt1 | contig 13676 bp, 11 predicted proteins | sample MGYA00521084_ERZ808240 | MGnify/ENA primary metagenome ERZ808240 (study PRJEB31516, sample SAMN03275571) | gut metagenome | biome: mammalia-associated habitat; material: feces | host: Papio cynocephalus | place: Kenya | collected 2012-08-06 ... | reverse complement strand
TGACAAAAACAATGCACAAATTCATATCAATTAATTTTGAACACCTACTTAAAATAAAGGAATGTATTATTTCTTAATAAAACTCCTTACAACAAACCATACATGCTGCCTAATAGTAGGCAAAAGCCCATAGTGATGCTTCATGATACGAAAACGTTCAAAAAGCGAAGCCTTGTGATTGCGCGTAGTAAGTCCTTCGCTCAGATAGTCAGCTACAACGATATGAGCATTGACAATAGCAAGTCGCATTTCATCAGCCTTGCGCATGATGCGTATGCACCAATCAAAGTCGGCCGAAAAACGATATTGACGATCGTAGTGGAGCTTTCGCACTATGTCAGTACGCGCAAAGAAAGCTTGGTGACATACCAACATGCCCTCCTTGAACGAGCGCCAATTTAGATGCTCTGGAGGCGAAAGGCGTCGCTTGCGGATGAAACGTCCTGCTTGGTCTACAAGATCGGTGTCGCCATAAATAACAGCAGGCAAGTTATCAACACTTTTGGCCACTTGGGCTATTTGCTGAAGCGTATTTTCGTTGTGAAACGTATCGCCAGCATTAAGGAATATGATATACGATCCCGTAGCCATATCTATAGCCTTGTTCATGGCATCGTATAAGCCTTCGTCTGGTTCGCTTATGCACACAATTTCATGCTTAATGCTTGACCTACTATTGCGCTCTTGGTAGTGATGCACGTGTTCAAGCGTTTCGTCATGAGAGTTGCCGTCGATAATTAAGTGTTCAACATACGCATAAGTCTGCTTTTCAACACTATTGATAGTTCTTTCAATAAGTTTACCTGCATTCCACGTAACAGTGGCAACTGTTATTTTTATATTCCTTCTCTTGGCATGTTGGCACGGGGAAGGAGGAACACTATTTTCTTGCGATGGGTTGTCCATTTTATGGTTTATTTATTTTTTATTATTCGTTATTGTTTAAGCAAACTCTTGTATAAGTCTATATATTGTTGCGCGATGTTCGTTTCTGAATAAGCTTTCAACGCTTTAGCACGAGCGTTGCGACAAAGCGATTCATAATTAGGCGAGAGCAGTACCGATGCAATGCCATGAGCAAAGTCAAGGCTGTCTTGATAGGTAGCAAGATAGCCATTTACACCCGTATCAACCATTTGTGGCACACCGCCTACATTGAATGCTACGCATGGCACACTGCATGCCATAGCCTCGGCTATGGTGTTGGGCAAATTGTCCATAAGCGTGGGCATTGCCAATAAGTTGGCAGTTTGATAGAGTTGTAACATACGCTCCTCATTGGCCACATAGCCCATAGGGTAAGCCTCAACCGCAAAGCTATGCCTTAACGACTCTGCTCCTCGGCCAGCCAAAACAATGCCTACTTTATCACGCAATTCGGGGTGTTCTTGGCATAAAAGTGACATACTTTCTATCAAGTAATCAATGCCTTTATTAGGGTCTGTCACCTTGAATGCTGTGAAGAGGATGAGCAGTTTATCTGCAGGTAAACCAAGTTGTTTGCGCAGTTCATTGCGCGTTATATTGACACTATCAGACAGCGGAGCAAAATAGTTTGTGTCAATGGCATTGGGTATGCTCAGTATGCGCTGACGTTGCAAAAGCGGCGACTCTTTAGCAAACGAAGTAAGCCATTGGCTACATCCCACAAAAGCAAACTTATGCTTGTTATACAGTCTCTGCTTGCGACGAAACGTTTTGTAAGAGAGGTCGTGTTTAGAGTGACGGCATAACACCTCGCATTGTCCACATTGCTGTTGCCAACGTTTACAACTTCCTGCTTGATGGCACACTCCTGTAATGTTCCACATATCGTGCATAGTCCACACAACAAGTTTGCCTGTTTGCATAATGTGTTCTATATCTTTGATAGAGAGCATTGCTTGGTTTATCCAATGCAGATGTATTATGTCGGCTTCTTTAAATGCCTGAAGTTTCGTAATATCGTTGCCAAAGCGCGAGGTATCTACTGCAAAGAGATTATGACGGCTAAAACCATTCTTTACGAATATTTCGAGCCGTTCGAGCAAGAACCTCAGTTTGTAAAGTCGTTTGTGCTTTAGATAAATAATGTTTTCGTTTGTTGTGGGTAACGACCGCTTAGCACAAAGCATCTTGGCGTCTACACCTTGCAGGCGCAACGCTTTGAGCAAACGGCATGCAGCTATCGCCGCACCGCCTGCATGGTCGGAGGTATTTACGAATAAAACTTTCAACGAACGTGTGTACTTTATTTGTCCATGATTTGTGCTGTTGCACCAGCATTATTCTGTATGTAGTTTCCTGCAGCTTGTCCTGCCTTAGCAAGTGCCTCCTTGTCGTTTAGGAACACATGCATAATTTTTGCAAAATCATCTGCATTCTTTATCTCGCTACACCCGCCATTTGCTATCAAATCTTGTGCTTCGCGGAACTTCTTGTTGTTTGGACCAATGATTACAGGTATACCATACACCGCAGCTTCGGGCACGTTGTGAATGCCCACGCCAAAGCCTCCACCTACATAAGCTATTGTAGCATAGCGGTAAATGCTTGATAGGAGTCCGTAGCAATCGATAATCAAGCAATCAGCCTCTGCCACGCCCTTTAACGTGGCTGCACTATAACGCACATAGGGGCGTTGCAGTTTTTCTTCTATCTGACGGAGATGTGCCTCGCTCACCACATGAGGAGCAAGTACAAGCTTAAACTGCTGGTTATTGTTAAAGTAGTTGATGATGATATCTTCGTCGGGTTGCCACGAGCTGCCAGCAACCAGCACTTTCCAACAACCAGCAAAACGCTCTACCAAAGGCAATGGCTTAGCCGCACGACGAATGTCTATCACACGATCAAAGCGTGTATCACCTACCACAGTCACTTGGCTTATACCAATATTGGCAAGCAACTCTTTCGACGCTTCGTTTTGCACATAGAAGTGGGTTATGCGGTGCAACACACGTGCATAATTGCGTCCATACCAACGAAAGAAAATTTGATTAGGACGGAATATGCTTGATACAGAATAAACAGGTATGTGGTTTCGGTGCAAGATATCTATATAGTTACGCCAAAACTCATACTTAATAAAGTAAGCCTCTTCAGGGCGTGCCAGTTTGATAAATTTAATGGCATTAAAGGGTGTGTCGAAGGGCAAATAGCATACAACATCCGCTCCGGCATAGTTTTTTCTCACCTCATAGCCCGAGGGCGAAAAGAATGTCAGTAGTATCTTTTTTTCAGGATGCAAACGTTTAAGATGCTCCATCAAGGGGCGTCCTTGCTCAAACTCACCCAGCGAAGCAGCATGAAACCACACATAATGGTCGGTACCTATTTTGCGTCGCAATATTTGCCAAGTGTCATGATGCCCACGCATCATTGTGCGCACTTTTTTGTTGAATAGGGCTGCAATGTTGCAACCGAGCATCATTAAATAGATTACTAAAGAATACATTAGGAGAAGGAATGTAATGTAGTTTCTTAAGAAAGAAAATAACCTAAGTAGGTGTTCAAAATTATTTTTAATGTGAAAATAATACCTTATAAAATAATTTTGAATACCTACTTATATAGATAGGTTACAAGTAGGCGTTAAAGATAAGATTCTACTCACCTTGAGCACCTACTTGCATATAAACTTTGTTATGCTAACTCTTCAATAGCCTTTTGCATGCGCTTAAGCGTTTCTTCCTTGCCCAAAAATGCGGCAAGTTCGTACATGTCAGGACCCTTACCCGTACCTACAAGGCATACACGCCAAGGGTTCCAAGGTTTTTTGCCAGTTTCGGTAGCCCACTTATCTACCACACTCTTTTGGCTTTCGATAGAGAAGTCGGTCAAGCCTTCAAGCAAGGTATAAAGTTCTTGCATATCGGCTTTTGCACCTTCTTTCCAGTTTTTTCGCGTAAACTTATCGTCCATGCTGTAAGTTGGTTCGATAAAGAAGAAGTCGCACAATGGCCACAACTCTTTGATGAAGTTTATCTTTTTCATCTTCATCATGCCAACAACAGCAGCTACACGTTCAATAGGTACATTGATGCCATTCTCCTTTAATATCTTGTCGAATTGAGGAGCAAGCTTGTCATTATCTGTTTTGAGTATATATTCGCGATTAAACCATTGTCCCTTTATATAATCGAACTTTGCACCGCTCTTTGAGCACTTTGAAAGGTCAAACTGATCAATGAGTTCTTGCATTGAAAGTATTTCCTGATCGGTACCAGGGTTCCAACCAAGAAGTGCCAAGAAGTTAATAACAGCCTCGGGCAAATAGCCGCTTTCGCGATAACCTGAAGAGATGTCACCTGTTTTAGGGTCGTGCCACTCGAGCGGGAACACAGGGAAACCTAAACGGTCGCCATCGCGCTTTGAGAGTTTACCCTTTCCATCGGGCTTGAGTAATAGTGGTAAATGAGCAAACTGAGGCATAGAATCTTCCCAACCAAAGGCTCGATATAGCAACACGTGCAAGGGGGCAGAAGGCAACCATTCTTCGCCACGAATAACGTGCGATATCTCCATCAAATGGTCGTCTACGATGTTAGCCAAGTGGTAAGTTGGCAGGTCGTCAGCGCTCTTATAAAGCACTTTATCGTCGAGGATATCGCTCATAATACGCACATCACCACGAATGATGTCCTTTACATGTACCTCTTCGCCTGGCTCTACCTTAAAGCGTACAACGTATTGTTGGCCTTCATCAATGAGTTGTTGTGTTTTTTCCTCGCCCAACACAAGCGAGTTGCGCATTTCCATACGTGTGTGAGCATCGTATTGGAAGTTTTGTACGCTTTCGCGCTTAGCATTGAGTTCTTCGGGTGTATCGAATGCTATGTATGCCTTGCCTGCATCAAGCAGTTGGCGAACATACTTGCGATATATGTCGCGGCGTTCGCTCTGTCTGTAAGGACCATGTTCGCCACCAAAGCTTACGCCCTCGTCAAACTCTATACCCAACCACTTAAACGATTCAATAATATAATCTTCGGCTCCTGGCACAAAGCGGTTAGAGTCTGTATCTTCAATGCGGAACACCATATCGCCACCATGTTGGCGAGCAAACAAATAGTTATAGAGTGCGGTTCTAACACCGCCTATATGTAGAGGACCTGTTGGACTGGGTGCAAAACGCACACGAACTTTTCTTTCAGACATAGTGTATGTAATGTTATGATTATTTATGATACAAAAGTAGTGTTTTTTAGCTAAATAGCAAAATAAGCCTTGTTTGTTAAGATATGCAACACGCTATTCCGTTGTACTTAACTATTCCTCTTACTTTTCTGATAAAAAAACAAATCAAGCATAAAATTAATAGCGTTTGATATTCAATAAAAATCCTTTTTTGTATCTTTGCAGCCCCATAAATAAGAGTAATAATTATAAATCCTTTTTATTTACCTAAAATTGTCATGAATACTATCAAAATGCTTGCCACTGCAGCCTTTGCTTTGGCACTTACTTCATGCTCTGATAGCATTAGCCCGTCTTCTGAAGGCGGAAATAACAACGGCAATTTATCACCTATGTCTATAAGCTACGCCCCAAAGCGTGCAGCTCAAGTCGCAGCTTATTCCAATGGTGTCCCCGTTGCATATTCGCAAGAGCCTATTGTTACGATATCGGGCACCAAGCCTCTTGCCAACGATGTGCTCGAATCATTTGCTAAAGTGTTTGTTGAGGTTCTTCCTGAAGAGCAAGACAATCTTAACACAACCCCCAACAAGCCAGGTGTTAGCGATTGGACAACCAACTACCTTTATGTATCAGATGGTAAGCCCTTCACTGTATATCCTGCTTACTCACAAACAGGAAGCCATGATATTGTAGGCATATATTACTATGATGAGCATGGCAACATGTATGAAGAAAACATCTTTGATAATGAGGGGAAATGCCCTTGGGGATATTACAAGAACCAACAAGGCATTAAAATCACTATTGCCAAAGGCTACAAGTTTGGTTTCTACCTCAGTACAAAATATCCTTTTAATAGTACAGACCGATATGGTGATTTTGTGGGCAACATTGCTGAAACATTCTACTCTAACGTAAGCGAAAACGCAGCTTCATGCTCTCACGAAGCTCACTATGCTCTTTGGGAAGACAACGAATGCCATGGTAAAGGTGTGCACTCTGCTTCGTTCAACTATGGTGGACGCACCTTCTTTGGTTTTGAGGATTGGGAACATCACAATACTAAGTTCGACTTAAACGACATCGTATTCATGGTTGATCCCGCCCTGCCCGTAAAGGACAATCCTAAGGAAGAAGATAAAAAGCCCGAAGTTGTTCCTACCCCAGCGCCAACTCCCGACCCAACGCCCGATCCTGCGCCTTCTGTTGTAGGTAGCAATGGGTCAGTAGAGGTTAATTTCTCTATAAACGATCGTCAGTACGAATCAAACGATACAAAGCTTTCGATACACGTACGCGACACTACCGATGTAACAGTATTCATCCCTACTCCTGCTGATTATTATTGTCCTGTAGACGATATGCTCATTGTTCAGAAGCACGACATTGCACAAGTTTACAACACTGCAGAGACTGTAAACATGAATATCAATGGCAACATTGTGTCGCTCACTACTACTTACTCAAAGGAGGGCATCACCATTACAACCAACGGCATTAATGCTAACGTGCTGAAGTACTTGCGTAGCACTTACGAGGATGGTTTGACCTTTGAGATAAACAATTACTTTGCAACCGAACGTCTTGACAAAGATGGTAACAAAGTGAAAGTAACACGCGAAGAACTTCAAGCATTGCTGAACAAGACCACAATTTCTTTCACCAACACGCCCAAGTTCTATCTGAATGCCTTTGGCGTAGTAAATGGTAGCATCGTGCCCAATGATTGTTCTGTTAAGCCAGCCAATCCTTCGCTCTTTGGCGACAACACTGGCGAAGAACCCATTTATGGTTCTACCTCATACCTATATGTATGGAAGCGTAAGTAACTTCCGAAGAATGGGTGGTTGTTTTTCCGCTTGATTTTGGTAGTAACCCAAATAGGAGATAAACACAAAATACAAATGTGTTTACCTCCTATTTTTATTTTCTATTCCTTTAAAGTAGGTATTCCTTAAGTAGGTATTCAAAATTAATTGATAAGTAGGTGTTCAAAATTAATTGATATGAATTTTAAATATCTACTTAAAAGAACTTATTTTAGAATCAATATTTTCTGCCCGTTTATAAGGTAAATACCTGTAGGTAAATTCTTAATCACACGAGCGTTAACCTTTCTGCCATCTAAAGTATAGACTGAGAATTTAGCATTGTTATTTGCATTATCTACTATAGTTGGTACACTTGATGTAATGGTTGATTGTATGTTCAAAAAGTTTTTTTTGTACCAACTTTTCATATATTGTGCCTCTTCTGCTGCAGTAGGGGCAAGATTGATAGGAACACCTTCGTACCATACATTTTGCATGCCATCCCAACGCTCTCTCTCTCTCTTCCATGCGCCACTTTTGTCAAATAATTGAGTATAATGGTCAATAACACTCGACACATGCGCTACTGATAAAGAACCTATACTCAGCCTATTCCACGTTTCTTGATAATTACTCATAAATGGCTCCACACAGTTATCATAGTAATAGCGGAAAGGGTGGCAGTTTTGATAAACCATCCAAGCTTGTGCAACTCTGTCCAACTTTAAAGCAGCTCCATCACGCCCCAAGCTGCCGTCCAAGTCCCAAGGTGTAATCCATATACGTGGGTCATTCTCATAGTCATAAATCGACAGATAAGTGTTGTGCATGACGTTATCTGTAAGCATAAACGACATTGCAAAAACAGCATATTCGTAAAAGTTTTCTGCATAAAAACATTTCATAAGTGTCTCTACAGAGTCTTCGCTGGCCGAGAGGACATTGGTTTGCTCTATAACATTAGCCAAAGGTCCCCATGTTTCGTTGCAGAAATAATTATCGGGATATTTCATTTCGAAGTCGCCCCAAATTTCGGAATTCATTGGCAATTCTGGCTCATTCTTAGTCAAGAGATGGTTGTTATAAGATGCGCCAGTACATTTATACAACAAGCCATGAATAGCCTTTTGGGGGTCATCGGCTTTTGTTTTTTTAAGCCCTAATAATGAGCGATTTATTTTATCACTAAAGCAATATAAACCACAGTATCTGCCATTTATCATGAGTTCACAATATTGCCCTTGCGTACCATTGCGTTTCATATCCTCATCGCGCAAACTCGATATATCGTTCCATACATCAAAAGCTACACGGTTGCGCATACGCGAATAATCGATTGCCGCAGCATCCATTATCCATTTATCAGTCTTTCGTATATTAAAGAGTTTCTTTTCGTTCTCATCTCCCTTATCGTCTATTAACGCAACAGAATAGCTTTTCTTAGCCATCATAGATGCGGTTGCACCACGCAGACTTATCATTATAGGCGATGTAAATACATTACCTTCCGTCCAATCTTGCGTATCATAGATTGTTATATTTGCTGGCGTATCGTGGTCTTTCTCTAACTTTTGGTTTGCAGCATAGTCTATAACTACAAGAGGCAAATAAGTGAGCACCAAACGACATGTATCAGCAGTACAATTTTCATTCACTTCTGGCACAACAACATGAGAAATAATTGATGCATCCGCCTTTATTGTACTACCATCGGCATAAAAGCAACCATCTACCCAATAGCCATCACCATACGCTACGTTGTCTTTCAACACTTGTATTTGTGCTCTGACAGAATCTTGGCCTTCGCGCTGCACCGTAGCATAGAAAGTGTTAGTTGTGCTATCAAGCAAGGCTTGCTGCCCATTTACAAGTATATTCAGCTTTTGAGAGAACCCCAAACCATTACTTGTAAAAAACAATAATAGCAATAGTATTGCATACTTAAATTTTTTCCTTTTCATTTTGTCTGATGTATATAAATTATGCAAAGCAAGTATTCAATATATTAGACCCGCAAACAACTTCAACGTCAAATAAAATTTTATTAAAAAAACATAAAAGACTTCTTTTCTGATATAAGCAACATCATAAAAGAAGTCTTTATAGGTATATAACTACTAATGCCTTAACACTTATATGCTACAAACATTTATAATTATATTTAGTCTACAATAAGCATTGCATCGCCAAACGGACCAAAGTGGTAATCGTGCTTAATAGCCTCATCGTAGGCGTGCATGGTGTACTCGTAGCCTCCAAATGCTGCTGTAAGCATCAACAATGTTGAATAAGGCAGATGGAAATTAGAGAGCATAGCGTCGGCTACGTGGAACTCGTAAGGAGGGAAAATAAACTTGTTAGTCCATCCTTCAAACTCCTTGATGCGGTTGTCTGTGCTGCACGATGCCTCAAGAGCTCTCTGCACGGTGGTGCCTACAGCCAACACTTTACGGCCTTCGTCTTTAGCTTTGTTTACAATGTTGCAACATTCTGCATTCACAAACATCTGCTCTGAGTCCATTTTGTGCTTGGTGAGGTCTTCCACATCGGTGTTACGAAAGTTACCAAGTCCGCAGTGTAATGTGATGTAAGCAGGGTCGATACCTTTAATCTCCATACGTTTCATCATCTCGCGCGAGAAGTGCAAGCCCGCCGTAGGTGCAGTAACAGCCCCTTCGTTTTTGGCAAAGATACACTGAAAGCGCTCTAAGTCTTCGGGTTCGCTCTCACGTCCTATAAAACGTGGTATGGGCGCCTCACCAAGTGCATAGAGCGAACGCTTAAATTCGTCGTGGTCGCCATCATACAAAAAGCGGAGGGTACGTCCGCGACTGGTAGTATTATCTATTACTTCAGCTACGATAGAATTGTCTTCGCCAAAATAGAGCTTGTTGCCAATACGTATTTTACGCGCAGGGTCAACCAATACATCCCACAAGCGTAACTCTTGGTTTAGTTCACGCAAAAGGAACACTTCTATGCGTGCACCTGTCTTCTCCTTATTACCATAAAGACGGGCAGGAAAAACCTTTGTATCGTTAAAGACAAACACATCTTTTTCGTTGAAGAAAGTGAGTATGTCTTTAAACATAAGGTGCTCAATATCGCCAGTCTTGCGATGTAACACCATCATACGGCATTCGTCACGGTGAGGGGCTGGATATTTAGCAATCTTTTCCTCTGGGAGTTTAAACTTGAATTGAGAGAGTTTCATGTATGAATGTTTTAAGCAGAAAGAGATTTTATACTAAGAGCATCTTTGTGCGCTTCGTTGCATAAACTAATGTTGTGTGCAAATAACTATTAAAGTATGCCTTTCAAACAATAATCTCTTACCCTAATATGTTTTTTTGAAATGCTTCTATATTAAAACAGCGATTGAGTGTAAAGTCGCCCACTCGCGTGCGTCGCAGTGCTGTGAGGTGTGCTCCACTTTGCAAAGCTTCGCCAATATCGCGTGCCAAAGCGCGGATATAGGTGCCCTTTGAGCATACCACGCGTATAGTTATCTCGTTTTTATCAAGACGGCACGACGTAAGTTCAATCTCGTCGATACGTAGCGGCTTGGCTTTTAGTTCCACCTCTTGTCCCTTTCGAGCAAGGTCGTAAGCACGCTTGCCCTCCACCTTACATGCTGAAAAAACAGGGGGTACCTGCATAATTTCGCCCTGAAATGATTGGAGCACCTCGCGTATTTTTTCTTCTGTGATATGCGCCGTTGGATAGGTTTTGTCTATGGGATGTTCCAAGTCGAAGCTGGGAGTGGTAGCCCCAAGTTGCAGTGTGGCAATGTATTCCTTCACGCCGCTCTGCATTTTTTCTATCAGTTTAGTGGCACTACCCGTACACACTATCATCACCCCCGTTGCCAAGGGGTCGAGCGTGCCTGCATGTCCTATCTTTACTTTTTTAACGCCCAATGCACGCGTCAGCACCCAACGCACACGTGCCACAAGCTGAAACGAGGTCATGTGCAGTGGTTTATCAAATGCCATTATGCAAGGGATAAAGCCTCCTTGCAACGGATTGCCGTCGCGCTTCACTTCATGAGGGTTGGCTATAAAAGCCTTCAGCGCATCAATGCCTTGATAGTTTTCGGTTGGAGTAGACGAAAAATTGGGTAGTTCATCATCGGGCAGTATGTAGGTTGCCTTTATAGGTTGTTTTGCCATAGATGGTGAATTACTTCAAAAGTTCGTATGCAATAACACCTACGCCTACAATGGCACAATAGTATGCAAAGTAAACAAGTTTGCCTTTCTTCACAATGTTAATCATCCACTTGCAAGCTACGCAGCCCGATACAAATGCAGCCACAAAGCCCACGATGAGTGGCACCATGCCAATTTCGCCACCAAGGTCCTCGCCCTTCATCACCTTCAGTACATCAAGTAATGCTTCGCCCAAGATGGGAGGTATAACCATAAGGAATGAGAATTGTGCCATGCTCGACTTTTTGTTGCCAAGCATCAATCCAGTAGCAATGGTGCTACCCGAACGGCTTAGTCCAGGCAATACGGCAATGGCCTGTGAAATGCCAATGATAAATGCATCGCGCAATGAAATGTTTTCGCGAGTGCGTGGATGTGCATAATATGAAAAGGTGAGCAATGCTGCTGTTAATAGCAAGCAACAGCCTACCACCAACAAGCCCGAACCGAAGATTTCTTCAACCTTATCCTTAAAGAACACACCCACAATGCCGATAGGTATCATCGACACAATGATGTTCAGTACATAGCGTTGGTCGGGGTTAAGGCGGTTGAGCCCTGTGCCGTTAGCCGATAAGGGGGCAAAAGAGCCCTTTATTATCTTCCATATCTCGCCACCCAAAATAACCAATGTGCTCAACACAGTGGCAACGTGTACAGAAATGGTAAAAATCATGTTGCTTTCGCCGTCTACTCCAAAAAATTCGGAGGCAATAGACAAGTGGCCGCTACTGCTAACAGGTAGATATTCGGTAAGACCTTGCAAAATACCCATTAACAATGCTTGTATCGTATTCATAGATGCTATCGATTATTATGAGGTTTTATTTTTCCGGTTGAGTAGTCTCTGTTGTAGTTTCTTTTTTGTCGCGTGGCTTGCGTATGATACCATAAATCATAAACAAATAGCCAAACAAGCATACTACTGGAGCCACCTTGATGCGGCGTGCGCTAAAGATTGTGGGGTCGAATGTTGTTTCGTTAGAACCAGAGCCTGACATCAAAACCATTCCTACCAATACTATTGCCATGCCTATGGCCAATAGTATAAAGTTAATGCGATCGAATGCAAAAACTTTTTTCACTGTTGAGTTCATATCTATAATTTAATATTTTTCTTACCTATTAAGTAGGTATTCAAAATTAATTTATATAATCATGTCCTACATTAATTGATATGCCTTAGCATATTGTTTCCGCCACAGCCACAGGCTTCATCGGTCACGTAGCCCGCTACGCTCCCTCTTTAGCCTATGCTTTTGACAAAAACAATGCACAAATTCATATCAATTAATTTTGAACACCTACTTATTTAATGTACACCTCATCGCCCTTTAGATGTAAATGATGATTAACCGAGAGGTATGCACACCAAAGCGTGAGCAATATGCCACATATAAATATTATGCCAAGCGTAGCTACCCACACATCTGGCGTTATGAGTTCGTTTAGATATATGTCGCCTGCGCCAGCTTGATATTGCAGATAATATATAAGGTATCCTAACAAACAACTGGCTATGCACGCTGCCACCAACCCTATACGCAAGGCTTGCCACATAAACGGGCGACGGATAAAGCTCCATTTGGCGCCCACAAGTTTCATGGTGTGTATGCTGTAGCGACGAGCGTAAACGCTCATGCGTATAATATTGTTGATAAGCGAAAACGATACCAATGCCAACAATCCAGCCAATACCAACAACCCCAAACCCACAGCGGGAATGGTGCGGTCAAGGCTTTCCATGATGTCTTGCGGATAGCTCACTTCGGTTACTGCTGGCAGTTTTACCATCTCTGCTTTTATATGGCTTATGCTGTCGGCATTAGCATAATCGTATTTAAGATATACCTCAAATTCGGCTGGTATAGGGCTATATCCCTCAAACGAGCCAAGCTCATTGCCCATGACATCGCTCATATCCTTTATGCCCTGCTCCTTTGATATATACACCACCCGGCGCGAATAGTCGGCCTGGCGCAATGCGGCTTGCGTCTGCACAAACTGCGAGGGGGTTATACTGTCGCTGAGCATTACCTCTACCGTTAAGCCTTCGCGCAACTGCTGGCTGTAGTTAGTGCCCACGGTGACAAACAACACGATTATGCCCAAAAGTATCAACACCAAGGTAGTGCTGATACAGGTGGTGATGGTACCGAATTTGCCGGCTTTTCTGTATTTTCTATGCTTTGTAGTCATTTCCTAATGATGAATGAAAATAGTACATTAAAGCTAATTTCGTACAAAAATACAACAAAATAGTGTTGATAGCCAAAAGTAGAGAAACTTTTGTGCCTAAAAATGTGATTTATCACCATTGGTTGGCTCGTTTTGAGTACTATAAAAACGCAACTACTATTGGTTTTGTTGTTTTTGAGGGCTAATAGGCTGAAGGCTTAAATCTATCTACCCCTCTTTTTCCTTACGTCCAAATCGTTGGTTTTCAACGCTTTATAACGTTCGTCCCGCCCCCATCGTACGGTTGCACCAACACAACTTGCGCATTTAGTTGGCGTATCACGGCCGTGATACG
>ERZ808240.3987-NODE-3987-length-13679-cov-4.626541_pt1 | contig 13679 bp, 8 predicted proteins | sample MGYA00521084_ERZ808240 | MGnify/ENA primary metagenome ERZ808240 (study PRJEB31516, sample SAMN03275571) | gut metagenome | biome: mammalia-associated habitat; material: feces | host: Papio cynocephalus | place: Kenya | collected 2012-08-06 ... | reverse complement strand
CGAGCAGCTTCAGGGCGCTCCTTCTCGTGTACTGCTTCATGTCTAATCCTCCTATTTTTCAGTTCCCGTATCCCTCGGCGCAGTTCTGCGCTTGTCAGAAAACTATAAGCCTATAGGCAATAATCAGCCTATACAGTTTATTATTTTTCTGAACAATCGCCCATACGATTCAAGATGACTTGTTTTGTATAGGCGGTGATTTAATGAGGTACTTCGAGATAGGCCAGCGCATACGGCGCTATCGCAAGGCGTGCGGGTTGTCACAGGAGGCGCTGGCGGGAAGGGCAGGAATCTCCGTCACCCATATGAGCCACATCGAGACAGGCAACACGAAGCTTAGTCTTCCCGTTCTCAGCAAGATTGCAGAGGAGCTGTCTGTAAGCGTAGACGCCCTGCTGACGGATACGTCGAAACCCGATAAAGCGGTGCTTTCTGCGGAAGTGCAGGAAATTCTTGACTCGTTCGAGGTCGATGAGCTGCCTGTAGCAACTGAGGTGCTTCGGGCGCTGCGAGATGCGATGGCGAAACGACGGAATGGGAGTTAATTAGAGCCTTTAGAAGTTGCAAAAAAGTTGCAACTTGACTAAATGAAAAGGACAAACCACTCATTTATGAGGCGGTTTGTCCTTACTGTCAGATGTTGCCGTGGCATACAAACATAATTCGATGGATGAACTGGCGATTCGGCATAATGCTCCATTCATTAGTTTCTTTAAGAATGTTTATTAGTTACTTTTAGCTAGCAAGGTGCTGAGGTACTCTTAGTGATTAAATAAATGTTAAATCCATAGGTATACTTAATAGCTTTTATTTACAAAGCTCCCAAAAAGTAACTGCACTTGCTGCTGCAACGTTCAAGCTATCGACACCAGGCCGCATGGGAATGCGCACTGTGTAATCGCATCCCGCAATGGTGCGATGCGACAGCCCGTCGCCCTCGGTGCCGAACACGAGCGCAAGCTTGTCAACGGCCGCGAGCTGCGGCGCGCCAAGCGGAATAGAATCGTCGGAAAGCGCCATGGCCGCCGTTTTGTACCCCAACGCACGCAGGCGCTCAAGCCCCGCCGCGGGCCAATCGTGCACGCTTTCTCCGATGCGCGTCCACGGCACCTGGAACACGCAGCCCATCGACACGCGCACCGCGCGACGGTACAGCGGATCGCAGCACGTCGGGGTCACCAGCACGGCATCGATTCCCATGGCCGCCGCCGAGCGGAAAATCGCGCCCACATTCGTATGGTCGACAATGCCTTCCAGCACCGCGATGCGCCTGCGGTCTGCATCGTGCATGTTGCCCACTTCGCCCGGGTCCATCTCGCCAGCCGCAACCGCCGCAGCGCGGGCCGCCTTCTCTGCATCGACTTGCGCCAGCAGCTCTTCGACGCTTGGCAGCTGCGGGCGCCTGCACGACATAAGAATGCCGCGCGTCACCGCAAAACCCGTCAAACGTTTCGCCTCGTCATCAGGCACGACGAACACCGGCAGCCCGCCCGGCTCGGCGCATGCGGCTTCGGCCCGCGCCACAATCTCGCGCGTTCGCCCCACCCATTCAGGCGTCATCAGCATCGACAGCGGCTGCACGCCGCCAATCAGCGCCCGATCGATGACCTTCTCGCTTTCCACAATGAAAATGCCCTTCTCGGGCTCAAGCTTGTTGCGCAGCTGTGCCTCGGTAAGCCGGGCGAACACGTCCAAACGCGCGTCATCGAGCGAGTCGAGTTCGATATAGGGCATTTTCACTCCTCAAACGAAATGAGCCAGTCTTAGAACTGGCTCATTGTGACACATATTTCAGACCTCACGCCAACGCGCATTGGCACGCGGCGGCGCCTGGCAAATGCTCCAAGCATGTGCCAGGCACAGGTGAGCCGCTTCCCCGTAGCGACCAATCACCCGCAAAGCCTATTCGGCCTGCCCGTCTTCCGGCTTCGGCGTAACCCAGAATTCCACCTGGTTGATGCGGCGCGCGTCCATAGAACGCACCACGAAGCGCACCTTCGTGCCGTCTTCGACGTATTGCGCCTCGTCGCCCACATCGGGAATGCGGTCAAGCACATCGAGCAGCAGGCCGCCGAGCGTTTCGTATTCCGTGAAATTCTCAGCCTTGAAGCCCATGCGCTCGGCGAAGTCGTCAATGGGGCACGCGCCCGTCGTCACGAAATGGTTCGGCGATACCTCGGTAAGAGAGTCGTTCATGCCATGAGCGTATTCGTCGTCGAAGTCGCCCACGATTTCCTCGAAGATATCCCCCATGGTTACCAGGCCCGACGTTCCACCGTGCTCGTCGACCACCAGGGCGATCTTTGTCTTCTCGCGCTTCAGCACCTTCAAAAGCTTCACGGCGGGCATGCTTTCGGGCACCGCCACGATGCGGCGCACGCGCACGTCTTCCATCGTCGACTCGGGCGACAAGTTGTACAAATCTTTCACGCTGACGAAGCCGACGATGTCGTCCTTGTCGCGACGATACACGGGGAATCGCGTAAATTTCGCCTCGGCCACGATGCGCATGTTTTCCTCGAGCGTATCGCCCATGCACAGGCACACCATGTCGGGACGCGGCGTCATAAGCGATTCGGCATCTTTATCGGCAATGTCGAAAATGTTGTCGACGAATTCATTTTGCTCGGGCGCAATAAGGCCGCTTTCGGTGGATTCGTCGATCAGAAGCTTGATTTCGTCGTCGGTGTACACCTCGTGCTCGTTGGCCGGGTCGTGGCCGGCCAGGCGCACCACCGCGTTCGTGATGCCGTTGAACAGCACCATGATGGGGTACGTTATTTTATAGAACGCCATCAGCGGACGCGCCGTGAACAGCGCATAGCGCTCGGTGGCGAAAATGGCGAACGACTTGGGAATAAGCTCGCCGGTCACCACATGCAGCGTAGTCATAATGAAGTAACCAATGGCCACGGCGACCACGCTAATAACCGCCTCGGGCAGGCCAAGCAGCACGAACAGCGGGCGAATGAGCGCCGAAAACGCCGGCTCGCCCAACCAGCCAAGCGCCAGCGACGCAAGCGTAATGCCCAACTGGCAGGCCGACAGATATTTGTTCACGTTCAGGGCGATTTCCATGGCGGCTTTCGCGCCCGGCTTGCCCTCCTCTACCGCAAGTTCGAGCTGCGATTTGCGCACGCGCACCAGCGCGAACTCGGCAATAACGAAAAACGCGTTCATTGCCAGGAAAAACACGACGAGGACAAGGCTTATGCCAATGGACATGAGCTGAAATTCACCCTTTCAAAAAGGCCGCCTCGCGGGCGGCCCACCTTCGCGATATGCGATTGTTGTTAATACGGATTCTACTATACCGAAAACGCCGAACGCGCGGCGCTCGCCAGGCACAACTTTGCCCAACCGTTACAAAAAGCCCGCATAGGGCTTTCACCGAAGCTGAGCCCATCGCCATTCAAAGACAGCACCAAGCCATGCGGCCCAGGCCCTATCGCCCCACAAGTTTGTCGCTGCCGGTTTTCCAATCGAAATGCACGCTGAGGCAGCGCAGCATAACCACGCACGCCACGCACAGAATCGCCGCAAGCGTGTCCTGCGCCCCATACGTCACCAGCAGCACGTACAAAAACGACCCCGCAAGCGCTGCAACCGCGTAAAAGTTGCTGGCTTTGAAGATGCCCGGCACCTCGCCCACGGCAACGTCGCGCAGAGCCCCGCCGCCCACTGCGGTAAGCACGCCGAGCGCGATAGACATCACGAAGCCCGCGCCGCAGGTGAACGCCTTGCTGGCACCCGCCACGGCAAACAGCCCCACCGAGAGCGCATCGCCCACGAACACCACCGAGTCGATGCGGTCGAACACCCGGCGAAAGAAGAACACGCCCACGCACAATGCGATGCATGCCAGCAGCAAATACGGGTGCGACATGAAATACACCCCATGGCTTTGCAGCAAAAAGTCACGGAACATGCCGCCGCCATAGCCCGTGACCAGGCCCAACACCGTAACGCCGACAATATCGAGCTTGCGGTCGCACGCGAACAGCGCACCGGTAAGCACGCCCACGACCACCGACAGATAGTCGATGAACGCCGGCACCACGCCGCCACTCGTCCAAACAAGCGTCACGATATGTTCAGTAATGAAGTCCACTGGGCTCCTTTTCTAAGAAGGGAAGGCGTTCCTCACCCAAGGTCGGCGAGCAGGCGGGACGGGGAACTGCCCCGCCCGTTGACGATGCGCATCGTTCGGCAGAACGATGCGCCCTAGTAAGGCTCGTCGAGCGGCGCATGCGCCTTCACGTCGAGCGACAAGTCGGCAAACTTGCCTTGGGCGAAACGGTCGCGCGCCACTTCGGCAATCATGGCTGCCTGGTCGCCGCATGCGGAAAGCGGCGGCATGGTAAGACGCACGCCGAGTTTCTTGCACATCTTCTCGTATGCGCCGCGCAACATGGGGTTCGCCGCCACGCCGCCGCCTAGGCAAAATTCCTTCGCGCCCGTTTCCAGAAGCGCCGACTTCGCCTTGGCCACCTGTACATCGACCACCGCGGCTTCGAAGCTCGCGGCTATATCGGGCATGTTCAGCTCGCGGCCAGCTTGCTGCTCTTTGTGAATATAGGTGGTCACGGCCGTTTTCAAACCCGACAGGCTGAACCGCAAATCGCCCGAATGCATGAGCGCGCGCGGGAACGCGATGGCCTTGGGATTGCCTTTCGCGGCCAGCTTCGAAATGATGGGGCCGCCTGGATAGCCCAGGCCGAGCGCCTTTGCCACTTTGTCGAACGCCTCGCCCACCGCATCGTCGATGGTGGACCCAAGCGTTTTATAGTCGCCCCAGTCGCGCACGTGCACCAGCATGGTGTGGCCGCCGCTCACCAGCGACACCACCATGGGCGGGCGCATGTCGGGCTCGGCAATGCGGTTCGCATACAGGTGGCCTTCGAGATGGTTCACGCCGATGAGCGGCTTGTCGGCGCCCCACGCCGCGCCCTTCGCGAACGCAAGGCCCACCACCAAAGCGCCCACCAGGCCCGGAGCATATGTCACGGCCACGGCATCGAGGTCGCGCCAACGCAGGCGTTCTACGCCAAGCGACGCTGCGGCCGTCGCCAAGCATTCGTCGCACACGCCGCAAATGGCCTCGATGTGCTTGCGGCTGGCGATTTCTGGCACCACGCCGCCAAAGCGCGAATGGAAATCGATTTGGCTGGCAACCACATCAGAATGCAAGCCGCCCTCGCCATCGATAATGCTCGCGGCGGTTTCGTCGCATGAACTCTCGATGGCCAAGATCAGCGGACGTTTGGCATCGGCCAGCGTCGCTGCGGCCCGGACCTGCTCGGGCGCACCCGATACGGCGCTCACCTGCAGCTCCATGCCTGCAACCACTGGCGCCGCCGCATCGGCAGGTGCCGCCGCGTGCGGAAGCGGGCCCGTCATGATCACGGCATTTTCGCGATCGGAATAATAATGGGGGCGCACACCAATGTTCGCCAGGCCGAGATTTTCATAGAATGCCTGCGCGCCCGTATTCGACTCGCGCACCTCAAGGGTCATCTCGGTGGCGCCCAAATTGCGTGCATCGGAAGAGACGAGCGAGATAAGCTCGGCCGCAATGCCCCGGCGGCGATAGGCAGGGTGGGTTGCGTTTTTAACAATTTGCACTTGGCCAGCACCGATCCAACCGCCGCAATAGCCCACGAGCTTTCCTCCGTCGTATGCCGCCCACCACGTGCGATCGCGACGAGGCAATTCGTCGGCCACAAGCGAAGTGCCCCACGCGTCGCTGCCCATGCACTCGCGCTCCATAGCGGCAACATCGGCAGCATGCGACGCATCAAGCGGACGATACTCGATATTAGTGGGGGCGCCCGCCATTTCGGCCACCACGGCCGCGCGGTTCTCGATTGCCGCCGACACCACGTTGGCGTGCTGCACGCCGCTTGCAAGGTCGCGCGGAGCCGACGCCTCAGCGGCCGACGGCGCCTCTTTCGCGAGACGAATGCGCTCGTTTTCTTCGGCATCAGACAGGCGCGTGTATACGGGCAGCAACACCGAGGGGTCGCCAGGACGCAACGCCACGGGGGCCGAATCGCCCGCCGCGTGTGCGGCGGCCGCGTTCGACTGCCCATGCCACGCGGAATCGGTCACATCGATGGCGCCCGCCTTCAAACCCGCTTGGGCCGCCAGCAGCAGGCCCGTGCCCGAAACGGCCCAAAGCTCCTCGTCGCACACGGGGCCGACAGGTTCAAAGATATCGCGGTATTTCACCAAGGCATCGCCAAGAATATGAAGCTCGCCAGAATGCGGGGACAGTTCGGCCGTGCGGGCCTCGATCCATTGCGACGCATCGGCGGCCTTCACCACGGCATCGGTCGTAAGACGGCAAACATCCTGGTCAGACACATCGAACAGCGCCGGATACACTTCCTTGCGCATGGCATCGGCGACCACCAGCACACGGCCGCGCACGCCTTCCGCATGCGCTCGCCATGCAATGGCGTCGAGAGTCGACACGCCATACAAAGGCACCTCAAGCGCCGAGGCCGCACCCTTCGCCGCGGCCATGCAGATGCGCACGCCCGTGAAGCTTCCCGGCCCGCGCCCGCACACCACGGTCGCGATGTCGGCTTTCGCAACGCCCGCATCGGCGAGCGCCGCATCGACCTCGGAGAGCAATATGGTGTTGCTTGCGCGATGCGCCGCAACTTCGCGATGGGCGACCACCTTAACCGCGATGCCCTCGATGCGCCCAACGCCTACGGCCACGACCTCGTTCGCCGTATCGAATGCCACAATATATTCGCCGCGCGCAGCGGCCTCGTTTTGCATGCACACAGGCCATGCACCTTTCATGGCGGCTGGAAAACCGCCGCGATTCACGTTATAATGCAAAGCGTACTGGCAAAGCCCGTCCTGTTAGTTGCTAGCTGCTAGGACACACGGGCGGCGCAGGTACAGTTGAATTGGTTGGGTCGGTTAGCTCCGGCCCTTCTTTTTTCTCCCTTCGTCATCCGTTAGCACGTTCGACTTCATTTCTCGCCAGACTTCTAAAACGAAACCTGCTATTGTGGCGACCGCTGCTGCGGCAAACAAAATTCTTTCGAACATAAGCGTGTCTCCTTTCGAAAAAGAAGCGCACGCCCGCTTCCGGACTTCACCAGCACAAGCCGCAATTCTACCATCGCGCATCGCCGCGGCGCAGGCGGCTTGCTTCAATACAAAGAATCGCCCGCAAGCCATACCTGCGGGCGATTCCCATCAGCATATTTTCCGCGAATTACTATGCCTCGTTCGCGCGACGCAGCGCAGGAACCGCTTGGCGAAGCGCATGGGCAAGGCTTACGCCAACGACCACTTTAATGGCGTCGAGCACGATAAACGGCGCGATGCCCGCAAGAAACGCCGCCATGGGGTCCATGCCCGCCACGGCCATCAATTGCGCCCAACCACACGCATACGAGATAGCCAGCAGCACGAAGGCAGCCACGTATTCGCGCACCAAGCCGAGTACCTTCGACTTGGGGGCGCGCCATGCCTTCAGCACCAGCACCGCAGCGATGGTTCCCAGAACGAAGCCGATGATGAAGCCGCCCGTGGGGCCCAAAACCGAAGCCAAGCCGCCCTTCATGCCAGAAAACACCGGCACGCCAATCGCGCCAAGCGCCACATAGCCAGCGACGCTGACAACCGCCTCGCGCGCCGGGAACAGCAGCACCACAAACGCGAGCATCATGGTTTGCAGCGTGAACGGAATGGGGCCAAGCGGCACCGTAACCCATGCGCTCACCGCCAGAAGCGCGATGGCCAAACCGCAAAACGCGACCGATTCCGACCGCTTGAGCGACTGCTTCTTCTGCATAAATAAAACCCTTCCCTTGGTTTTGGGACTTGAGCCCTTCACTAATGCGAGAGCACTTTACCACGCGATAGTGCGCGGCGAAAGCAATATAACCGAAACAGACGAGATTTTTACGAAGAGAGGACCCAGGCACGTGGACTTTCGCTGCCGTGGCTGAAATCGAAGGGTTAGTGCACCATGTTCCCGCAAACCCGAACAACTAATGCCTTGCAGAAAAGCGTGACCTGGGGTTTTGCAGCCCGCATTGAGGCATTCCCGCGTTTTTAGGAAAGGAATCTGCACTAAGCCTGCGTTTTCCGCCATTTGCTAGCTCGAAATACGGAAGTGGTGCACTATCCCTGCGTTTTTTACCAGGAAAACGCCCACGTGGCAGACAGGACCGAAAGGCACCTAGCGGCGACGCGACCAACCCTATAAACCCGAGAAGAGCCCGCACTTGAAACAAAAAAGACCGGCTATGAAGCCGGCCTTTCCAAATTCGAATGGTGCCCGAGGCGAGAGTCGAACTCGCACGTCTTTCGACAACGGTTTTTGAGACCGCCGCGTCTGCCATTCCGCCACTCGGGCGCGAAGCTGCATTATACCCGATGATTCTCAATTCGCAAAGCACGTTTTCGAAACTCGAGCGAAAAATGTTCGCAGCCCAGTCCAATACAACGATGGAAACTAGATGGTAACAAACCCGTTGCCCATTTTAATTGAACACGATGTCGCAATAAAATACTCACACTGTTCTATTAACCATACATATGTAAGGTAGCCATGACCGCAGTCAATTCCGAATGTTCCCTGAAGCTTAATGTTGGTATCGACGTGGGCTCGACCACGGTAAAAGCCGTCGTGCTCGACGCACTCACGGGCGAAACGCTCTTCGAAACGTACCGCCGCCACGGCGCGCGCCAAATCCAAACAACCGCTGCGGTACTCGACGAAATTGCGCGCCGCTTCCCCAAGGCGGCCATCCGCGTGGCCCTGTGCGGCTCGGGGTCTGAAGACATAGCCGAAGCAATAGGCGCTCCCTTCATTCAAGAAGTGGTCGCGAGCGCCGTTTCGGTCGGTGCGCTGTATCCGCAGGCGAATTGCGCCATCGAACTGGGCGGACAAGATGCCAAGATGATTTTCTTCCGCCACGACGAATCGACCGGCGGCCAAGAAGTGGCCGATATGCGCATGAACGGAAGCTGCGCGGGCGGCACGGGAGCGTTCATCGACGAAGTGGCCGAGGTGCTGAACATCCCCGTGGAGCATTTCGACGAGGCCGCCGAAGCAGGCAGCTGCGTCTACGACATTTCGGGCCGATGCGGCGTGTACGCGAAAACCGACATTCAGCCGCTGCTCAACCGAGGCGTCGAGAAAAGCGACTTGGCCCTTTCGACTTTCCACGCCATCGCCAAACAAACGCTCGGCGGCCTGGCCCAGGGTCTGGAAGCAAAGCCCCCCGTGGTGTTCTTGGGCGGCCCGCTTACTTTCAACCCACGGCTCATCGAGGTATTCAAAGAGCGCCTTCATCTCGCCGAAGACCAGGCGATTGTCCCTGACCACCCTGAAACCATGGTCGCGCGCGGCGCAGCGCTCTCGCTTTCGGGCATGTTCGCAAACGTCGACGCGCGTCTCGACGCGGCTTCGGCGCACGCGAAGCTCGACGGCCTCGAGCAAAAGATTGGTTCCAAGCCCGCTGGCGACCCCTTGTTCGCCAATCAGGAGGAACGCGACGAATTCGAAAAGCGCCACGGCGCCGCGCGCACCCCGGGCGGTGTGAAGCGCGCGGCCGAGCTGGCCGACGAAAACGGCACAGTGCGCGTGTGGCTTGGCATCGATTCGGGCAGCACCACCACGAAGCTCGCCATCGTCACCGACGACGGCGAGCCCATCGACAGTTTCTACGCCTCCAACGAGGGCGAGCCTCTTGCCATTGCGCGCGACGCACTTGTAGCCCTGCGCGAGCGATACAGCGCGGCCGGCCTTGCGCTCGACATCGCCGGCGTTGGCGTGACGGGCTATGGCGAAGAGCTGTTCGCAAGCGCGCTTTCGGCCGATTGCCACACCGTGGAAACCGTCGCGCATGCGCGCGCGGCAACGCAGTTCGTGCCCGACGCGACCTTCGTTCTAGACATCGGCGGCCAAGACATGAAAGCCCTTTGGATTGAAGACGGCGTGGTGCGCGACATCGTGGTGAACGAGGCATGTTCGAGCGGTTGCGGATCGTTCCTCGAGAACTTCGCGCAATCGCTCAACATTCCCACCGAGCACATCGCCGAGGCCGCATTCCGAAGCGAAAACCCCGCGCTTTTGGGCAGCCGCTGCACGGTGTTCATGAATTCGAGCATCGTAAGCGAGCAGAAAAACGGACGCACGCCCGACGACATCATGGCGGGGCTGTGCCAGTCCATCATCAAAAATGTGTTCACAAAGGTCGTGCGCGTGTCGAATCTCGATTCGCTCGGCGATAAAATCGTGGTGCAGGGCGGCACGTTCGCGAACGACGCGGTATTGCGCGCGCTCGAACTGCACCTGGGCCGCAACGTGACCCGCGCGCCATACCCAGGGCTCATGGGCGCCATCGGCGCCGCGCTTATCGCGAAGGAACGCAGCGATGGAAGCCCCAGCTCGTTCATCGGGCTCGATGCGCTGGATTCGTTCGACTTCACCACCCAAGCGAATATGCCATGCGACAAATGCGCGAACCATTGCGCGCGAACCATCGTGTCGTTTTCCGACGGGCGCGCGTTTGTCACGGGCAATCGTTGCGCGCGCGGCGAAATCGAAGGCAGCGCCACCGCCAAGCCCACCACGCGCGGCATCAAGCCAACCAACCTTTTTGCGGAACGCGAGCACCTTTTGTTCAAGGAGTGGCCCGTCGAGGCCCTCTGCGAAAAGCGCGGCATAACCATCGGCCTGCCGCGCGTGCTCGCCCTGTGGGACACCGCGCCGTTTTGGACCACCCTCCTTCGCGCGCTCGGCTTCGACGTGCGCCTTTCACGCCGCAGCGTGCGCTCTATATACGAAGACGGGCTGCCCTCGGTAACGTCGGACACCATCTGCTTCCCCGCGAAGCTCGTGCATGGACACGTGCGCCAGCTTGCCCGCGAAGGCGTCGACCGCATTTTCATGCCCATAATCACCACCGTGCCCACCGAAAACCAAGCCGACACCAGCGTGTCGATGTGCGCTGTGGTAAAGGGCTACCCCATGGTAATTAAAAGCAGCGACGATCCCGAACGGGAATGGAACATCCCATTCGACACGCCGCTGTTCCACTGGTTTTCGACCGCCGACCGAGACCACCAGCTTTCGGACTATCTGAACAAGGCGTTCGGAATTAATCAGAAAACGGCGCAGGCGGCCATCGAGCTTGCCGATGCTGCGCAGCACGAATTCAAAAACACTCTGCTCAGACGAGGACAAACGGTTATTGACGAAGCTCGCGACAACGACACCTATGCCATCGTACTCGCAAGTCGCCCCTACCATAACGACCCGCTGGTCAACCACCACCTGCCCGAAATGTTCTGCAAACTGGGCCTGTCGGTGTTGCCGCCCGACGCGGTACCCGGGGTCGATAATGTCGACCTTTCGAAGAGCCGCATCGACGTGGTGAACAATTTCCACGCACGCATGCTGGGAAGCGCGCTTATCGCCGCAGACAGCCCCCATCTGGAATACGTGCAGCTCGTGAGCTTCGGTTGCGGCCACGATGCCTATCTCAGCGACGAAATAACCCGCCTGATGCGCGAGCGGTCGAACAAAACGCCGCTCATATTGAAAGTGGACGAAAGCGACGCCGAGGGCCCGCTCCGCATCCGCGTGCGCTCGTTCGTCGAAACCGTGGACGCGCGCCGCGCCCGCCAGGACAAGCCCGTCGAACCCGCCGAGCTGCCCGACCCCTACCCGCAGAAATTCACCAAGGCGCACCGCCGCGAGAAGGTTATCCTCATTCCCAACACCTCGCACGCGTTCTGCCGCCTTATGAGCTCGGTATTCTGCCGCCAAGGCGTGCGCGCCGTGCCGCTCGATCTTGGTCGCGAACGCGCAATCGAACTGGGCAAGCAATACGTTCACAACGACATCTGCTTCCCTGCGCAAATGACGATCGGCGAAGCGCTTGCCGCACTCGAAAGCGGCCAGTACGACGACGCGGACGTGGCCATCGGCACAGGCAAATACATCGGCGACTGCCGCCTTACGCACTACGCCGCGCTGCTGCGCAAGGCGCTCGACGACGCGGGATACGCGCACGTGCCCATCATCACCAACGACGACGTGGACTCGCATAACTTGCACCCTGGATTCAAAATGAACCTGGCGAGCGCCATTCGCATCGCCATGGGCCTGCCCATGATCGACGCGCTTGAGGCGCTGCTGCGCCGCATGCGCCCCTATGAACTGGTCCCCGGTTCGGCAAACGCCGCATTCGACCAGGCCATCGACGCCGTGATGAACGGTATGGAAGCCCACGGCGTTGCTGGCGCGAAACGCGGCTTCAAGCAGGCCATAGACATCATGAGCACCGTGGAATACGACCGCAGCAATCGCCGTCCCACCGTGCTCATCGTAGGCGAGTACCTGCTCAACTTCCATCCAGGCGCGAACCGCGACATCGAGGCGTACCTCGAGCGCAACGGCTTCGAAATTATCGAAGCCCGCATGACCGACGTCATTCGCAAAACCTATTTCTACCAAGATGCCCAATCGCGCGAGTTCCACGTTACCCGCCCGGCGAGCAAAGTGGGCTTCAACCGCATCGCCAATATGCTGTTCGAGCACGCGCACGACGTATGCGACCGCATCGGCGCGGCGCACCCGCTCTATGAGGCGCCCTGCCGCATGCCCGAACTGGTAAAGGCGAGCGATCCCATCGTGCATCACACGTTCGACGCGGGCGAAGGCGTGCTTATTCCCGCCGAAATTCTGCACCACGCCGCGCGGGGCTGCACATCGTTCGTCATCCTGCAGCCCTTCGGCTGCCTGCCGAACCACATTGTGGGCCGAGGTATCGTCAAGCAGCTCAAGCAGCGCTACCCCCATGCCAATATCTTGCCGCTCGACTACGACCCCGACGTGAGCTTCGCCAATGTCGAAAACCGCCTGCAGATGCTGGTGATGAGCGCAAAGTCGAGCACCGCGACGGGAGGCGCCCATGGCAAGGCCTAAAAAAGATCAGGCAGCGTGCGCCGAAGAACGCCTGATAGACGCTTTTTGGGAATTGCTGCGCGACCGCCAACTACGCGCGATTACCGTGCGCACCATCGTGGAGAAAGCGGGCGTGAACCGTGGAACGTTCTACTACCACTTCGCCGACATCGATTCGCTGATTCACTGCGCGCTCGAGCGCGAGTTGGTGACGAAGCATTCGCTCATCCACGAAATGTTGCTGCTGGTTTCGGGGTCGATCGACGAAATTCCGCCCGAAGAAGCGAACCGCCACATGCATCGAACCGCGCTGCTCATACAGAGGGGCGGAACCGAACGCGTCATAGACGAGATCATGGATATCGCCATCAACGTCTGGCAAGCGGCGCTGTGCCCGAATGGCGAGGCGCTCAACGAGCAAACGACGCTGTTCGTGCGCTACAACATCAGCGGCATCGTGGGAATGTTCTCGTCATTCGCCCGCAACGAGAACCCACCGGAATTTTCAACCATCGCGAACTTCCAGAAATGGAATGCCGTCAACACTGTCGAGGCGATTTGCAAGTTGCAAGGCGTCCAGAAAGAAGAGGTGCTGCAACGCATCCAAACCGCGTTGAATATCTCGTCGCAAGAATAGAAGAGATGCGACTCACCCTGCGCCGAAGGGGCCTGACCAGATTTTCTCACAACGTTCCAGGCGTTCGAAAATCCGATCAGGCCCCTTCGA
>ERZ808240.3985-NODE-3985-length-13683-cov-3.553713_pt1 | contig 13683 bp, 12 predicted proteins | sample MGYA00521084_ERZ808240 | MGnify/ENA primary metagenome ERZ808240 (study PRJEB31516, sample SAMN03275571) | gut metagenome | biome: mammalia-associated habitat; material: feces | host: Papio cynocephalus | place: Kenya | collected 2012-08-06 ... | reverse complement strand
AGCTGTCCTGGCTGCGCCCCGACGGCAAGACCCAGGTGACCGTGGCCTATGACGAGAACAACCAGGTCGACTGGTGCCCGGCCATCGTCGTCTCCACCCAGCACTCTCCCGACATTGAGCTGAAGGATCTGCGCGAGGCCGTCATCGAAGAGGTCATCAAGCCCGTCCTGCCCGAGAAGTTCATCCGTCCGGAGACCAAGCTCTATGTCAACCCCACCGGCCGCTTCGTGGTGGGCGGCCCCTGCGGCGACACCGGTCTGACTGGCCGTAAGATCATCGTGGACACCTACGGCGGCGCTGCCAGCCATGGCGGCGGCTGCTTCTCCGGCAAGGACCCCACGAAGGTGGACCGCTCCGCGGCTTACATGGCCCGTCACGTCGCCAAGAACATCGTGGCTGCCGGCCTTGCCCAGCGCTGCCAGATCGAGCTGGCCTACGCCATCGGCGTGGCGCACCCCGTCTCCGTGCTGGTGGACACCGAGGGCACCGGCGTGCTGGATGACGAGCGCCTGTCCGAGATCGTCCAGCGCACCTTCGACCTGCGTCCCGCGTCCATCATCTCCTATCTGGATCTGCGCCGTCCCATCTATGAGCAGACCGCCGCTTACGGTCACTTCGGCCGTCCCGAGCTGGATCTGCCCTGGGAGCGCCTGAACCGGGTCGATGAACTGAAGGAGTATCTGCACTGATGCGTAAATACCTCGCGGCCATCGGCCAGATCGACACCACCGATGGCTGGGAACACTGCATGACTACGGCGGAGCGCTTCGTGGATGAAGCGGCTTCCGCCGGAGCAAAGCTGATCGCCTTCCCGGAAAATTTCTCTCAGTACAGCGGCGGCCATACTCCCGCAGAGCCGCTGGAGAACAGCCCCACGCTGGACCGTATGGCCCGGAAGGCGAAGGAACATGGCATCTGGATCCTCTGCGGCAGTATCTTTGCTCCCGCGCCGGACGGCAGAAGCTATAATACGTCCATCCTGCTGAACCCGGAAGGGGAACGGGTGGGTCGCTATGAGAAGCTGCACCTCTTTGATGTGACCCTTCCCAGCGGCGATACGCGCCGGGAGTCTAAGCACGTCTGCCCTGGTGACCATATGACCGTGGCGGACACGGAGCTTGGTAAGCTGGGCATGAGTGTCTGTTACGATGTCCGCTTCCCGGAACTTTACCGGCATATGGCCATTGCAGGTGCGCAGATCCTGCTCGTCCCGGCCATGTTCAGCCAGGAGACCGGCAGATCTCACTGGGAGACTCTGGTGCGTGCCCGTGCCATTGAGAATACCTGCTATGTGATCGCACCTAACCAGTTCGGCGGCCGCTTCGGTGCCTGGGGGCAGTCCATGATCGTGGATCCCTGGGGCAGGATCCTGGCTGAGATCCCGGAGGGGGAGGGCCTTGCGCTGGCAGAGATCGACCTCGACCGTCTGGACGAGGTGCGCACCAGTCTGCCCTGCCTTGCAAATCGCCGCTCCGATGTCTACGGCGACATTTGACTTTAATGCTGAAATCAGCGTGAACCAAGGGTTCACGCTGATTTTTCTTTACAGCCGGAAAAACTGAGCTTATAATAATTATAATAGTATTCCGACTGGGGGGGAACGTGATGATCCTGACTATTGACATTGGGAATATGACCACGCTGATCGGCGGCTTTGTGGAACAGAAGCTCCAGTTTACCTGCCGCTGTGCCAGTGACCGCACCCGTACTGAGGACGAGTATGTTCTGTTGATCCGGGACCTGCTGAGTATGTATGAGGTCAACTGGGCGGAGGTGGAGGGCAGCATTTTGAGCTCCGTTGTTCCCTCGCTGCGCACCATTGTCTGCCGTGCGGTGGAGCGCCTGACCGGAAAGCGCGTGCTGGTGGTCGGGCCAGGCCTGAAAAACGGCCTGAATATCCGCATAGATGATCCCAGCGAGCTGGGAGGCGACATGGTCATCAACTCCGTGGCGGCGCTGGCTAAATATCCCAAACCTATCGTGATCTTTGATATGGAAACAGCCACCACCATGTCCGTTATCGGCAGAGACGGCGCATATCTGGGCGGCGCATTGATCCCGGGCATCCGGGTGTCAGTGGATGCCATGAGCGCCAGCGCGGCTCAGCTGCCCTATATCACGCTGACCCCTCCGGCAAAGCTGATCTGTTCCAGTACGGTGAGCTGTATGCAGTCCGGCGCAGTCTACGGCTGTGCCGCCACAGTGGACGGTTTGTCCGACGGCGTAGAGCAGGAGCTGGGGGAGATGCCCACCATTGTGCTCACCGGTTCCTATGCGTCACTGGTCGCGCCCTACTGCCATAAGAAGATCCATTTGGACGAGAATCTGCAGCTGGACGGTCTGCGCCTGCTTTACGAGAAGAACCAGCCCAAACGAAAGAAAAATAATTTCAAATAAATTGTGCCCGTTTTGACAGAGTTAGCCTTGACTTTTCGGTTAGAATATCGTATATTGCCATTGTACCGAAAGGGAGTAGCTGGCACAGAATAGTATGTGTATCCTGCGGCGTCAGTACGGGCATTTGTTGAAAGGCCCCGCTGGGGATTGAAATGGCGAGACTTTTGTGACAATGCTGGGGGCATTGGCGCAAAAGTCTCGCCTTTTTTATTTGTGGCCAGACAGGAAAGGACGGACGGTTTATGAGCAAGGAAAAACCAATTTGGCAGAAAAACCGCGTGGAACTGTTTCGGGATTATTCCAGTTCCGAGGCGGGCTTAACAGATGAAGAAGCAAAAAAGCGGCTGGAGCAGTATGGCCCCAATGAGCTTCAGGAGGGCAAGCGCAAGAGCGTGCTTCGGATCTTTTTGGAACAGTTTGCGGACTTTACAGTTATTATCCTTATTATTGCCGCTATTATATCCGGTATTACCGGCAGTCTGGAGAGCACCATTGTTATTGTGGTGGTCATCACCATGAACGCGATCCTGGGCACGGTGCAGACTGTCCGCGCCTCGGCGTCACTGGACAGTCTGCGGCAGATGTCCGCTCCAACCGCAAAAGTGCTCCGGGATGGACAGGTGCTCCAGATCCCGGGCCGAGAGGTCACCGTGGGTGACGTGGTCCTTCTGGAGGCGGGCGATTCCGTCTGCGCAGATGGCCGTCTGCTGGAATGTGCCAGCCTGAAAACGGCAGAGAGTGCCCTTACCGGTGAGAGCCTGCCCGTAGACAAGGAGCTTGAACCAATCAGCGGTGATGTGCCGCTGGGGGACCGGAAGAATATGGTGTTCTCCGGTTGTTTTGTGACCTATGGCCGCGGCTCCTTCCTTGTCACCGCCACTGGCATGGACACGGAGATGGGTAAGATCGCCGCCCTCCTCAAAAGTACCGAGGAGAAGGAGACTCCGCTTCAGGTCAGTTTGAACCAGTTCGGTAAAAAGCTGTCTATCGGTATTCTGATCCTCTGCGGCTTGATTTTCGCTGTCTCTCTGATCCGCGCCACCGCGCTGACCGGCAGCGTCGTGCTGGATGCCATGCTGTTTGCCATTGCGCTGGCTGTGGCCGCCATCCCCGAGGCGCTCAGTTCCATCGTGACCATCGTGCTGTCCTTCGGCACCCAGAAGATGGCCAAAGAAAATGCGATTATCCGCAAACTGCAAGCGGTTGAGGGCTTGGGCAGCGTGAGCGTGATCTGTTCCGATAAGACTGGAACGTTGACCCAGAACCGGATGACCGTCAAGAAATTCTACACCTTTGGCCGTGTGATCCGTGCCGATGAGGCGGATTTCACCGATCCCACTCAGGAACCCCTCCTGCGTACCGCTCTGCTGTGCAGTGATGCGGTCGTCAATGAGAGCGGCGATGTGGGTGACCCGACGGAGACCGCACTGGTGCATCTTGGCTTGGACCACGGCATCGACGCCGAGACTGTCCGCCAGCATTATCCCCGCCTGACTGAGATCCCCTTTGACTCAGACCGCAAGCTCATGAGCACCGTGCACGAGTTCGCCGGCGGTCTGACGCTGGTGACCAAGGGCGCTGTCGATGTGCTGATGGAGCGCACCAGGGTGACTGCGGCGGAGCGGGCCGAGATTGAGCGGGTCAACGAACAGTTCTCCGAGGAGGGACTGCGTGTGCTGGCCTTTGCCTGCCGCAGGGTGGATGCTCCTGCTGTCAGCTTGGAGGACGAGAACGATTTGAGCTTCCTGGGCCTGATCGCTATGATGGATCCGCCCCGGGAGGAGTCCAAGGCCGCTGTGGCTGAGTGTATTGCCGCCGGCATCCGTCCTATTATGATCACCGGTGACCACAAGATCACCGCATCCGCCATTGCCCGGGAGATCGGAATTCTGACCGAAGGCACCGAGGCTGCGGAGGGAAGTGTCATCGACGATATGACAGACGAGGAACTGAAGGAGTTTGTCCCGAAGATCTCCGTTTACGCCCGAGTCTCCCCGGAGCATAAGATCCGCATTGTCCGGGCCTGGCAGGAGCGGGGCAATCTGGTGGCCATGACCGGCGACGGTGTCAACGACGCCCCGGCGCTGAAGCAGGCGGACATCGGCGTAGCTATGGGCATCACGGGTACCGAGGTAGCCAAGGACGCCGCCGGTATGGTGCTGGCCGATGACAACTTTGCCACCATCGTTAAGGCGGTAAAGAATGGACGAAATCTCTATGCCAATATCAAGCGCGCGATTCAGTTCCTGCTTTCCGGCAATGCCGCTGGCATCCTGACGGTGCTGTATGCTTCTCTGCTGGGGCTGCCCGTGCCCTTTGCGGCGGTGCATCTGCTGTTCATCAACCTGCTGACCGACAGCCTGCCCGCAATCGCTCTGGGCTTGGAGCCGCATAAGGATGAGGTGATGCGCGAAAAGCCCCGCCCCCGCAGCGAGGGTATTCTGACCCGCACCTTCCTGACGAATGTGGTGATCGAGGGTGCGGTCATTGCCGCCGCTACCATCGCAGCCTTTCACATCGGCCTTGCCAACGGGGGAGCGGCTTACGCCAGCACGATGGCTTTTGCCACGCTGTGCCTCAGCCGTCTGTTCCACGGATTCAACTGCAAGTCGAGCGCGCCAGTGCTGCTGAAAAAACAGTTCTGGAATAATAAGTACCTGATTGGGGCCTTTGTCCTCGGCGCGGTGCTGCTGGGCAGCGTTTTGCTGATCCCGGTGCTGGAGCCGCTGTTTGAAGTGACTGCCCTGTCCGCTCCGCTGGTGGGTGCTATCGTCGGTCTGGCCTTTGGCAGTATGCTGGTCATTCAGCTGCTTAAAGCCATCCGCACGGCATTGCAGAAAAAGTAAGTCATTACAAACGGAGCCGAATGTGTTTGTTTTCGGCTCCGTTTTTTGCCGTGCCAATTTGAATAGGATTCTTTATCCTTTTTTAATGATTTTGTGACAGCTTTTTCGACGAAAATGTGGTATAGTATAAAAGCATAATAAGATATAGAATGAAAGTATAAAACAGCTGTATCGCAAAGGAGTGAGAACGCTGTGACAAATGTATTGGAATATCTGGAGCATTCTGCCCGGACCTGCCCGGACAAGACGGCTCTGATCGATCCCAATGGGAGCTGTACTTATGCGCAGTTGGAAGAATGCAGCCGCGCGGTTGGCTCCGCGCTGGCTGAGCATACCGCACCCGGTGCGCCCATTGTGATCTGGATGGAAAAATCCATTCCCGCCGTCAGCGTATTTATGGGGTGCGTCTACGCGGGTTGCTTTTATGTCTATCTCAGCCCGGATCAGCCCAAAAACCGGGGAGAGCGTATCCTCTCCGTGGCCCAGGCCAGACTGGTCATCACCACGCGGGAGCTTCTGCCCAAATGGCAGGAGATGGGTCTCGGCGGAGAAGTGCTGCTCTATGAGGATCTGGCTGTGCAGCAGCCAGACGATGCCCGGCTGGCCGCCATCCGGGCCAGAAGCCGGGACGTGGATCCGCTCTATTGTAATTTCACCTCCGGTTCCACCGGCACGCCAAAGGGTGTTGTGGTGAGTCACCGCTCCGTCATTGACTTCATGAACTTCTTTCCGGATCTGTTCCACATTACTGGGGAGGATGTACTGGGCAATCAGGCCCCCTTTGATTTCGATGTATCGGTCAAGGACCTCTATTCTGCCTTCAAGACCGGCGCGACGCTGGTGCTTATTCCCCGGAAAATGTTCTCCATCGTGACAGAGCTGCTGGACTATCTCTGTGAGCACAAGGTGACAACCCTTATTTGGGCGGTGTCCGCCCTGTGCCTTGTGGCGCAGTTCCGGGGCTTTACCTATAAGGTGCCCGAGAGTGTCAATAAGGTGCTGTTTTCCGGCGAGCAGATGCCCGCCAAATTCTTGAGCCAGTGGCAGCATTACCTACCGAATGCGTCCTTCGTCAACCTCTATGGTCCTACGGAGATCACCTGTAACTGCACTTATTATCGTGTAGATCACCCGGTGGAGGATGGGGAGAAGCTGCCCATTGGCCAGAGCTTTCCCAATGAACGGGTGTTCCTGCTGGACGGTGAAGATCATGAAATTACCGAACCCAATGTGCAGGGTGAGCTCTGCGTAGCCGGCACAGCGCTGGCGCTGGGCTATTGGAATGCCCCGGAGCAGACGGCCAAGGCCTTTGTGCCGGATCCACTGAATCCCCACTACCCGGAGACCATTTACCGCACCGGTGATCTGGCCTTTTATCGGGAGGACGGCCTGCTGAGTTTTGCGGGGCGCAAAGACTTTCAGATCAAGCACATGGGCCACCGCATCGAACTGGAGGAGATTGAAACTGCAGTCAACTCCGAGCCCGGCGTAGAGCGTTGCTGCTGCGTCTATGACCAGGAGCGCAGCCGGATCACTGCGTTTTATGTGGGTGTGCCGGAGCCCAAAGAACTGAAGAAAAGCCTCTATGAGCAGTTGCCTGCCTATATGATTCCCGGCTCCTTCCGCAAACTGGATGGGCTTCCGGTGACTGCCAATGGCAAGCTGGACCGGCGACTGCTGCTGGAGATGGCAGGGAGGAAGAAATGAATCGGACTGTCATTCAACAGGCGCTCAAAACTATGTCCACCCCGTTTTACATGTTTGACACCGACGCGGCGGCAGAAAAAATGGTTCGCCTGCGCAGAATGCTTCCAAAGCGAGTGCAGTTGTGCTATGCTATGAAGGCAAATCCCTTCCTGATCCGGGATCTGGAGCGGGTGTCGGACCACTTCGAGGTCTGTTCTCCCGGCGAATTCCGCATCTGCGAGCGCAGCGGCATCAGCATGGATAAAGTGGTGCTCTCCGGCGTCTATAAGGACCCGGATGATGTGGACTATGTCATGGAGCGCTTCGGCGGGCGTATCACCTACACTGCTGAGTCGCTGACCCAGTGGACTCTGATTTCTGACGCTGCTCAAAAACTGAAAAAGCAGGTGCGTGTTCTGCTGCGGCTGAGCAATGGAAGCCAGTTTGGCATGGATCCCGACGAGATCAAAGCGATCCTTCATGGCGGCCATCCGTTTGCCAGAGTGGAAGGACTGCATTATTTCACTGGCACGCAGAAGAAGTCCCCCAAGCGTATTCAAAAGGAGCTTGCACATCTGGACGACTTTTTGGACGAGCTGGAGCGGGACTGCGGCTGGCACGCAGAAATGCTGGAGTACGGCCCCGGCCTGCCGGTCTGCTATTTCGAGGGGGAGAAGGATCCCGCTCCAGAGATGGAGCAGGCACTCTGCGAAGCACTGGAGCAGATGCGTTATCAGGGACCGGTCACGCTGGAACTTGGACGCTATATTGCAGCCTGTTCAGGCAGCTATGCCACCAGTATTGTGGATGTCAAGACCAATCTGGGCAATGACTACTGCATCGTAGACGGCGGCATCCATCAGGTGAACTATTACGGCCAGATGTTGGCTACCAAGCGCCCACCTGTGATTGTCCTTCCGGAGCGGAAGGACGAGACTTCGCCCTATACCATCTGTGGTGCGCTGTGTACCACCAATGATATTCTGCTCAAAGAGTTCCCTATGCCCGAGCCACAGCTGGGTGACGTGCTGGTTTTTGACCGGGTGGGAGCCTACTCGCCGCTGGAAGGCATCGCCCTTTTCCTGAGCCGTGATCTGCCACAGGTGGCACTCTATTCCGCCCGTGACGGTCTGCGTCTGGTGCGGGAAGCGGTGCCCACTGATCCGTGGAACAGCGAACGATAAATAAAGTAAATTTTATTTTAAAGGAGATTTCAATCATGGATGAACTGCTGGAAATTCTGGAAGATATTGATCCCGATAACGACTATGAAAACGACGAGCATCTGATTGACGATGCCCATCTGGACTCTCTGTCTCTGCTGCAGCTGGTCAGCGAGCTGGAGGACACCTTCGATATTCAGGTGACGCCCACTGAGCTGATCCCCGCCAACTTCAATTCCGCCAAGGCGATTTGGGCTATGGTGCAGCGGCTCCAGCAGGAAGGTTAAATGAGTTATACATATCTCTTATATCTGCTGGTCTTTCTGCCTGGGGTACTGTTGGTTTATGCCATCGTACCCCAGCGCTTTCGCGGCGTGGTTTTGCTGCTGGCCAGCTATGCCTTCCTGATCCAGCTGAGCCATAAGCTGAGCTTTTTCATTGTCTATACGACGATCAGCGTGTTTTTGATCGGGCTGTGGCTGAGCGCTGCCCAGAAGCGAAGTGAAGCGCGCATCAAGGCAGGGGCTGACCGCAAGACGGAGAAAAAAGCGAATACCCGCCGCCGGCGCGCTATCCTCTGGCTGGGTATCCTCTCTCAGGGTGGAGTGCTGTTTTTTCTGAAATTTTATGACAGTGTGGCGGCGCATCTGAATCTCTGGACAGCGTCAGAAGTGCTGCCGGTCAAGAATCTGGTCCTTCCACTGGGTATCTCGTTCTATACATTGGAAGCCATTAGTTACCTGGTAGATGTCTACTACCGTAAGATCGAGGTGGAGCGGAATATCGGGCGGATGGCTCTGTTTCTGTCCTTTTTCCCAATCATCATGGAAGGACCCATCTGCCGCTATGGCGAGCTGGCCCGCCCACTGTGGGAGGGAAAACAACTCACCTACCGCAATCTGACGTTCGGTGCACAGCGCCTGCTGTGGGGTCTCTTTAAAAAGTGGGTCATCGCCGATCGGTTGAGCCCCCTGGTGTCCACGCTCTTTAATCATCCGGGCGGTTATCAGGGCGGTGTCATGGCGCTGGCCGGTATTCTTTATACGCTTCAACTCTATGCCGATTTTTCTGGCTGTATTGATATGACCATCGGTACAGGCGAGATGTTCGGCTTGACCCTGCCGGAAAACTTCCGCCAGCCTTTCTTCGCCAAAACACCGTCGGAGTTCTGGCGGCGCTGGCATATCACGCTGGGCGCATGGTTCAAGGACTATATTTTCTATCCGCTTTCCTTGACCAGCGGCATCAAAAAGCTGGGCAAATCTGCGCGCAAGAAACTGGGCAAGCACTATGGCCAGATCGCACAGACGCTGATCCCGCTGTTCGCGGTCTGGCTGTGCAATGGCGTGTGGCACGGCACTGGCTGGACATACCTGTTCTACGGCATGTACTACTTTGTATTAATCGTCACCGGAGAACTGATCGAGCCGTTGGTGGCTTCCGGGACTGCAAAGTTGGGGATCGACCGAAGCCATTGGCCGTGGCGTATTTTGCAGACAGTCAAAATGCTGGCGATCATCTTCACGGGTGAACTCTTTTTCCGGGCGACCTCTATGCCGAATGGCTGGCAGATGTTCAGCTCGATTTTCACTGGGTTCGGCAAGGGCGGCATTACAGATGGCGCACTTCTGACATTGGGTATCACGTTTCAGGACTATTTGCTTGCCGGGATCGCATTGGCTGTGGTGCTGGTCGTCGGTGTCCTCCACGAGCGCGGCATTCATATCCGTGAACGTGTTGCAGCCTGGCCCATCGTGCCCCGCTGGTGTTTTTATTTCGCGGCGCTGTTTGCAGTGCTGATCTTTGGCGTCTATGGCTTTGGCCATACTCCTGCCGACCTCATCTATGCCGGTTTCTGAGAAGGGGGAAAGCAAGAGTATGAAAACAAAAATTTTAAAACCATTCCTCTTCCTTGCTATTTTGGCTGCATTGATGGCTGCGCTGGGGCCGGTATTCCGACCCAAAGAAGCGGAGGAACTGACCCAGCTGAAAGGACTGGGGGAGATAGACTATCTGGTCGTCGGAGACAGTGAGGGCTGGGCATCGTTCCAGCCTATGGAAGTCTGGCGTGAGGATGGATTTACTGGCTATAATCTGAGCAAACCAGGGCAGCGGCTTCAGGATTTTTATGCGGATCTGCAGACCGTGCTTGAAACGCAGCATCCTAAGGTGTTGCTGCTCGAGACGGATATTCTCTATAAAAACCTGGTCAGCCTGACGGAGTTTGAAGGACTTTTGACGTCCAGCCTGGGCGAGTTGTTCCCGTTTATTCGCTATCATGAGCAGTGGCAGAAGGTATTGCCTGATCTGTCCAGCAGTGAGAAAAACGAGCATACCCCGGATTATGCCAGAGGCGCCTATATCAATGGGACGGTCATGCCGTATCCTGACCCGGATTATTATAAGGCTGAGACAGATCAGGTGAAAAAAATGCCTTGGCTCTATCGTTACTTTGCCGAGCAGATCGTCTCACTCTGTAAGGAAAACAATATCCAACTGATCCTGTACAGTTCTCCATCTCCGAAAAACTGGACCTACGCGATTCATAATGGCTTGGAGGCTTTTGCGCAGGAGTATGATTTGGAGTTTATCGATTTCAACCTGATTCAGGAGGAAATCGGGCTGGACTGGAGTACGGACTGCCTGGATGACGGCGATCATATCAATTTCGCCGGTTCCCGGAAGGTCACGACCTATCTGTCAGAGTATCTGGCATCGCATACCAGGCTGACAGATCATCGGGGCGATCCGGCATTCCAGATCTGGGATACGGACCTGAGGACTTATCTTACGACCACAGGTCAGAACTGAATAGGATAAATAGGCGGACACCAAAGATGTGTCCGCCTATTTACATGCCTTTTCAGAAAGCTTCTATTATAGCTTGACTTGCACAGGCAGTTTATTATAATGAAAGTATATCCCCTAAAAGGAGTGTCTTATATGAATACTTTGGAAGCAATCACTACCCGCCGGAGCATTCGCAAGTTCCAGGATAAGCTGGTAGATCACGATACGATTGAGCAGATCGTGTCGGCCGCCGCCTATGCCCCTTCGTGGAAGAATACGCAGGTCGTCCGCTATCATGTGTTGGAGAATAAAGAACTCCAGAAAAAGATCGCAGAGGAGTATACGCTCAATTTTGCCTATAACACTGGTACGCTGGAGCGCGCCCCTCAAGTTGTCGTACTGACTGCGGTGAAGGGGAGAAGCGGCATGGAGCGCGACGGTTCTGCTACGACCAGCAAAGGCGAAAACTGGATGCTATTTGATGCGGGTGTGGCCGCTCAGACGTTCTGCCTTGCGGCATGGGAGTACGGTGTAGGCAGCGTCATTATGGGTATCTTTGATGCGGAAAAAGTTGCTGAACTGCTTCACATCCCGCAGGATGAGACTGTTGTGGCGTTGATTTCTATCGGCTACCCGGATGAGCATCCCACCGCACCGGTGCGCAAGCCAGTCAGCGTGCTGCTGGATTACGTCAAGTAAGATTGGATCAGAAAAGTAAAGCAAAAGAGCGAGTGTATTTTAATACGCTCGCTCTTTTGCCTTTTGCGCTCTTTTGGATACTGATAGGGACGAGAATAGAAAAAGAGCTACCATAAATGGCAGCTCTTTTAAAATTCGGATGAAAACTGAATTACTTCAGCTCGACCTTAGCGCCGACTTCCTCCAGCTTAGCCTTCAGCTGCTCAGCCTCGTCCTTGGACACGGCCTCCTTCAGAGTAGCGGGAGCGCCCTCGACAGTGGCCTTCGCCTCAGCCAGGCCCTGGCCGGTGATCTCACGGACAGCCTTGATGACCTTGATCTTGGCGGAAGCGTCGAAGCTGGCCAGAACAACGTCAAACTCAGTCTTCTCCTCAGCCTCGGCAGCAGCAGCGCCAGCACCAGCAACGGGAGCGCCCATAGCGATAGCCTCGACACCGAAAGTCTCCTTCAGAGCGTCGGTCAGCTCCTTAACCTCGAGCAGGGACAGAGCCTTGATCTCTTCAACAATAGCATTGATATCAGCCATGATAATTAGCCTCCTATTTAATAAAATAATTTAAAAATGAGATCTGAAAACAGATCTGAAATGCCGGGGAATTACTCGGCAGCAGCTTCGCCTTTGTCGGCGATAGCGGCCATGACAGCGGACAGGTTGGCAACAGGAGCCAGCAGGGTGCCGACCAGCTGTGCATATACGTCCTTCATGGAAGTCATGCTGGACAGGACAGCCACCTCAGCGTCGGACAGGACCTTGCCCTCCATGAAAGCGGCCTTCAGGTTGAACTTGTCGCCCAGCTTCTTGGAGTACTCAGCCACCAGACGGATGGGAGCGATAGGATCCTCAGTGCCGGTCGCCAGGGAAGTGGTGCCGTGCAGCTTCTCGTCCAGAGCCTCCAGACCCACGCTGTCCAGAGCGCGGCGCATCATGGTGTTCTTCACCACGGCGTACTCAACGCCCTCCTTGCGCATAGCGCTGCGCAGCTCGGTGTCCTCGGCGACGGTCAGGCCGGAGTAGTCGACGATGACGCCGGACTGAGCACCATTCAGACGCTCGACCAGAGCAGCGACAACAGCAGCCTTCTCGTTGATCACGTTTGCATTAGCCATTTTAGATTTCACCTCCGAAAATAGAAAATCCTCCGCGTTCAAGAGCAGAGGACTACAATCGGAAAATATAAGCATTTTCAGATCGCACTCTCGGCAGGGGGACAAACCATTATGCTGATGACTCAGCGCCTGCTGTCTTTGAACGCAATGGATATTATAACAGAGAAGAAGCGGTTTTGTCAAGCGCTTTATCTCTCTGTTTTCAGAAAGATCCCATAACGGGATGAAATAACGCTTGGAAACGGGCGTCATATCACATGACGCCCGCATTCAGGCGAATTAGAGCATCTTAGCGGAGCTCACGCGGATGCCGGGGCCCATGGTGGTGGCCAGAGTACAGCTCTTGATATACTGACCCTTGGCAGCAGCGGGCTTGGCCTTGAGAATGGCGCCCATCAGAGCGTCAAAGTTCTCCTGCAGCTTTTCGGCGCCGAAGGAAACCTTGCCGATGGGGCAGTGGATGATGTTGGTCTTGTCCAGACGATACTCGACCTTACCGGCCTTAGCTTCCTGAACAGCCTTGGCGGCGTCGGGAGTCACAGTGCCGGACTTGGGGGAGGGCATCAGACCCTTGGGGCCCAGCACCTTACCCAGACGGCCAACGACACCCATCATGTCGGGGGTAGCAATGACCACGTCAAAGTCGAACCAGTTTTCCTTCTGGATCTTCTCAACCAGATCCATATCGCCGACAAAGTCAGCGCCAGCGGCGCGGGCAGCGTCAGCCTTGTCGCCCTTGGCGAACACCAGCACGCGGACGGACTTGCCGGTGCCGTTGGGCAGGACGATGGCACCGCGGACCTGCTGATCGGCGTGGCGGGAGTCGACACCCAGACGAACGTGCAGCTCGACGGTCTCATCGAACTTGGCGGAAGCGGTCTTCACGACCAGATCCATGGCGTCAGTGGGATCATAAGAGACGCCCTTCTCCAGCAGCTTAGCGCTGTTCTGATATTTCTTACCTCTAAACACAGTCGGTTACCTCCTTAGTCAGC
>ERZ808240.3984-NODE-3984-length-13688-cov-14.869728_pt1 | contig 13688 bp, 7 predicted proteins | sample MGYA00521084_ERZ808240 | MGnify/ENA primary metagenome ERZ808240 (study PRJEB31516, sample SAMN03275571) | gut metagenome | biome: mammalia-associated habitat; material: feces | host: Papio cynocephalus | place: Kenya | collected 2012-08-06 ... | reverse complement strand
GTCGCCGCCGTACTTCGGAGTCCCGGACGTCTTCACGACGCCCGGGACTTTTTTTTGCTCGCCGTATACTTTAAAAACGTACCTCTCACTCCTCTTTCGTGTACCAATCGCCATATTACTCCTGCTTTGTACCTCATAGGGCTTTGTGATGTACAATGCCACTTACTTTTTGCCTCCCTGCCTGATTTTTGTACCCACGTTTACATACGCTTTTCCTTGCATACATCCCTATAAATTCATTTTCAGCCTGATTGGCCTCGTACCCCTGACTGTGTATATAAATTGCATGCAAATTATTAAACCATAAATAATTAATGCAATGTTAAAAATCACTAAAGACGGTGTCTCCGTCATCGCTGTCCTGGACAGACGCAGGGCAAAGAAATCAGGTGTTTTCCCGGTCAAGATCGAAGTTGTTTACAGTCGTATTCAAAAGTACTACCCGACAGGCGTTGACTTACCCGCTTCTGAGTGGAAAAGAATCTCCTATTCCAGGAGGATGCCGGACTGCCATGCCGACATTATCACGAAATTCAATCAGATAAGCGCGGAAGTTGATGCGTTGCTTGAAAAAGGAACATTTTCTTTTGAGGCTTTTGAGGCCAGAATGGGCAAACCCGTTGACAAGACGTTAAACGCCGCACTCGAGTCGATGATGGCCAAATTTCATGCTGAGGGAAGGATTAACTCCTTTTATCGTTGCCGTACTACTTTGATGAATGTCGAGCGATTTGCCGGTAAAGAAATATTATTCAGTAAGTTGTCTGTCTCATGGTTCAATGCCTTCGAGACTTTTCTCAAGAGGGAGAACAAAGCCCTGACTACGATTAGCATCTACATGAAGACACTCCGTTGCGTGATGAACGACGCTGCAGCTGCCGGTCTGGTAAAAGAATCCATGTTTCCGTTCGGCCGCGGCAAGTACATTATTCCGAAAGGCAGTTCGCGAAGCCTTGCTCTCTCGTACGATCATATTCGTAAGATAGTTGCCTACAAAGGCACGGCTTCCAGAGAGCGTTACCGCGACCTATGGCTTTTTTCCTATCTTTGCAACGGCATCAATTTCAGGGATATGCTCTTCCTTAAATATAAGAATATCATTGATGGAGAGATTTGTTTCCTTCGCTCCAAGACTGCCCATGCCTATGGAGGCTCAAAAGTCATCCGTGCCGTGATCACCCCCGAGATGATGGACATTCTTCACCGCTGGGGCAACCCCTATGACGGAAACCCTGAAACATTCCTTTTTGACTATGCCGAAGGAGCGACTGACATGCTTTCCATCTCAAACACTGTCCGTAAAGTCATCAGTATGTGCAATAATGCCTTAAAGAAGATTGCTGAAGAACTGGGAATTCCTCCTTTCACCACCTATTCAGCAAGGCATAGTTTCGCCACAGTCCTTCTCCGGCAAGGCGTGGATCTCACATTCATCTCAGAGTCCCTCGGTCACTCCAGCCTTTTGGTCACAGAACACTACCTGGGCGGTTCCGACCGTCTCGACAGGATGCGCAATGCCCGGCTGCTGACGAACTTTTGATGACCTGATTGTATGCAAAAGGTATGTCCGGATGCTCTCTGGATTTATCATAATACGGTTTTTCGTGCGTTGTAAACTTGATTATGCAGTCAGAACGACTGTCACTCGTAGTAATAAATATGTTTAAAGGTGCCTTTTCGTAGGCACACTACAACACAACGACAAATATATGGGTTTAATTTTTCATAAGCAAGATTTTTTAGTCAGAAAATGTAAAAAAGAGTGGCAAAAAAACATTTATTACTACGAGTAACATGTTTAACATTTTATTAACTAATTATCCTTTATGAAAAAGTTTTTTAGATTGGTTTCGGTGTTGGCCATCGCTGGGCTGACATTGACGTACACCAGTTGTACGGACTATTCTGAGGACATCGACAAGACGAACGGTCGCATCGATGATCTTGAGAATGTCAAGCTGCCGGATCTGCAGAAGCAGATAGACGCCAACAAGCAGTCTATCGCCGACCTCAACACGGCCATTGCGGATGCTAACAAGGTCATTGAAGCCCTTAAGAAGCAGGTAGGTGATCTTGACGAGGCACACAAGGCTGACATTAAGCGCCTTGAGACACTTACCACCGCACTTACTGAGAATGTTACAGCCCTTACTAACAGAGTTCAGGCTCTTGAGGATTTGAAGGACACCTACCTTACAAAAGATGACGCGGCTAAGACATACGCTACACTCTCCGAGGTTGCCCAAGTGAAAAAGGATGTCAGCGCACTCCAGACGGATCTTGCTGCCGCCAATTCTGCAATAGAGGAACTCGGCAAGAAGCATGGCGAGGACATTGAGGCTGTCAAGAAGTTGATCGAGAAAGCTCAGACTGCCGCCGATAACGCCCAGAGTAGGGCTGATGCCGCGTTCAAAGAGATTGGCGCTTTGAAAGAGTCTCTCAAGGAATATGTTAAGCAGGGTGCGTTTGAAGCGCAGGTGAAACTCCTTACTGACAAGGACAATGAGCTTGAACAGAAGATCACCGCTAACGAAAACGCTTTCAACGAATTCAAGGAAGCCTTTGATGATAATGTCAAAAAACTCATTAAGGAATCCTGCGAAAGTGCTGATGGCAAAATCAATAAGACAATCGCTGAGAAGATTAAGGTCGAAGTTGATAAACTTGAAACGAAAATCAGTGGCCTCAGAACTGAGGTTACCACCGAATTCAATAAGGTATGGAACATCCTCAATGGCGAACTCAGAAGCCTTGTCTTTGTTCCAGAGCTTATAGTTGACGGTGTTGAGGCTGTTGAGTACACTTACGCGTGGATTCAACCAAGGGAGTATGAAAAGAAAGCTGAAAAGAAATTCGGTGAAGGAAACATCTATACTCTTAAGAACTATGAGGAGTTTAAAGGAGTCGCTAACGAGGGTGTGTTCAGTTATCCAGCCGACACGATTCAGTATGAGATGAACCCTTCCAGCGCCAGCGTTAAGGACGCTCCGCTTACATTCCTTGTAAAGGACATCGCTTCAATCACCACCAAGGCACCGAAAGCATCTGCGCTTAATGCTTCTTATGTTGATGTAAAGGACGGCAATCTTTACGTCGGACTTAAGGCCACTTCAGTGTACAATAATCTTATTAAGGATGTGAAGGATTCAGTGACGTTATTCGCTCTTCAGGCAACGGTAAGAAAGGGAGCGACAGACACTACTATCACATCTGATTACGCTCGTCTTTACAGCTCGCTCCTTTCTTTCGAAGGTGTCGCTTTCAGCAAGGAAGCGGAACCTGCTTTTGACGAAACTCCGTATGAATGCGAAATAAGTGGTGGTACTGAGGCGTATCATCTCTTCGCAGATCCTGATGAAGCTGTTCTTGCTGAGAAAGCGCAGCTTGAGACTGGATACATGCAGACATTGGATCTTAACGGACTTTTCGTATCTCATTATAAGTTGATTGGAAAGACCACAAAGAAGGCCAATGGCGTTTATGAGGAAGATTTCAAGGGTAACCCTTACGAAATTAAATACGAGTACACTCTTGTGGATTACACAAAGAGCAGCGAGATCTCTGAGAGTTCATTTGCTGCGATCGCGGATGGCAAACTTACCCCTAAGGGAGGCAAGACAGCCATTGACAGAGAGCCGCTTGTACGTGTCGATGTTAAGTATGGCAACAACGTTATCCTTCGTGGCTATGTCCGCGTGAAGATCACCTCTAATGAATTTGTCACTGTAGAACCTGGATTCGAGATCAGTGCTAAGTTCGGTTGCGATGATGCCACATCTAAGGTAACTGCTGAAAACATGAAGCTCGTTTACAAGGCTCTTGACTTTACCAGTGATAAGGCTGAGGCTGATTTCGATGCACGCTATGTCCTTCAGCTTGACGCTGCAGCTGTAGAGGCCGTTAGATATATTCCTAATGACGCTACTAATCCTGGAAATGGCTATAAGGCTGATACCAAGGCCATCGGTACTGTGACCGAAAGTGCTGCGACACTTTCTGAACTCATCCTCACCTTAACTCCTGAAGAGCAGAATGAAGTTTACAAGATGTCTGGCCATAAGTACACCACTTATGTAAGGTACATCCGCAACAAGGCTGGCGCCCCTGCTGATAAGTATGAAGGTGTATATGTTCCTATTACCGTTGAGGTGACCAAGAACGCCCCTGCCACTGTCGGCGCTAAACTTGCTCAGTATTGGTTCGGTGCGAATAATGATAAGGCTTACCTCAATGTACAAGTTCCTGGTGCTGATCCTGGCCGTGCTCTTCCTGCCACATGGGTGACCCCTATCAATCAGGTATGGGATGGCAACAAGCCAGTCTTCAAGATTGGAGATAAAGAGGTTACAGGTGAGTACAGGTACTACTTCGCTCCTATTCAGACTGCTAAAGTTACAGTTGATGGTGAAGAATATGCTTTCTCTGTCAGAAGCAAGACTATTTACGACAAGTATGATGGTTCGCACTTTGAGGTTAATTCCAACGACGAAATCACCGAGTACGAGCTTAAACTTGCTGCTGACTATGGCCATACATCCAGCATCTACTACAACACTGAACTTCTTGCTGGTACTGAGGTCATCGCTACTATCGATCAGGCTACAGGTAAGATCACGTATAAGGATACTGACTTTGCCAAGAAGGTTCTTAACAGTGTTCCGTCGGTTCCTAGACCTGGAGCGGTTGAGGATGATTTGAGAGGTGTCTATGCCGTCATCGGGGTCGTTCTCAAGTCTCAGGGTTGTGCCGTGGCTGTTCCTCTTACAGATCAGACTAACATGTACTACTTCCTCAGACCAATCAATGCTGATTTCAGCAAAGAGGGTGAGGTTATTGATTCCAAGAATGCCTACGATGTGACATCTAATATCAATGTTCTTGATGTGGTTACGTTCTCTGACTGGAGAGGTGAGGACTTCGTTACTGAGGGCTTCAAGAATCTGTGGTTCTTCAAGTACTACAACATCTCGAACATCAAGGTTGATGTTGATCCGGAGCACGTATACACTAATCTTAACGGTTCGGACATCGAAACGACCACTCTGAAGGAGAAGACTGAAAAGATTCAGCTCTTCCATTGCACAGGTGATCTCATCACTCCTACAGTGATTGATCCGGCAGTAGGTGTAATTGTTGATTACAGGTCTGATCTCCTCCCTAACTGGGGTGAGGCACAGTATGATGGCCTTGTCAAGAAGTTTGGCTTCATCCGTTACCAGAATAATGGAACTCTTATTGATAAGCCATTCGAACTCCTAATTCCTGTTGAGGTAACCTACACTTGGGGAACAATCAAAGATTACGTTAAGGTTACTGTCAACCCTAAGGGTCTATAATAAGAAATAGATTTAGGTAATATATGTTTGGTGCGCGCCCGACCGGCGCGCACCTTTTTTTTGTTTTACACTTTATTTTTGCAAACCGTTGTCTGATGCTTACCTCCAGAGAAGCGGTTTGCCTATGCACGAGAAAAGCCGCCTTGCGGCGGCTCATCATATTCATTAATCTTGTTGCCTTCAATCCATGCCATTATTTTATGACCGGCTATTCGGTGACTGTCCCGGTGATGTTGAGGCGGAACGGCCTGATCCAGGTGGATGTGTAGACCGAGATGCCCTTGTTGAAGAAGTGGGCTCCGGCGTCGTTGGCATAGGTGACTTTGATCACGCCTTTCCCGCCCGGCTTGATCGGTTTCTTCGACCATTCCACGCTGGTGCATTCGCAACTCGGCTTAACATCGTAGATCAGTATGGTTGTGTCTGTCTCGTTCTTGTAGGTGAACGAGCAGTGCTTCGGTCCGTCAGAGCTCGGAAAGGTTCCGAAGTCGTGAACCGTTGTCTCGAATGAGAGAATCTTGTACTGCTTCTTGCCTTTATCCTGTGCCAGGCTGTTTGACGTCAGCCCCAAGGCAAAGATTGCCATGGCTGCGCACAGCGTTGACTTCGCCAGAATAGATGCTGCCTTATTACTTGTTTTCATATTCAAATATTGTCATGTTACACGCCAACCTCTGCCTCCCCGCAATGTTGCGGCGTCGATTCCGGACAAGACTGCCAAATATAGTGAATTTTCGGCAAACCAGCATGCGGAAAGTATAGTTGCACAAAGGACAGAGTCAAAAAGCAAGTGCGGCATTACAACAAATATATGATAAATTCATCTTTCGGCGTTGAGAAGTTCAACTTTTCCCTTGGCTTCTTTCAACTGCCTTCGCCATCAACGCACTCAAGATTTAAGTCATTTCTCAAAATTCGGCCCACCTAAAAGCTCCCAGAAACCATTGCGTTTCGCTCCGATTCTTTTGATTATCCCCTTGTTCTTAAGTTCTGATAGTATACGTTCAGCCTGACGTGGCTTTAATCCGATTTTCTCCGCCAGTTTTACAGCGGTGATTCGATTGTCTGCTTTTATGTGTTCTAATGCCTGTATCTCACTTGTATTAAGATTGTTGTTTCGGCCGATCTCTTCAATAGAAAGTCCTTGATGTTCCACAAGTGTGTCAAGTATCTCTTGAAGCATGAAATCAATGAACGGTTGGCAGTCTCCCTTTGATGAACTTTGGCTGATCGCTTGGTAATAGCCTTGTTGGTGGGTATAGACCATGGTTTCGATGGGAAGGTGTTCGAAAATCGTATTCAACTTTCCGAGAATAAGTGACTGCCATAGCCGTCCTGTCCGTCCGTTGCCGTCTGTTAATGGATGGATGAATTCGAACTCGTAGTGGAACACGCAGCTCCGTACAAGTAGATGGTCGGGTGATGATCCCAACCATGCGAACAAGTCTTCCATCAAATCTTTTACCCTTTCAGCCGGAGGTGCGATGTGTATGATATTAGTACCATCAAATACTCCAACTCCTTTTTTTCTGAATGTGCCGGCTTCATCAATCAATCCGCACATCATAGTGCGGTGAGCTTTTAGAAGATCCTCTAAGGAAAATGGATCGAGCGAGTTGTATAGTTCGTATGTTTTAATGGCATTTTTTACTTGGAGAATCTGTCTTTGTGGGGCGATGACGGGTTTCCCCTCCAATATTGCTGTCACATCCCCTTCCGAAAGGGTGTTGCCTTCAATCGCCAGGGATGAATGCACCGTTTTGACACGGTTGGCTTTCCGTAGTCTTAATGAATCTCCCCGCTCCATTTGTATGGAATAGCGCTCTATTTGTGCGGAGATTTCCGCTATGAGATTGATGGCTTTTGCAGATATAGTAAAAGGTGGTGTGTACATTTATTCCCGTGTTATTCCGTCATTTATTCCGTCGTTTATTTACAGCCCTGCTTTTGTTGGAACAGGCCGCCATGGCAGTAAATGATGATTCTTCCTGTTTCCCATTTGCTGAGGGAGCATAGTCAATGCTGTCGGATAACTCCAAATATAGCGATTTTTCGCCGAATCCGCATGCAAAACGTATGTCGGGCTGCTTGCCCCATTCATGAATATGTATGCTCGGAATGTCTGTGACGTGGTTTGCCTATAGAATAAGGGTGTCACTCATAGTGACAAATGTTTTTTGTCCCTCTTTTTTACATTTTCTGACTAAAAAATCTTGTTTATGAAAAATTAAACCCATATATTTGTCGTTGTGTTGTAGTGTGCCTACGAAAAGGCGCCTTAAAACATATTTATTACTATGAGTAACATGTTTAACATTTTATTAACTAATTATCCTTTATGAAAAAGTTTTTTAGATTGGTTTCGGTGTTGGCCATCGCTGGGCTGACATTGACGTACACCAGCTGTACAGACTATTCTGAGGACATCGACAAGACTAATGCTCGCGTTGATGATCTTGAGAATAAGTTGGCTAGTGTGGACGATCAGGTAGCGAAGAACAAGGCCGCTATCGAGGATCTTCAGAAGGCTAAGTCTGAGGCAGAAGCTGCCATCAAGGCCCTTCAGGAGACCGTCGCCACACTTGAGACTAAGGAGGATCACAAGAAAGATGTGGATGCTCTTAAGTCTACCATTGATGGCATTAAGGGCGATGTTAGTGCTCTTGATACAAGAATCAAGACTATCGAGGAAGCCCTCCCTCTTTACGCTAAGGTTTCGTGGGTAGAGTCCACATTCGCCACATTGGAGAATTTGAAGGCTACCAATAGTACTGTCGCTGCCCTTGACACAAGGCTCACTGCAGCGGAAGGCAAAATCAATAAGCTTGTTGAAAATTACGATACAGACGTGAAGATTTCCGAAGTTCTCAACAAGATTAAGACCGCTCAATCAGCCGCGGAGGCTGCTCAGTCAACCGCTAATGATGCCCTTGGAAAGGTTAACGCTCTTACCGCAGCTTTGGGCGTTTACGCCAAGGAGGGCGAACTTGCGGCCAAGATCGCTGAACTCGAATCTGCTGACAGCACTCTTGATGTGTCTATTAAGAATAACTATGCTGAGTATAAGAAGTTCGTTGACGAAGAGTTTGAGCCTGCTGTCAAGAAATTGATTGCTGACGCTTGTGATAATGGTGGAACAATTGACACTGCTATCGCCACTAAAGTTAATGCTGCCAAGTCAGAACTTTACGGGAAGATTGCTGATGTTGAGGCTGTTATCAATGCAAAAATCAGCGCTCTTTGGGGCGTTTTCAATGGCGAACTCAGAGGTCTCGTATTTGTTCCTGAACTTTACGCTGACGGAATCGAGGCTGTTGAATATGCTTATGCGACAATTAACCCATACGTTAAGGGACAGGCTAATGATCTCACAATTGGGAATGTCGTCCTTAAAAACTATGCTGAATATACTGTAGGTAATGAGTCTAAAAATGTATACCCTTCAGTAACTGTTCAGTATGAGATGAATCCTTCAAGTGCGACTGTAACAAATGAAACTCCGCTTGTTTTCCTCGTTAAGGACGTTGCTTCTGTCAGGACAAGGACTTCTCAGGCTTCAGACTTCGATGCCTCATTTGTTAAGGTTGAGAATGGTAACCTTTATGTAGGGCTCAAGGCTAACAATCTTTATCAGAAGTCTATCGGATCAGATAAGGACACTGTGACTGTCTTCGCTCTTCAGGCTACGGTAAGAGCTGGTGAAGTTGATACAACAGTTACATCTGATTATGCCCGTATCTATGCTTCTACCTTTAGCTTTGATAATATTGCGTTCAATGATGCAAACAAGGCTTATGATGCAAAGGGAGCTGAGGTCTGTGGGCATGTTTCTGGTGACCGTCACCATATTTATAGTGCTATTAATGACGCTCTTCAGGATACTGCTTATGTTAAACTTGGTTTTGAGGCACAGCTTGATCTCAATGACATGTTTGAGTCTCACTACACAGGTGTGGACACAAAGGGTGTATATGATGCTTCAGAGTTTGCGGCCTCAGAACCTGTCTCCTATGAGTTCGACCTTGTTGATTACACTGTAGATGGAGTTGATGTCAGTGGCACTTCTTTGATTAAACTTGAGAATGGAGTGCTCTCAGCTGTTGGCAATAAGGCGGCTATTGACAGGCAACCAATCGTTCGTGTTCGTGCCATTGTTGATGGAAGCACTGTTCTTGTTGGTTTTGTTAAGGTTAAAATTACTTCTGACAAGTACTTTGCCGTTGATCCTGCATATCAGCTTGAAGCAAAAGTTGGTTGCAACGATGTTGACGTTACTGTTCCAGCTGATAGCATGATTCGTGTCTATAAGGCACTCGACTTCGCAGATGAGGCAACATTCGATGTTCAGTATCAACTTCAGACTAAAGATGACGTAGTTGTACGTTATGTCCTTAAAACAGCTGATGTCAAGGATGGATTTAAAGTAGAGGAGAACGCCCTTGGCGTTGTCGTTGAGTCTGCTGCTCCTTCTGCTCTTACTCTCAAACTTACTCCTGCTGATCTTAGCAAGATATTCCAACTTGAAGGTGGTAAATATACTACTTATGTAAGGTATATCCGTAAAACGGAAAATGCTCCGGCAAATGCTTATGAGGGTGTTTATGTACCTGTCACAGTTACCGTGACCAGAGATGCTGCCGGCACTGTTGTTGAGAAACTTCCTGAGTACTGGTTCGGTGAGAACAAGGAGAAGGCTTACTTGAATGTTGAGGTTCCTGGCGCAACTCCTGGTGCGGTTCTTCCTGGCACATGGGTAACTCCGATTAATCAGGTTTGGGATGGTAACGCGCCTAAGTTCATTGTTAATGATAACCCTGTTGAAGCTAAATACTACTATTACTATTTCGCTCCTGTACAGCCAAAGGTTGTAGGTGAGGATGGTGAAGAGTATAATCTTTCTGTCAGGTTCAACAAGATCTATGACAAGTTCTCACGTACAGGATATGTTGTTGAGTCTAATGATGACATCCCAGCTTGGGAGCATAAGATTTCTGCAGACTTTGGTCATCGCTCTAGCATTTATGCTAATACCGAACTTCTTGTTAATGGCGATGTTATTGCCGTGATCGTCAACTATGACGAAAATGGTGAGGCTAAGCATACTATCGAATTCAAGAATATTGATCTTGCAAGAAAGGTGCTGAATGCTACTTCTTCTAACCCTAGAGAAAAGGCAGGTCTCTTTGCTAACATAGGTGTTACTCTCCGTGAGAAAGATTGTGCTGTATCTGTTCCTCTTACTGGCCAGATTAACGAGTACTACTTCCTCAGACCAATAAACTTCGAGGGCTCAGAGAACAACACGTTTGTGGATGGTGTTGATGCTACCAAGCCTGAGGCTAATCTTAACATCTTTGATGCGGTTACATTTACTGATTGGAGAGGAGAAAAGTTCGTAACCGATGATTACAGCAACCTCTGGTACTTCAAGTACTATGGTATCAATAAGGTTTCTGTTGACCTTGCTAATGTGACTACAAATCTTAATGGTGGTGTACTTGGTACTACTAAACTTTCAGAGAAAACTATTAAGATCGAGTTGACCTGCAACACTGGTGAGTTTACGGCTCCTGTGGAGAAGGAAAATGGTGTCATCGACATCGAATTCACGACTCCGGCTGATCCGTCACAGTGGAATGCCAGCCAGTATCCATTCGTTGTTAAGAAGTTCGGCTTCATTCGTTACCAGAACAATGGTACCAATGTCAGCAAGGAGTTCAAGCTATCTATCCCTGTTAAGATCTCTTACACATGGGGTGATATCGAGAAGGATGTGATTGTCACTGTGGAGCCTACAACTCAGAAGTAATTAGTATTTCCAGTTGATATGATTGGTGCGCGCCAGACCCGGTGCGCACCTTTCTTTTTTACGCTGTCTGCAAAGTAACTCGAACCAATATCACACTCCATAAAAAGACTGCAACCGGCATCACACTGATGCAAGTTGCAGTCAAACTTTATCGACGCACGTACTTCCTCGAATGCTTACAGTCACCACGAAAACGCCGATTGAAATGCCACGAAAACGCCGATTGATTTGCGCTTTTACATTATTTTTCACAACTTTGGCGTATTGTCTGGAAAATTATGGAATATCTCAAAAGAATCGCGGACAACGTGTTGCAAGACAACCTTCGAGCAAATGTGCATACGTGATCTTCGTGCCTACACGTTGGATCAGGACAGCACCTTTCATACTATCGTGACAGATATGGACTCGAGGCGGATGTCGTTCTGCATCTTTCGGACGGACGTTATGCCTTGATTGAGTGTAAGCTTGGCAGCCGCGAGATAGAGGAAGGAGCCGCACATTTGCTTGAACTCAAGCGGCTGATAAAGAAGCACAACGAATCCGAAAGGCAGAATCCGTTGAGAGAACCGGATCTGCTTATGATCATCACGGGTGGTCAGATGGCCTACACAAGGCCGGACGGAGTAAAGATCATTCCTCTTGGGTGCTTGAAGGATTAATTCTGAGTATGATGTGACGGAGATATTACTACGACTGTGATCCGATTGTCCACCCTAATGTTGCCCTATAGCCTGAATTTCGCTTTTGTTGGAGCAGGTCGCTTTTGGCAGTAAATGATGGTCCATTCCTGTTCCACATTTGCTGAGGGAGCATAGTCGGGTCACGTGCGAAACCTTGTGTCCGTGAAGAAGAAAAAGTATTTACCACTGAGCCACACCCTGAATTCTTCCTTTCCTGCCTCATTAACAGGATGTTATCCGCCACCCATTCCACGTCAATGAGTGACGCGCAACGCATTCATTACTACAGATTTAGTACTTTGTCTTTGATCTGATGCCGCTAAAGACAATTGGCTAAAACGCTTGTTGTTAACCGTTTATAAACCACGTAAATATTTCGTTGCTGTTTGTGGCGGGACACCGGGCCACATCGGTGACCTGCGCTCAAAGGCAGGATAACACTTTAGAGATTGAACAGAGGCCTTGAGGTCTCATGTCAGGACACAAGTGGAGGCGATGCCTTATCACGGCCGCACCGTGCTGATGTCTGTGCGGATCTGCGAAACGCCTTCATCACATGTCCGTACAGAAGCTCTTGGATGGCACTTTCCCGTGAATATCTAATGCCATCACTTTTAAGTTTTTCAGCCAATGTCGGCTTGAACTGACGCAGATTCGCAGTATGGCTGAAAGCCTTTTGTGTAATATACACCATGGTCTGTCTCTTGAGAGCCGTTCGTCCTGCGGATCACGATCAGGCCGGACAAAATGCAGAAATCACACACTTTGTCCGGCGGCAAGCAAGGTTTTCTCCGCAATGACGCTACCTGCACTAATCTGAATGTTGATGTCCCTGGAGCAAAGTGGTTGTAGACATTTTGAGAATCTGTACATATTCATTGAATTCTATTGTGAGATTATGGCTGAAATAACTATATTTGTCTCGGAATAATCAAAAGAATTTGAGATAAAGAATGAGGGCCGTGTTTTCAGTTTCGCTCGTCCCGGTATATATGACACCATTTTTATAGAGACTGTCAGTTGCAGGACCTATCGCAGCGACCTTCAAAGGGACCAACAATTCTGTAACCGCTTCCTGCGAGTCGATGCTCCACGTCTTGCCTTCAATCCATGCCATTATATTATGACCGGCTATTCGGTGACTGTCCCGGTGATGTTGAGGCGGAACGGCCTGATCCAGGTGGATGTGTAGACCGAGATGCCCTTGTTGAAGAAGTGGGCTCCGGCGTCGTTGGCATAGGTGACTTTGATCACGCCTTTCCCGCCCGGCTTGATCGGTTTCTTCGACCATTCCACGCTGGTGCATTCGCAACTCGGCTTAACATCGTAGATCAGTATGGTTGTGTCTGTCTCGTTCTTGTAGGTGAACGAGCAGTGCTTCGGTCCGTCAGAGCTCGGAAAGGTTCCGAAGTCGTGAACCGTTGTCTCGAATGAGAGAATCTTGTGCTGCTTCTTGCCTTTATCCTGTGCCAGGCTGTTTGACGTCAGCCCTAAGGCAAAGATCGCCATGGCTGCGCACAGCGTTGACTTCGCCATAATATTATATATAGCGTTATGTCTCGTTTTCATATCTAAATATGTTCATGTTTCACTCCAGCCTCCGGCCTCTCCGCAACGTTGGAAGTCGATTCCGGACCTGACTGCTCAAATATAGTGAATTTTCGGCAAACCAGCATGCGGAAAGTATGACATGGTGTTATTTGAACAAACCCGTGGAGGCCCCTATTGAGCAATGGTGAAATCATCGTTTTGGTGATAGTTTTCATTTATTTATGTTTATTTTACCATCAATTTTGCAGATTGGAAAAAAATGTCGTAATTTAGCACCGCTAATTGTGCAAATTTATATTCAATAATATT
>ERZ808240.3983-NODE-3983-length-13689-cov-4.861669_pt1 | contig 13689 bp, 8 predicted proteins | sample MGYA00521084_ERZ808240 | MGnify/ENA primary metagenome ERZ808240 (study PRJEB31516, sample SAMN03275571) | gut metagenome | biome: mammalia-associated habitat; material: feces | host: Papio cynocephalus | place: Kenya | collected 2012-08-06 ... | reverse complement strand
ACCGTCGATTAAGGTTTTGCTTTATTTGTAGGGGCGTATGGCATCCGCCCTGTACACCACCGCCCGAACCATACAGCAAACCGCCGCCATAATTAATTTGTGCACTTCGGGCGTATGGCATTCGCCCCTACGGTTTCCGCAAAACAAAGATTGCCCATCCTTTCCAAAGTTCCCCAATAAAAATAAAAAATAAGGGTCGGCACCTTTTTGTGATGTGCCGACCCTTTATGACGGGCTTGTATTATTAAGATTATTTTTTCAAGTTTGGCTCTTCGAGTTTGTAGCCATATTTCCTGTCTGCGGCTTTAAGGCAAAGCGCAATGATGAGCGAGAGCACTGCTATGCTTGTGAACACGCACATTGGCAGGGTGTAGTTGTATAGGTTTGTTGTTACACCGTTTTCTGTGGTAGTGCCAACGATGCAGTATTTCTCAAGAATGTGGCCAATAAGGGCAGGAATTCCCCACAGGCCTATATTCTGTATGAAGAAAATTAGTGCGTATGCTGTGCCGAGTTGCTTTACAGGGAATATTTTTGCCACGCTCGGCCACATTGCGGAGGGTACGAGCGAGAATGCAATTCCCAGTACAATCATAAGGGCTATAGCTACCCATGCCGCGTGTATGAATGGAAGAGCATATATGAAATGCACGCAGATAAGCATTAGCGAGCCAAGCATCATTATGCTTGCGGCTTTGCCTTTGCGGTCGATCATTCCGCCAAATACCGGTGTTAATATGAGTGCGCCGAGGGCAGGGAGACCGGCAAATGTTCCGGCTATGTCTTCGTTAACCCCATATTTTGTTATCATAAGTTCTGTGGCGAATTTTTGGAATGGGAACACGCAGGAATAGAATAGAACGCATAGCAGTGCAATGAGCCAAAAGCCGGGGTTTTTTACAACTGCCACTACGTCTTTGAACGAGAATTTCTCGTCAGCTGAACTTTCTACGGAAATCTTTACCTGGTGGTCAAGCTTCCTGTCCATAAAGCTGAATGCAATGAACGAAATCATGCCGCCGATGAGCAAAACGGCGCCAATCATAAGCGGAGTGCTTAGGTTGTAGCTGCGTGCCATGGGAATCGCAACCGCATATGCAACTTGCGAACCGATTCTCGCCAAAGCCACCTGCACACCCATTGCCAATGCAAGTTCTTTGTCCTTGAACCATTTTGCAATAATCTTGCTGACGGTAATTCCCGCCACTTCTGCGCCCACGCCAAACACGGAATATCCTGCGGATGCCATGATTACATCAAGTTTGTATCCCATTAACATCTCGCTTGTTCCTCCGTATGTGGTTATTGCGATGTATTCAACCGTTGTTCCGCCAACCATAAGTACCGTGGCGAGTATGCCTGTGAAGCGTATTCCGAATTTGTCAAGGATAAGTCCGCCCCAAATGAGCATAAGCAGGAAAACGTTTAGGAAGCTGTATGCTCCGGTAAACATGCCGAACTCCCCGCTTGTCCAATGAAGCTGACCTTCGAGCATTCCTTTCAGCGGAGCCATCACGTCGTTCACATAATAAGCCGCCATCATTGTAAAGGCGACTATGAACAGTGCCGACCACCTGGCAACCGCAGAGTCGTTGAGTTTTCTGGTTATTGCAGTCATATCTTTTTATTTTTTAAGCCATTTGTCAAGCCAACGGAAGAATGTGCGTTGCCACATTATGCCGTTTTGTGGTTTCAGTACCCAGTGGTTTTCATCGGGGAAAAGCAGTAATTGGGCGGGAATGCCTCGCAGGCGTGCTGCGTTGAAAGCCGACTCGGCCTGTGTGTATTCTATGCGGAAATCGCGCTGACCGTGTATGCACAGAATAGGGGTATCCCATTTGTCAACAGAAAGATGGGGAGAATCGGAGAATACTTTTTGAAGTTTTCCCCCGGGTTTTACCCATGGCGCTGAGCCCATGTCCCAATTGGCAAACCACATTTCCTCGGTTTCAACATATTGTTGTTGGGTGTTGAATATTCCATCGTGGGCAATGAAGCATTTGAAACGTTTGTCGTGGTGCCCTGCAAGCCAATACACACTGTATCCGCCGAAACTTGCACCAACACATCCCAAACGGTTTTTGTCAACATAGCTTTCCTTGGCAATGTCGTCGATGGCTGCCAGGTAATCTTGCATGCACAGTCCGGTGTAGTCGCCGGAAATCTCCTCGAGCCACTCTGTGCCAAAGCCCGGAAGCCCGCGGCGGTTGGGGGCTATGATTATATACCCATTGGCTGCCATTATTTGAAAATTCCAACGATAGCTCCAAAACTGGCTTACCGGAGACTGCGGACCTCCCTCGCAAAACAGAAGCGTGGGGTATTTTTTATTTGCATCGAAGTGGGGCGGATACACAACCCAGCACAGTTCTTTCTTGCCGTCAACGGTGTTTACCCAGCGTTCCTCGACTTTTCCGAATGTTGTTTTTTCGTATGTATCCTTGTTGACATTTGTAAGTCTTTCAGATTTGCCCTTTTTTGCACTTACAAAGAAAATGTCATCGGCTTCGCTAATGCTGTGCCGCTTTACGAGCAGATTACCGTTTGAGGCAATATAGCCTGCAAGGGCATAATCGCAAACCTCATCGGTTAGTTGACGCACTTTTCCTTTCAAGTTGGTTGCGTAGATGTTGGTGCGTCCGTGCCATACTCCGGCGAACAGCAGTTCTTTTGAGTTTTCTTTCCAGAAAAAGTTATCAACTCCGCTGTCAAAACTTTCTGTAACATATGTTTTGTTGCGTGTTGCGAACTCGTATACGCACAAGCGGTTTCGGTCGCTTTCATATCCGTCGCGCTTCATGCTGGTCCATGCTATAAACTTGCCGTTTGGAGAGAATTTAGGATTATTATCGTATCCCAGGTTGCAGTCTTCTCCATCGTATATCCGCTGGTCTTTAAGAGAGCGGGTGTAGTCAATCTTTATGGGCTGCTTTATGTCTCTTGTAATTGGTTTGCACAGATTAAAAGACGAGCCGTCCGTGATGTCGTAAAGATATATGTCGCTGTCTGTGCTTACGGCGTAGTCTCTGCCTTTCTTGGCGCGCATAACATATGCGAGTTTTTTTGAGTCGGGACTCCACGCAAACTCTTCCATGCCCCCGAAAGGAGTCATTGGACACTCGTATGGCAGCCCTTTCAAAATGTCCTTGGCGTTTTCAACTTTTCCATTGTTGAATTCTGCAAGGAAAGGGTGCGGAATGGAGCGCACATACGTGTCCCAATGCTTGTACATAAGTTCGTTAATAAGCATTCCCGAAGCCTTTGGCAAATCATCGTCGTTTTTGGCTATGGAGGTTTCGGTTGGAACTTGGTGGATTATCACAACGTGTTTGCCGTTGGGGGAGAAAAGAAAACCTTCAATGTCGTCTTTTTCTTTCGATACGCATTGTTTTTCTGTTCCGTCAAGGTTCATGGTCCACAACTGACTCACACCGTCAGAAGCGGCAAGGTAGGCTATCTTGTTGCCGCCTTCTATGAACGCCGGCTCGTTTTCGCTGCCGCCGTTGTCGGCGGTAAGATTTCTTTCATCGCCGGTTTTTACGTCCTTAATATATATGGAGGTGTGTCCCTTGTTCTCTTTTATGTTGTATTTGGTAAGGGTGTAAACAATTTTCCTACCGTCGGGCGAAGCTGCCACACTTCCAATCCTGCCCATGGACCATAGCCTTTCGGGAGTCAGAAGGTCGTCATTCCCCTCAGCTGCTGCCATGTTGGACGTTGCACATATTGCAGACATAATCAAAACAGATATGTATTTCAGATATCTCATATTCACTTTCTGTGTTTTTGTCGTTCCTGCTGTAGTTTCATCATTTCCTCCTGCTGTTTTTGCAGTGCTTCGAGCCGTGCGGCAAGGCCGCTCATTTTCTTGGGTTTTTCCTTGTTTGCCTGGTAGTTTCGCTCAAGACGTTCAAGAAGCTTTTTCTCATCAATGGTGCGGCGCAGATACCACATGGTAAGCGCACTGAAAAGAAGTGAAATGAAGTAATAATAGTTAAGACCTGCCGAATAGTCGTTGAACACGAAGAAGAAGAATACCGGCATAAGATACATCATCCACTTCATGATTTTCATCTGGCTCTCCTGCTGTCCGCTCATCATGTCTTTTTGCATTCTCATGCTCATTACGCTGTAAACAACGTTCGTTATGCAGAATAGTATGCAGAATGCGCTTATGTGGTCTCCTATAAGCCATATCGGGTGGGAGAACTGAATAATCGGGTCGTATGTTGAAAGGTCGTCAACCCAAAGGAAACTTTGCTGCCTTAACTCTATGGCATTCGGAATAAAGTTGAACATTGCAATCCAAATAGGCATCTGAATAAGCATGGGCAGACAGCCGCCCATGGGGCTTGCGCCGTATTGGCTGTAGGTTTGCATTATTTCCTGCTGTTTCTTCATGTTGTCGGCAGGGTCGGGATATTTCGCGTTTATCTCGTCTATTTTTGGTTTGAGCACACGCATCTTCGCACTGCTCATTACGCTTTTGCGGGTGGGCACATATACTATGATGCGCAGCAGAATTGTTATTAGCAGAAGCACAATTCCCATAGAGAAGCCGAGGTCGGTGAGCCAGTCAAATACATATATGGTAAAATACCTGTTTATATATCTGAACAACGGCCAGCCGAGATAAACAAGATGCTCGAGTTTCAGGTCCTTGTCCGGGCTTACTATGTCGTCCATTTTTTGAAGTGTGCGGAATTTGTTCGGACCAAGGTACATCTTGAACGAAGAGGCATCTCTTCCCGAAGGGTCAAAGTCTGTTTCGGCGTAGGCTTCGTACTGTTTCAGGAAACCTTTGCTTATGTCTTCTTCGGGTATGCTTTTCAGCTTGACTTTGTCCAGTCCTGCATCGGCAATTAGAGTAACACCGAAAAACTGGTCTTTGAACGAAATCCAGTCAAGGCTTTCTTCAAGACTTTTCTCTTCCTCTTTTTGAGGGTCAAGGCGGTCTGTACCGCCGTTTGATTCTTTGTATGTAAGGGCGGCGTATTGGTTTTCGAATTTGTATCCGCGTTCCTGCTGCTTAAGCAGCTCGTTCCATTCTATGCCCAAAATCTTGGATGTAGGCAACAGGTATTCCTGCATTCCATCGGCTTTAACATCCATGTCGAGCAGAAAGCTGTCGTGCAGCTTGTAACTTATCGAAAGTTTTCCGCCGTTTGCCGCCTGTGCCACCATGGTTACCGTAGAGTCGGTAATGTTTTCGGGGCTGAACATAATGGAAGACGTGCTTATGTCGTCTTTTTTTCCGGCAAGTGTAAACGACATGTTTGCATATTTGTCGCAGTAAAGCTGAAGGGGCTTTTTGTCCTGTCCTTTGTAATTTTTAAGTACCACATTGCCTATGCAGCCTCCTTTTGTGTTAATGCCAACGGTTATATCGTTGTTTTTAAGCACCACAAGGCGTGGTTGTGCTCCGCTTTCCTTGAAAATACTGTCGTGTGCGGCTTTTGCTGTTCCAAAGGTGGTTGCTGTCGCCTTGTTGTCATGCTGTTGTTTTTCAGCGGCCTGCTGCTCCTCGCGTTGTTGTTTTAGCTGCTCTTCGCTCGGTCTGTTGAAATAGCTGAAGCCTATAATAACCGCTATTATCAGAAGGAATCCTATTACGCTGTTTTTGTCCATTTTCTCTGATTGATTTTTTGCCTGCGCCGTCTTTATTTTTTGTCGTCTTGCGGGGTGTTCTCAACAATTGTCTTTATGAAGTCCAAGAAAAGCGGGTGGGGTTTCAGCACGGTGCTGCTGTATTCCGGATGGAACTGTGTGCCGACATACCATTTTAATTTGGGGATTTCAACAATTTCCACAAGATTGGTCTCCGGGTTCACTCCGTCGCACATCATACCGGCCTTTTCAAACTCGTCGCGGTAATCATTGTTAAACTCGTAGCGGTGGCGGTGGCGTTCCTCAATTACGTCTGTGCCATATATGGCCCTTACCTTGCTGCCTTCCTTCAGCACGCACTCATATGCCCCAAGGCGCATGGTGCCACCCATATTGGTTATGTTTTTCTGCTCCTCCATTAGGTCGATTACATTGTGGGTGGTCTTCTCGTTCATCTCTATGCTGTCGGCGTCCTTGTAGCCCAAAACGTTGCGTGCAAATTCCACAACCATCATTTGCATTCCCAAACAAATTCCGAAAGTGGGTATGTCGTGTTCGCGGCAATACTTTGCGGCGGTTATCTTGCCCTCTATGCCACGCTGTCCGAACCCCGGGCAAATCACAATGCCCTGCATTCCCTTTAGCTTCTCCTCCACGTTGTCGGGGGTTATGTATTCGCTGTTTATGAAGTGTGTCTTAACCTTGCGGTTGTTGTATGTGCCTGCCTGCGACAGCGATTCCAAAATGCTCTTGTAGGCATCTTGCAAATCGTATTTCCCGACAAGCCCCACATTTACAACTGTTGTGGCCTTGTGGCGGCGTTCCAAGAAAGCCCTCCACGGACCGAGTCCCGGAGTTTCGCCCGGCTCTATGCCCATTTTGCGCAATATTGTTGAGTCGAGTCCTTGCTCCTGCATCCTTAGCGGCACTTCGTATATGGTTGGTTGGTCAATGCTCTGCACCACGGCTTCGGGGTCAACGTTGCAGAAGTTGGCAACCTTTTTGCGTATGCCCGCGTTCAAGTCGTGCTCGGCGCGCAAAACGAGTATGTCGGGCTGTATGCCCAGGCTTTGCAGCTCTTTCACCGAGTGTTGCGTGGGTTTTGTTTTGAGTTCCTGTGCCGCCGAAAGGAAGGGCACGTAAGTAAGGTGTATGCACAAGGCGTTTTTGCCCAACTCCCATTTAAGTTGGCGTATAGCCTCGAGAAACGGCAGCCCCTCTATGTCGCCCACGGTGCCGCCTATTTCGGTTATTACGAAGTCAAAGTGGTATTTGTTTCCCAAATAGAGTATGTCGCGTTTTATCTCGTCCGTTATGTGAGGCACCACCTGTATGGTTTTTCCCAGGTAGTCGCCCCTGCGCTCTTTTTCGATAACGTTCTTATATATGCGCCCTGTGGTGAAGTTGTTGTGGCGTGTGGTTTTTATGCCGGTGAACCTCTCGTAATGCCCTAAGTCAAGGTCGGTTTCCTGTCCGTCTGCCGTAACATAGCATTCCCCGTGTTCGTAGGGGTTGAGCGTACCGGGGTCCACGTTTATGTATGGGTCGAACTTTTGGATGGTTATGTTGTATCCGCGCGCTTGCAGCAGTTTGCCTATTGACGAGGATATAATTCCCTTTCCCAGCGACGATGCAACGCCGCCCGTTACAAAGATATACTTGGTTTCAGCCACGATTATATTGATTTATGTATTATTAAAGCGTTTGCAAATTTACTGAAAAATTCCCGCTCTGCCTTGGTTGGGAATAAGAAATAAGAAAAGACAAGGTTGTTATGTGTTCTTCGTGTATATTTATCCGCGTGTCGGGTTTGTTGCCGAAAATGCTACAAATGCCGCCGGGATTGCGTAACTTGTTGAATTGCAGCAAAATGTTTTCACAAAGAGTGTCTGATGTAAAGTTTTGTTTTTCAAATGTTTGCAGGCGGCGAAAAAAGGTCTGATGTAGTTTGGATTATATCTGATATAATTTTTCCTACATAGGACATGGTTTTTCTTACGTCTGATGTAGAAAAAGCCACGGCTTCTGTGGCAAACGTGGAGTTCGTGCTTTCATTTCCGATTCTGTATTCGCTTTTCGACAAGGCATAAAAAGTGCCCACCATTAGGATGATGGGCGATCCGAATGTTTTCACAACGGAATAATCCTTATTGTGATTAGCTGAAAATTCATTGCAAATATACGTATTTTTGTTATATGTATTATAGTGCTGTTTGAAATTTTTCATAAATTCGCAAAATAACATCTAAAACGGCAAATACAATGAAAACCATTTTGGGATTGGACCTTGGTCCGGGAAGCATAGGATGGGCTTTGGTGAACGTGGAAAACGGCAAGCCCAAAAGTATTATAAAGGCGGGAAGCCGCATAATTCCTATGGATGCGGGAGAAATGAGCGACTACGAAAGCGGCAAGCTGCAATCATCGGCATCGGTGCGTACTGCATTCCGGGGAATGCGCCGCTTGTATGAGAGGGCGGCGCTTCGCAGGGAGAGGCTTCTTAGGGTACTGAATGTTCTCGGCTTTTTGCCGCAGCATTACCGCGACCAAATAGATTTTGGCGAACATCCGGGAAAATTCAAAAACCACGGCGAGCCGCTGCTGCCATACAGGAAAAACGAGGCAGGGAAAAGCGAGTTCATCTTTCAGCCGTCATTCCTCGAAATGCTCGAAGATTTCAAGAAAAACAATCCGCAGGTCTTGGATGACGGCAGACTTATTCCCCGCGACTGGACTCTTTATTATTGCCGCAAGAAAGCTCTTGACCGTGAAATCTCGCGTGAAGAACTGGCTTGGATATTGCTGAACGCCAACTCCAAACGCGGATATTATCAGCTTGACGAGGAAAAAACCGAAAAATCAAATGCGGAGAAGGAATACCGCCGTGCCAAGGTTCTTGATGTGGAAAGGTTGGAAGAAGACCGCAAGCAGAAAGGCTTTTACTTCTACAAGATAACATACGATGGAGGGCTTACGCAAACGAGGAAATGCAAAATGCAGCCGTGGCGCGTTGGCGACGAGGTGGATTTGATTATAACCACGCCGCTTGACAAGAACGGCAAGCCGAAAAAAGACGAAGACGGCGGAATAAGGCAAACCCTCAGCAGTCCCAAAGAGGACGACTGGGGGCTTGTGATGCAAAAGACACAGGCCGGGATAGACCACAGCAATTGCACCGTGGGCGAATATATCTACAACAGTCTCCTTGAAAATCCGTCCGAAAAGGTGAGGGGTGGAATTGTAAAGACAATCGAGAGACATTATTATATGGAAGAGCTTAGAAAGATACTTGAGTCGCAGGCAAGGTTCATACCCGAGCTGTGTGATCACGAACTCTACATGAAATGCGTAAGGGAACTTTACCGTAACAATGAAGCTCACGTGAACGAGTTGAAACGCGGCAATATTGTTGACTTTCTCATAAAAGATGTAATCTACTATCAGCGTCCGCTTAAAAGCAAGAAAAGCTGCATAGCCGATTGCCCGTACGAGAGCTACACTTATGTGGACAAGGAAACCGGGGAGATAAAAAAGCGTCCCTTGAAGGTTATGCCCAAGTCCCATCCGCTGTTTCAGGAGTTCCGCCTGTGGCAGTTCATACGCAACATAAGGATTACCGAGAACGAGAAGATAGTGGACGGACGCAAGTATTTTGGTTATGATGTAACGGCAAAATATCTCGGAACGCCCGAAGACGTGTGCCGGCTTTACGAAAAACTGTCCGGGTATGAGAACATAGCCGAAAGCATAGTGTTGAAGTCGTTGGGGCTTAATGCAAAGATGTTCAAATGGAACTACGGCTCAAAAAAAGAGTTTCCCGGCTTGAAAACGCATCACGAGTTTGCCACGAGAATAGCCAAACTTGAAAAAGCAAGGGAACTTACGCAAAAAGAAGAATACAAGCTGTGGCATATACTCTATTCCGTGAGCGACAGAGACGAGCTTGAAAAAGCCCTGAAGCATTTCGCCGAAGAATGTGGCTTTGACGGGCAGAGTTTTTACGAAAAATTCAAGACCGTTCCGAATATGCGGGGCGATTACGCCTCATATTCCGAAAGGGCTGTAAAGCGTTTGCTCCAGCTTATGCGCTCAGGGAAATATTGGAACGAAAAGGAGATTGACGAGGCAACGCTCAAGCGGATAAATGCAATAATAGAATACGGCTATAGCCCTTATGAGGAGTTTTCGGAGTTCAAGCGGGTGGACGATTTTCAATATTTGCAGCTTTCAGACGCTTGTTATGTGGTTTATGGGCGACATTCCGAAAACGCCGACAACAGTGTGTGGAATTCGCCCGAGGAAATAGACGAATATATCGGAGGCGAGTTCCGCAAAAACTCAATGCGAAACCCCGTGGTGGAGAAAGTGGTGGCTGAAACGCTAAAGGTTGTGAGGGATATATGGAAAACCTACGGCAAACCGGCGGAAATTCATGTGGAGATGGCGCGAAGCCTTAAAGACCCTAACGACAAACGCAAGGAAGCCACGGAAAGAATGGCAGCAAACCGAAAGGAAACAATAGACGTGCGTGAAAAACTGCAGGAACTCAAAGACGAACACAAGGCGGACAATATAAATCCCAATTCCTTTATACATATATTGAAATACAAGCTGTGGAAAGAGCAGGGGGGCCAGTCGCCATACACAGGGAAAAGCATATCGATAGCAAGACTCTTCACCGATGAATACCAAGTTGACCACATAATTCCCCAAAAGCGGTATTACGACGATTCTTTCACAAACAAGGAGGTGTGCGAGAGCGCGGTTAATTTGGACAAAGGCGCACGGCTTGCATACGAGTACATACTTGCCGAAGGCGGAAAGGAGATAAATGTAACTATAAACGGCAAGCACGAGAAAATTGCTATATTACCCAAGGAACAATATGAGGAATGGGTGAAAAAACATTGCGTGAGAGAAAACGGAATCGGCAGAAAGGGCAAAAACCTCATGATGACGGATGTACCGGCTTCGTTCAACGCCTCGCAGCTTAACAACACCCGCTACATAGCCCGCAAGACGGCGGAAATCCTGTCTCACATAGTGCGTGAGGGTAGCGACCCCGGCGCGCGTTCCAAGAACATAATAATGACAAACGGAAGCATAACCGACCGCTTAAAGAAAGACTGGGGACTGAAACAGATTTGGAACGAACTTATGCAGCCGAGATTCGAACGCCTTAACGACAAAACCCAAAGCAACGACTATGGCGAGGATGTTGTAGACGCTCATGGCAGACACTACTTCCAAACAAAAGTGCCGGAGGGGCTTGCCGAAAAATTCGACATCAAGCGAATAGACCACCGCCATCACGCAATGGATGCGATAGTCATAGCCTGCACATCTCTAAACCATATTAATTATATGAATAACCTAAGTGGCGGGGAAAAGGAACGCTATGACCTGCGCAGGGTGTTGTGCGAAAAAGACAGCAGAGCGTTTTTGAAGCCTTGGGAAACGTTTACGCAGGATTCTCGCGAAGCTATGAACAACATTGTCGTGAGCTTCAAGCAAAACCTGCGCATTGTGAGCCGCGCAAGCAACTATTACAGCCATTATGTTGACGGCAAAAAGATAATTGAAAGGCAAACCAAGGGCGAGCATTTCTCTATTCGCAAGCCGCTTCACAAAGCCACGTATTCGGGACTCGTAAGGCTGCCATACACTAAAATGGAGAAAATAGAGAACACCATAGACAATCCCGAGCAGATAGTAGACAAAAGCATACGCAAAGGACTGAAGGAAATTCTTGTCCAATATAATGGCGCTGCCGACAAAAAGAAAATCAAAAAGTATTTCAAGGACAGGGACTATAAGCTGAACGGCGTGGATGTGGCTAAAGTTGAAGTGCGCATTGTGCCGGAACAGGCAGGGCATTCCGCACACCGCACGGTTCTTGGCTCAATAACAAACAGAAAGCAGCTTGATTCCATCACGGATTCCGGCATAAAGAAAATCCTGCTTAATCATTTGGAAAACTACGGCGGCAATTACGAGGAGGCGTTCTCGCCGGAGGGAATCAGCAGCCTGAATGACAACATAAGGCAGTTGAATGGCGGGCGCGACCACAAGCCGATAAAGTGCGTGAGAGTTTCGGAAACGTTTACGACCAAGTTCCCGGTTGGGCAGACTGCTTCAAAGACCAAAAGTTATGTGGAGACGGAAAAGGGGACAAACCTTTTCTTTGCCATATATGTTGACGAGGAAAGAAAGCGGACGTTCGAAACAATTCCTTTGAACGTTGTAGTAGAGAGAAAAAAGCAGCATCTTCTCGCCGTGCCCGAACACAATGAAAATGGAGACAAACTTCTGTTTTCCCTTTCGCCAGGCGATTTGGTATATGTCCCCGAAGAGGGCGAGCATATAGCAATGCCGCTTGCCCCCAAGCGCATATACAAAATGGTGTCTTCGGGTAAAGGACAATGTTTCTTCATTCCCCAGAATATTGCCGCTCCCATAATAAATAACACAGAACTGGGCTCAAACAACAAATCAGAAAACTCCTGGGATAATCGTCAAATCAAGAGCGTTTGCCTGAAACTCGAGACCGATCGTTTGGGAAACATCATAAAGATTACAGGAAATGATTAAGAAAACGCTTTGTTTCAGCAATCCCGCATATCTGTCTTTGGCAAACGGGCAGCTCGTAGTAAAGCTCCCTGAGGTTGAAAAGCCCGGCAATGTGTCGGAGGTTATAAAGCGCGAGGCAGTGAGGACAATACCAATTGAGGACATCGGCGTTGTTGTTTTGGACAACAGACAAATAACAGTAACCCAGGGCGTGCTTGAGGCTCTTTTGAAAAATACCGCCGCCGTTATAACCTGCGACGACAGGCACATGCCGCTTGGCTTGCTGCTGCCGCTCGAAGGTAACACAATTCAAAACGAGAGGTTCAGAAAACAAATGGACGCTTCGCTCCCGCTTAAGAAACAGCTTTGGCAGCAAACCGTCAAGGCAAAAATCATGAACCAATACGGCTGTTTGAGAAAAAACACAGGCGATGAGGCAAAGCGGCTGTACAAACTGGCGCAGGACGTAAAGAGCGGCGATGCGGACAATTGCGAGGCGCAGGCGGCGGTGTATTACTGGCGCAATATTTTCCCCGAAAATGAAAACTTTGTGCGCGACAAGGAAGGCTCTCCGCCAAACAACCTCCTTAACTACGGCTATGCCATTTTGCGCGCAGTCGTGGCGCGGTCGCTGGTTGTCAGCGGACTGCTGCCGGTGTCGGGAATTCACCACCGCAACCGCTACAACGCCTATTGCCTTGCCGACGACATAATGGAGCCATACCGTCCGTATGTTGATGACCTTGCTATCTCTGTTGCAAGGGAGTTAGGGGAAATTCCCGAAGAACTCACCGTGGATTTGAAAAGGGAAATGCTGCGTATACCCGTGCTCGACGTAAAGATAAACTCCACACGCAGCCCGCTCATGGTGGCGGTGGGGCAGACCACGGCAAGCCTTGCGAAATGCTTTGCCGGGGAAGTGCGCAAAATATCCTATCCCGAATTTTGAATGGCGGAACTTAACATATACAAGGTTATGTGGGTGCTTGTGTTCTACGACCTGCCTACCGACACAAAGAACCAGCGCAAGGAGGCGGCGCGTTTCCGAAAGGACATAATGGGCGACGGCTTTACAATGTTCCAGTTCTCGATATACGTAAGGCATTGCGCGAGCATGGACAACGCGCAGGCTCACATTAAGCGCGTGCAGTCGTTTCTCCCTGCCCACGGAAATGTGGGTATAATGTGTATAACCGACAGGCAGTTTGCCGACATAAAGATATTCTATTGTCAAAAGCCGCGAAAAGCCTTGGCGGAGGGGCAGCAGCTCGAATTGTTTTAGAGGCGTGTTTTGCCACACCGTTTTAAGGAAACGCAAAAGCAATAGCAATGCAGGTGAATATTACATGCGCTCGGAACCGGGAAAACGGCAGATATGTCTTGTAAGCTGCAAAGTTCTGATTATTAGAGACTTGTGTTGGCATTGAGATTGTGCTATAAGTTTTTGTTTTTCAAGCGTTTGCAAGTGTAGAAAAAAGGTCTGATGTAGTTAGAATTATATCAGACATAATC
>ERZ808240.3982-NODE-3982-length-13695-cov-3.515249_pt1 | contig 13695 bp, 12 predicted proteins | sample MGYA00521084_ERZ808240 | MGnify/ENA primary metagenome ERZ808240 (study PRJEB31516, sample SAMN03275571) | gut metagenome | biome: mammalia-associated habitat; material: feces | host: Papio cynocephalus | place: Kenya | collected 2012-08-06 ... | reverse complement strand
TACAGCAGGTCATGCAAAGGCTCTTTTGATGTTTGATGATGAAAAGCTTATGACTGAAACTGCTGAAAAAGCGATAAGCGGAAACCTCTCTGTAAGACAGATTGAAAAGCTTGCTAAATCACATTCCGGTTCTTCTGAAAAAAAATGCAAATCACCTAAAAACTCTGACAGATATTTCACTGAAATGGAAATTTCCCTTAGAGAACATCTCGGCAGAAAAGTTAAAGTTGATTACGGTAAAAACAAGGGTGTGCTTATTCTTGAATTTTATGATAAGGAAGATTTGTCATCTATTGCTGACAGGCTTGTTGATGATTTAAAATAAAAGCGTTTCACGTGAAACGCAACTTAAATATAAGGAGTTATTGAAAAATGATTGATATTAAACTGATAAGAACCAATCCTGAACTTGTTAAGGAGAATATTAAAAAGAAATTTCAGGACGAAAAACTTGAACTTGTTGACAAGGTTGTTGAAATGGATAAAAAATTCCGTGAAACTAAAGTTGAATGTGATGACCTCAGAAACAAGCGTAAGACTATGAGCAAGACTATCGGCGGATTTATGGCTAAAGGTCAGAAAGATGAGGCTGAAAGAGTCAAGGCTGAAGTTACTGAAATAGGAAAGCTCCTTGAAGAAAAAGAGGCTCTTGAAGTTAAGCTTGAAGCTGATATCCGTGAAATTATGCTTGTTATTCCTAATATTATTGATGAAAGTGTTCCGATTGGAAAGGACGACAGCGAAAATGTTGAAGTAGAAAAATTCGGCGAACCTTTTGTTCCTGATTTTGAAGTTCCTTATCACGTTGATATTATGGAAAACCTTAATGGTATTGATATTGACAGTGCAAGAAAAACAAGCGGAAGCGGTTTCTATTATCTCTGCGGTGATATTGCTCTCCTTCAGTCATGTATTCTTTCATATGCAAGGGATTTTATGGTTGACAAGGGATTTACATACTACATTCCGCCTTTTATGATTAGAAGTGATGTTGTTACCGGTGTTATGAGCTTTGCTGAAATGGGCGATATGATGTATAAAATTGAAGGTGAGGATTTGTACTTAATCGGTACAAGCGAACATTCTATGATTGGAAAGTTCATTGATACTATTATTCCTGAATCTGAACTCCCTAAGACTCTTACAAGCTATTCACCATGTTTCAGAAAGGAAGTAGGTTCACGTGGAATCGAAGAAAGGGGAGTATACCGTATTCATCAGTTTGAAAAGCAGGAAATGGTTGTTGTCTGTAAACCTGAAGAAAGCATGGACTGGTTCAAGAAACTTTATGAAAATACTGTTGAATTTTTCAGAAGCCTTGATATTCCTGTCCGTACTCTTGAATGTTGTTCAGGTGACCTTGCTGACCTTAAAGTAAAGAGTATTGATGTTGAGGCTTGGTCTCCTCGTCAGAAAAAATATTTTGAAGTCGGAAGCTGTTCAAACCTCGGTGATGCTCAGGCAAGACGTCTCGGCATAAGAATTAAAACTGAGGACGGAAGCAAATATTTCCCGCATACTCTCAACAATACTGTTGTTGCTCCTCCGAGAATGCTTATTGCTTTTCTTGAAAATAATCTCAATGAGGACGGAAGTATACGAATACCAAAAGCACTTCAGCGATATATGCGTAAAGAGGTAATCAAAAAATAAATGAATAGTAATTTTTATCACATTGACAATCTGGGTGAAGTCTTTTCAATTACTATTGAAAGCGGTTTCAGACAGGAGCTTTTTGATAATTATGATTGTGACAGCAACGGTGACTTGATTCAGGCTATTGTGAAATATCTCATAAGAGTAAACAATTTTGACGGCTCTGAGCTTGAATTTGACAGTGATACTGATATTTTTGCTGTCTACTGTGAGGACGAAAGCACTATATATAAGCTTGCTGAAATCCTTGAAAATAATATGTATAATGATAAGGTTATTGATGATGCTATGAAATCCCCTGAAGTCAGGGCGGAACTTTCATAACACACAAAAAAACGGGCGGAATTTCTGTTCCGCCCGTTCTGCGTTTCACGTGAAACGCTTTTTATTTTTTTGAGAAAAATCCTGATATGAACGGTATCAATGCACTTAATCCGAGTGCCGTTAAAAGCTGTTCGCTTGTAAGTGTTACTGTTTCAAATATTATCTGCAACTGCGGTACACTTACGGCTAATATCAATGCTGTCATTGATACAAGAACTGCAAATATTAGTTTTATATTGGAAAATATATTTATTCTGAAAAGTCCTTTTTCTTCTGATTTACATTCAAATACATGTATAAGCTGTGACATTACAAGTGTTATAAGTGCGGAGGTTCTTCCTGCCTCAACAGTTCCGCCTGATTTTATTGCAAGACTGAATGATGCAAGTGTTGATATTCCTATTAATATTCCTCTGAAAAGTATTTTTGCCATAAGTCCGCCTGAAAAAAATCCGTCTGTTGATTTTCTCGGCGGTTTGTTCATTATATTTTCTTCCGGCGGTTCAAGTCCCAGTGCTATTGCGGGGAGTCCGTCTGTTACAAGGTTTACAAGCAAAAGCTGTACAGGCATTAATACTATCGGCATACCCATTACAATTCCAAGAAACATTGTAAGAACTTCTCCTATATTGCAGGAAAGGAGATAGCGGACAAATTTTCTTATATTTGCATATACGCATCTGCCCTGTTCAACGGCATTTACAAGTGTTGCAAGGTTGTCGTCAAGAAGTATTACATCAGCTGTCTGTTTTGCAACATCAGTTCCTGTTATCCCCATTGCAACACCGACATCAGCCTCTTTTATTGCAGGAGCATCATTTACTCCGTCTCCTGTCATTGTAACAATTTCGCCCTTACGTTTAAAGCTCTGTACTATTCTTAATTTATGTATAGGCTCTACTCTTGCAAATACTGAATATTTATCAATCTCGTGGTCAAGCTGTTCATCTGACATATTATTGAGTTCATCACCTGTTACAGCCTGCTTTCCCTTTAACAGCCCTGCTTTTTTTGCTACTGCAACAGCAGTATTTTTATGGTCACCTGTTATCATTACTGTTCTTACTGAGGCATTCGCACATTTTCTTATGGCAATTTTTGCTTCCTCCCTCGGAGGGTCAATCATTCCGGCAAGACCTAAAAATATCAGATTATGCTGTTCAGGATTTAAAACATCAGTCTGTATATATGCCATTGCAAGAACTCTTAATGCCTTATCAGACATTTCAATTGCCTTTTTTTCTATCTGACGGCGTCTGCCTGATGTAAGCGGAATTATTTCCCCTTTCTGATTCATATAGCTGTTGCATTTCGGGAGAATTACTTCTTCTGCACCTTTGTAATATGCTTTGTTCCCTTCGGGAGAACTGCATAATACTGCCATATATCTTGTTTCACTGTCAAAGGGAATTTCCTTTGTCTTATGAAATGTCATTTCAAGATTTTTTGCAGTTATTCCGCCCTTTGCTGACATAATAAGAAGTGCTGTTTCTGTCGGGTCACCTGTGACTTCCCATTCTCCTGAACTTCTGTTCCGCAGTTTTGTATTTATTCTTATGGTTGCAGTGTTGCAGAGCGTACTGCATTTAAGAAATTCAGAAAGAGATTTTTCCATTGCCATTTTTACCGGAATATCCTGATTTTCGGGACAGATATTTCCTCCTGTTCTGTATCCCATTCCGTTTACTGTATATGTATTTTCACCTGAATATATTTCTGTGACAGTCATCTTATTTTCTGTGATTGTTCCTGTCTTATCTGAACATATTACTGATGTACAGCCAAGTGTTTCAACGCTGTGAAGTTTGTTTACAAGTGCTTTCTGCTTTAGCATTCTGCTTACTGCAAGGGCAAGGGCTATTGTTACTGTTGCGGGAAGTCCCTCCGGAATGGCTGCTATTGCTATTGTTATTCCTGACATAAGCATTGTAAAGGTATCTTCTCCTCTTAATACTCCTGCTGTGAATACTGCTATGCATACTCCTATACATATTATAGCTACCGTTTTTCCGAGTTCGGCAAGTCTTTTCTGCAACGGAGTCATACCGCTTTCGATATTTTCAAGCATTGCTGATATTTTTCCTGCCTGAGTTTTCTTTCCTGTTGCTATGACTTTTGCCTGACAGTTTCCTTTTATAGCAGATGTTCCGCAATAGATTATATTTGTTTTGTTCAGACTGTTGTCTGTATCGTTTTTCAGTCCTGCAAATTTTTCAACCGGAACGGATTCTCCTGTAAGTATTGATTCATCGGCACTGAATGACGAACTTTTTAATATTACGCAGTCTGCCGGTATTCTGTCCCCTGATTCAATTTCTATTATATCATCTGTTACAAGCTCAGAGGCTTTTATCTCCTTTAATACTCCGTCACGATAACACTTTGCAGTCGGTGATGTCATGGATTTAAGGGCTTCAAGTGTTTTTTCTGTTCGGAATTCCTGTATAAATCCAAGTACGGCGTTGAGGAGAACTATTAATATTATGGTTACTGCATCTGTTATTTCTCCAAGAAATATTGATATTACTGTTGCTCCGAGAAGTATCATTACCATTACATCTTTAAACTGTCCTGCAAAGATTTTAACAGGATTTGCTTTTTTATCATCTCCGAGAATGTTTTCACCGTCTGTTTTTCTTCTTTGTACAGCTTCCTTTTCAGTAAGTCCCATTTTCCATCACCTTCCGTATATAATTCTTATACATAATATGATGATAACGGGACAATTATTCTATGCTGTTATTCTGAATTGAGCATATCAAGAATTTCTCTGAAATTACAGCGGTAATCTCCGTCACCGTCTCTGCGGTATGTTCCTGATATTATATTGTCGCCTATGTAGATTGGTTTCTGTTTCGGGAGTGCTTCCGGTACATTTATTGATATAATATGACTCCCATGTATATTATGGACAGTGACATCTTCTTCTTTTAAGATATTAAGGCTTACTTTCTGCGGATTTTCTATGCTGTCCCAGAAATCTATTATAAGCCATTCGGGGTCGGGGAGGTCGACAGGGTGCAGGGATTTGTCGGGATATTCTTCTACCCCTAAAAGAATTACTCCTCCTTTTGTATTTGCAAAGGCTGAATATGTTTCCCACAGGCTTTCGGGAAGTCCTCCTGTGGCTTTTTTGGCTTCTATCTGATTATTTTCCTTGTATTTTTCTATGTTCAGCAAGTCAATCATTTTATACTGCACCTCACATTTTTATTTAATTATACTATATTTCCATATTCAGTTCAATGCCTTTTGAAAATTTATTATATGCGTTTCACGTGAAACGCATACAAAAAAATCAGGGGATTTTTTATTCTTTCCCCTGATGATTCAATTAAATATGCAGACCGAAACTTATGGATAATGCTGTGTCTACTCTGTTCATTGATGTATTGTCAAGTTCTCCCATTCTGTCTTTAAGACGTTTTTTGTCAATAGTGCGTATCTGTTCAAGAAGTACAACGCTGTCTCTGGAAAGTCCGCATGTATCTGCCGAAACTTCAATATGAGTGGGCAGTCTTGATTTGTCACGCTGACTTGTAATTGCTGCTGCTATGACAGTCGGACTGTGTCTGTTTCCGACATCGTTCTGAACTATAAGTACAGGTCTTATTCCGCCCTGTTCTGAACCTACAACAGGGCTTAAATCAGCATAATAGATTTCTCCTCTTTTAACTGACATATTTTTTCTCCTAAAATCATATTTAACCTGATTTTATCAGGCATTAATATTATTGCCTTGTCAGTGATATTTTAAACATCTTTATTTTATTATATGCAACAAAAATAATTTTGATATAGTTTGAATATTAAGGCAGATATTATCTAATAATAATTATTGTGAATGGTATCTGTGTTTAAAATATTTTTTCAACATCAGTTTCAACACTATGTGGAAAAAAGTGTTGAAAACCTGAATGCGTTAATCTTTTTGGAGGATTTTTATGTCAAAGCGAATTGATACGGGAGTTTTTTTTACTGAAAAACACCCTAAAATTATAAGCTTTTCATCTGTTGTGGGTTCAAAGGAAGGGCAGGGCCCTTTGGGAAACTGTTTTGATGAGGTTATTGAGGACAGCCATTTCGGTGAAGATACATGGGAAAAGGCTGAAAGCAAATTTCAGCTTGAGGCTGTCTGCAATGCTGTTAAAAAAGGTAATTTTGTTAAAGAGGATTTTGATGCCGTTTTTTCAGGCGATTTGATAAATCAGTGTATTGGTTCTACTTTCGGACTGCGTGAGCTTGAAATCCCTTTTCTTGGCATTTATGGTGCTTGTTCAACTATGGCGGAGGGACTTTTGCTTTCTGCAATTGCAATTGAAAGCAATTCTATAAACAGAGCTGTTGCTGTAACATCTTCACATTTTTCAACGGCAGAAAGACAGTTCAGATTTCCACTGTCATACGGCGGTCAGAGAACTCCTACTGCTCAATGGACGTGTACTGCTTCGGGAGCTGTTACTGTTTCGGGAGTCGACAGGGGAATGATTGAGATTGCAGGAGGCTGTATAGGTAAAATTACTGATTTGGGCGTTAATGATGCCAATAATATGGGCGGTGCTATGGCTCCGGCGGCTGCTGAAACTATTATGCGTTATCTTAAAGCAACAAATACTTCAGCAGGGGATTATGATTATATTGTTACCGGCGATTTGGGACTTGTCGGAAGTCAGCTTCTTATCGATTTAACTATGAAACAGGGAATTGATATAAGCCGTGTGCATAAGGACTGCGGTTCTATGATGTTTGATTCAAAAAAACAGGATACACATTGCGGTGGTTCAGGCTGTGGGTGCAGTGCAAGTATTCTGTGCGGTTACTTTCTTCCGAGACTTTATGCCGGAAAAATTAAAAATATCCTTTTTGCTGCAACAGGTGCTTTAATGTCGCCTATGGCATGTCAGCAGGGTGAATCCATACCGTCTATATCTCATCTTGTTCATCTTAAAAGAGGAGGCTGATTTTTATGCTGACTGATATTTTAAAAGCTTTTATTGTCGGGGGGATTATCTGCGTTATAGGACAGTTCCTTATTGATTACACAAAACTCACTCCTGCACGTATTCTTACGGGATATGTTGTTACCGGTGTTATTCTTTCTGCTCTCGGAATTTATCAGTATGTTGTTGATTTTGCAGGGGCGGGTGCAAGCGTTCCGCTTGTGGGATTTGGTCATCTTCTTGCTGACGGTGTAAAAAAAGCTGTTCAGGAGGACGGTTTCCTCGGAGTTTTCAAAGGCGGTCTTACTGCCTCATCTGCCGGAATTACTGCTGCTATTCTTTTTGGACTTCTTGCATCAATCTGTTTCAAACAGCGGGATAAACAGTGAAAATATATAAAAATTTATAGTTTTTTTGTTGAAATTGCTGAAATATAATTTTTTTCTGAAAAACTGTTGACATTTTGGTTTTTATGATATATAATAATTAAGTCGTACGGCTTTAATATATTTCGTATGGCTTATGTGGCGGCATAGCTCAGTTGGCTAGAGTACTCGGTTCATACCCGATTGGTCGTCAGTTCGAATCTGACTGCCGCTACTTTATAACGGCCCGTTGGTCAAGCGGTTAAGACATCGCCCTTTCACGGCGGAATCATGGGTTCGATTCCCGTACGGGTCACTTTCAAAGCTCCGAAGTAAGTTCGGAGCTTTGTTTTTTTGTAATAATAAAATTACTCCCCTTAATTTTATAAGGGGAGTTTTGCGTTTCACGTGAAATTTCTTCTCAGTATCTCTTTGATTGATACAAGGTCAAATATATTTATTGAACCGTCATTGTTTATATCATAGTCGTCTTCTTCTGTAAGTTCATATTTGCCGAGAAGATAATCAGAGAGCTTTACTGCATCTGATATGCTGTATTTCTTTTCGGGAATAACAGGTTCTGTTGTTGTTTCAGTTGTTTCGGTAATTTCAGCAGTGGTGATAGTGGTAGTAGTAGTAGTAGTTGTTGTTGTTGTTGTTGTTGTTGTTGTTGTTTCAGTTGCGGGAGGGTTTTGTCCTTTTATTTCAGAATCAACTACTTCTGACCAGTATTTTCCCATTTTTTCATAGCCCTGTTCATTCGGGTGTACTCCGTCATACAAATCTTCCTGATAATCAACAACGCTGTGTATATCTGCAAATTTTACAGGTTTTCCCTCACTCTGCATTTTTTCTGTGAGATTATATATTGATTCATTGTAGCTGTCTATATATTCCTGAATTATTTTTGCAAAGTCTTCTGTGGTATTATTCCATTTTATTTCGCCGTATGACCAGAACCAGTCTGATACCTTTTCTACATCTATATCAGGTATTGTTGATACATATATTACGCTGTTTTCTTCCATATCAGAAAGAATTGTATCAACAAGATTTTCAAGGCGGTCTGTTATTCCGTCATTGTAGTTGCTTAATATATCATTTGTTCCTATCTGGAGAAGTATTATATCAGGTTTGCAGACGTTAATCATATCTGTTTCCTGAATTGTTTCCAGTATTCCCTGACGTGTTTCCGTTCCTGTCATATACTGGATTGCATATCCGCTGTATCCGGAATAGTTATCATCATATGTAACAGTTTCTCCTTTGTAATTAAAAGTTGCACTGTCACTGCCTTTCATTCCTACCATATCTATATTATCATAACCTTTTAATTCAAGTTCATGATAAAGATATTTTCTGTATCCGCCTGTTGTCCAGTATCCGTCTGTTATTGAATCTCCGAGCGACATTATTTTTACATCGCTGTCTGTTCCGGTTTCTTCTGCTGATACAGGCATACTATATACAGCAAGGGTATTTGCAAGTATCAATATTGATGATACAGCCGATAAAATTTTCTTTTTCATTGCTTTCAGCTCCGTTCACTTTTTATTTTATACTTATTATATCATCTTGAATCTTTTGAGTCAATACAGATAAATATTATTTTTCTATCGTCTGATATAATGTTATTATAAAATCTGAAATTATTATAAACAGAGTTATGCTTCCTGTTATACATACTGCTTTTGATGATGCTTTTTCTGAAATCTTATGTACAAGCGGGTGTACTGCTTTTATGAGTATAACGCTCAGTACCCCGAACATAAGACTGCTGTATAGTGATATTCTTCCTCCGAAAAAATTAAAATCCCAGTCGCTGTAACTCCATAATTTTTCATGAAGAACTGCTTCTATAAGATATGCACTTGCAAGTTCAAGTGCTGTTGTTATTATCATACTCACTGTGAATACTGTCAGAAATCCGTTGTGCTTTCTGAATAACGGCAGTAATATAAATGCAAATACGCCATATATCGGAAGTACTGGTATATGAAGAAATCCACGTTCTGCAAATTCTCCCCAGAGATATGATGTCAGGGCTGTTTCATATATCCAGCCACATATTCCGCATACTGTAAATTCTATTATGTATGTACAGATTTTTTTGTATGTCATGTTATATCAACTCCTTTGCGTTTCACGTGAAACGCATTTTCCATATTATAACATAATCTGTTTTCAGTTTCTATGAAATATCTGTAATGTAATGTTTTGTAAATTTATTGTAATATTCAGAATTTCTGCTTGAAATATTTCATTTTTTACTGTATAATAAATTATATAAGAGTGTTTGTTGCATAAAATTCAAAATATGCATTTATATTTGCATATTAATGAAAAATATTCGGATATGCCGTGAATATTTATGCAGAAAGCTCTTGACATTGCTTTCAGTTTGGTGTATAATTATGTAAGCATTATTATTTAACAGGAGGTCTTTAAAATGGCTAAAAAAGAAATTAAAAAGGTCGTTCTTGCTTATTCAGGCGGTCTTGACACTTCTATCATTATTCCGTGGCTTAAAGAAAACTATAACAACTGCGAAGTTATTGCAGTTTCTGCCGATGTAGGTCAGGGTACTGAACTTGATGGTCTTGAAGAAAAGGCTAAGAAAACAGGTGCTTCAAAACTTTATGTTGAGGATTTGAAGGACGTTTTCGTAAATGAATACGTTTTCCCGACTGTTCAGGCTGGTGCTGTTTATGAAAACAAGTATCTTCTCGGTACTTCTTTCGCTCGTCCTATTATTGCTAAGAGAATATGCGAAATAGCTCTTGCTGAAGGTGCTGACGCTATCTGTCATGGCTGTACCGGTAAGGGTAATGACCAGGTTCGTTTTGAACTTGCTATCAAGGCTTTCGCTCCTGATATGACTATCATTGCTCCTTGGAGAGAATGGAATATTAAGTCAAGAGATGAAGAAATTGACTACGCTGAAGCTCATAACATTCCTCTCAAGATTAACCGTGAAACAAACTATTCAAAGGATAAGAATATCTGGCATCTTTCACATGAAGGTCTTGACCTCGAAAATCCTGCTAATGAACCGCAGTACGAAAAACCAGGTTTCCTTGAACTCGGTGTTTCTCCTATCCTCGCTCCTGACAAGCCAACTTATGTTACTATCCACTTTGAAAAGGGTATTCCTACTGCTGTTGACGGCAAGGAAATGGGCGGTGTTGAAATCGTTGAAACTCTCAACAAGCTCGGCGGTGAAAACGGTATCGGTATTGCTGACCTCGTTGAAAACCGTCTTGTTGGTATGAAGTCAAGAGGCGTTTATGAAACTCCCGGCGGAACAATTCTTTATCACGCTCACGAGGTTCTTGAAACTATTACCCTTGACAAGGAAACTGCAAGAATAAAACAGTACCTTTCAATCAAGTTTGCTGATATCGTTTACAACGGTCAGTGGTTTACTCCGCTTCGTGAAGCTCTTACTGCTTTCGTTGACAAGACTCAGGAAACTGTTACAGGTGATGTTAAGCTCAAGCTCTATAAGGGCAATATCATCAATGCAGGTGTTACTTCTCCTTATACTCTTTATGATGAAGAAGTTGCTACTTTCGATGCTGATGATGTTTACGACCAGGCTGATGCTAACGGATTTATCAATCTTTTCGGTCTCCCGATTCACGTTAAAGCTAAGCTCGACCAGAAAAGAAACAACAAGTAATTCAATATTTTTATGATAAACGGGCAGTTCGCTTTTTGCGGACTGTCCTCTATCTAATTCGGAATGCGGAATATGGAATCGGTTCTCCGTTTCACGTGAAACGCTTTTATTCTGATTCTGTTTTCCGAATTGCGAATGATTATAAAAGGAGTTTTTTTAATTATGGCTGATATGATGTGGGCTGGAAGATTTTCCAAAAAAATTGATGATACTGTCAACGCTTTCAATTCTTCCATAGCTTTTGACGGCAGAATGTATAAGCATGATATTCAGGGCAGTATCGCTCATGCTACTATGCTCGGCGACTGCGGTATTATTCCTGAAGAGGACAGCGTTAAGATTATTGAGGGACTTAAAGAAATACTTGCTGATATTGAATCAGGAAAACTTATGCTTGACCCTTCTGCTGAAGATATTCATATGTTTATTGAGGCTGAACTGACTAAGCGTCTCGGTGATGTCGGTAAAAGACTTCATACTGCACGTTCAAGAAATGACCAGGTTGCTGTTGATATACGTCTTTATCTTCGTGATGAAATTGCTGAAATAAAGGCTCTTGTAAAGGAACTTGCTGTCACACTGTTCAATATGGCTAAGGAACATACTGAAACTGTTATGCCGGGATATACTCATCTCCAGAGAGCTCAGCCTGTTACTTTCGCTCATCATCTTCTTGCTTATGTTCAGATGCTTCTGCGTGATATTGAAAGACTTGATGATACTGCTAAGCGTATGAATTACTGTCCTCTCGGAAGCGGAGCTTTAGCAGGTACTACATACAAGACAAACAGAAAACAAACTGCTGAACTTCTCGGATTTACTGCTCCTATGGCTAACAGTCTTGACGGTGTTTCCGACAGGGATTTCTGTGTTGAACTTTGCTGTGCATTGTCTCTCATTATGACTCACCTTTCAAGATTTTCTGAGGAAATCGTTATGTGGTGTTCATGGGAATTTAAGTTTATTGAACTCGATGATGCTTATGCTACCGGTTCTTCTATCATGCCACAAAAGAAAAATCCTGATGTCACTGAACTTATAAGAGGTAAGACGGGCAGAGTAAACGGTGACCTGATTACTTTACTTACTATGCTTAAAGGACTTCCTCTTGCATATAATAAAGATATGCAGGAAGATAAAGAGGCAATTTTTGATGCTGTGGATAATGTTAAGCTTTGTCTGAAAACTTTTATTCCTATGATTGCTACTATGCGTGTTCTGAAAGATAATATGCGTAATGCTTCTGCTAAGGGATTTATTAATGCTACTGACTGTGCTGACTATCTTGTCAAAAAAGGTATGCCTTTCAGAGACGCTTATAAAATTACCGGTACTCTTGTTGCTCTCTGTATTGAAAAGGGACTTACTCTTGAAACACTTCCTCTTGATGAATACAGAAAAATGACTGAACTTTTTGATGATGATGTTTATAATGCTATCAGTCTTGATACCTGTGTTAGAGAACGTAAATCTGAGGGCGGGCCTTCTCCGGAGGCTGTAAAATATCAGCTTGAAATTACTGCTCAGGCTCTTGGTCTTTGATATATGAAAAAAAACGATTTTACTTTTATTGTCGGTCTGACTCTCCTTGCAGGTGTTATATGGATTGTGGGAGAGGTTGTTATGGGTATGTGGATTGCCGTTTATCACTGGGTTCCTGTTGTATGGCGTATTCTTATTGTTGTCGGAACTCTTTCAATAAGTGTATGGCATTCTTTTAAATATGATGAAGATTTCAGGAACTCCGATAATAAAAATCATAAAAAATAATTTGTCCGTTTCACGTGAAACGGTATGAGGGAGGTTCTCTGTTTAATGTCTGTTAAAGTTTACATAGATGGTCAGGAAGGCACTACCGGTCTTAAAATTATGGAAAGATTTTCCGGAAGAAATGATATTGAAATTATCAGAATTTCAGAAGAAAAACGTAAGGATTCTGCTGAAAGGGCAAGACTTATAAACAGTTCTGATTTTACTTTCCTTTGTCTGCCTGATGTCGCTTCAAGAGAGGCAGTTTCCTTTGTGGATAATGACCATGTAAGAATTATTGATGCATCTACTGCTCACCGCACAAATCCGGAATGGGCTTATGGATTTCCTGAACTTTCTCCGGCTTTTCGTGAAAAAATAAAAAATTCTAAAAGAGTTGCTGTTCCGGGTTGCTATGCGAGCGGTTTTAACTCTGTTGTTTATCCGCTTGTTGCAAATAATATTATTCCTGATGATTTCCCTGTTTTTGCTTATGCAACATCAGGTTACAGCGGTGCAGGAAAAAAGGCTATTGCTGTTTATGAAAGTGATGAAAAGCCTGAAGAATTCAACAGCCCACGCCAATATGCTCTTTCTCAGCAACATAAACATCTGCCCGAAATGCAGAAAATTTCAGGTCTTAAATTCAAGCCTATGTTTAATCCTATGGTCTGCGATTATTTCAGCGGTATGGTTGTATCTGTTCCGGTTCAGACAAGACTTCTTGATAAAAAAGTAACTCCTGAAATGGTTCATGAAATGTATCAGAAACATTATGAGGGTGCAAATATGGTTGAAGTTATGCCCCTTATGTCTGTTGATGAACAGAAGGCTTTTTTCCTTGCTTCAAATACTCTCAGCGGTATCAATAAAATGCAGATTTTCGTTTTCGGTAACGATGAACAGATTCTTCTTTGTTCCCGTCTTGATAATCTCGGCAAGGGTGCAAGCGGTGCTGCTGTTCAGTGCCTTAATATTG
>ERZ808240.3981-NODE-3981-length-13697-cov-4.675121_pt1 | contig 13697 bp, 8 predicted proteins | sample MGYA00521084_ERZ808240 | MGnify/ENA primary metagenome ERZ808240 (study PRJEB31516, sample SAMN03275571) | gut metagenome | biome: mammalia-associated habitat; material: feces | host: Papio cynocephalus | place: Kenya | collected 2012-08-06 ... | reverse complement strand
AAAAAGAAAGCATTTATTGTTACAGACCAGTTCTTATATAAGAATGGCTACACTAAATGCGTTACTGATAAACTTGATGAACTCGGTATAACACATACAACCTTCTTCAACGTAGCACCAGATCCTACTCTTGAATGTGCTCTAGAAGGAACCAAGGCTATTAACAGCTTCGGGCCTGACTGCATCATAGCTATCGGTGGTGGTTCTGCTATGGATGCTGCCAAGATTATGTGGGTTATGTATGAACATCCGGAAGTTGATTTTATGGATATGGCCATGAGATTTATGGATATAAGAAAACGTATCTACACATTCCCTAAGATGGGAGAAAAAGCTTACTTTATAGCTATTCCAACTTCTTCTGGTACAGGTTCAGAAGTTACACCTTTTGCAGTTATCACTGATGAAAAAACTGGCATAAAGTATCCTCTTGCAGACTATGAACTGCTTCCTAAGATGGCTATTATTGATGCTGATATGTGTATGAACCAGCCTAAGGGACTTACAGCCGCTTCTGGTATAGATGCACTCACACACGCACTTGAAGCTTATGCATCTATTATGGCTACTGACTATACTGACGGTCTTGCACTTAAGGCTATGAAGAATATATTCGAATATCTTCCAGCAGCATATGAGAATGGACCTCACGATGCCAAAGCAAGAGAACAAATGGCTACTGCTTCTACTATGGCTGGTATGGCATTTGCCAATGCTTTCCTTGGTGTATGCCATTCTATGGCTCACAAGCTTGGTGCTTACCACCATATACCTCATGGCATTGCAAACGCACTTCTTATAACAGATGTAATGCGCTTTAATGCAGCAGAGGTTCCTGCAAAGATGGGAACATTCTCGCAGTACGCTTACCCCCACTGCAAGGAAAGGTATGTTGAATGTGCCAACTTCCTTGGTATTGCTGGCATGAATGATGATGAAAAGTTTGAAAACTTCTTAAAGGCTATCGAAGATCTTAAAGATAAGGTTGGAATTAAGAAGACTATTAAAGACTACGGCGTTGATGAGAAAGACTTCCTTGCTACACTTGATGAGATGGTTGAAAATGCATTTGATGACCAGTGTACAGGTGCTAACCCTAGATATCCTCTTATGAGTGAGATAAAGGCTATGTATCTTAAGGCATACTATGGAAAAGAAGTGAATCCTACGGATATAAAGGCTAAGTAATATAATATTTGGAAAATAAATTTTCACACGCGGGATTTGTGTCTTTGCGCACTTGACACAAACTCGATATGCGCAAAAGACGTGCGCAGAAATGAGGTTATTATGAAAAAATGTATATATAAAGGTGCTCTAAAGTCAGTATATGTTGATAAGGATAAGGCTGAAAAGGTATTTGCACTATCTTACAGTAAGTCAGATGTATTATACGAAGCACTTAACACTGCAAGAGTTGAGGATACCGGTCTTGATATACCACGGCTTCTTAACGTATCCATAGTCGATGGAAAGTGGACCATCACAAGCGAATATGCCAAAGGTGAAACATTAAAAGAACTGTTAGCTAAACATCCTGAAAATGCTGATGCTTATATTGAAACTATGGTTGATTACCAGATAGCCATCAATAAACACAGTAATCCTCTTTTAGTTGATATGAAGAGTAAGCTTGAAAGACAGATTGGTGAGCTTAATATTCCTGCTGATACAAAATATGAGCTTGAATCAAGACTTTCAGAACTTCCTAATCATACTAAGTTATGCCATGGAGATTACTGCCTTGAGAATATTATCGTACAGACTGACGATAAAAACCAGATAATTGCTATTACTGCTGTTGACTGGGTACATGCTACTAAAGGCAACGCTTCTGCTGATGCTGCTAACACATATCTTACACTTAAGCTTAGCGATGAAACACTTGCTGATAAGTACATAGCAATATTCTGTGAGAAAACATCTACCGATAGGCGTTATGTTGATAAATGGATGCCTATCGTAGCTGCTGCAAGACTTACTAAGAAAAAACCAGAAGAAAAAGAAATGCTTGAAGCTATGATTGATATATGCGACTTCCAGTAATATATTATATTGTTGTTTAACACACATTCTTAACAAACGGACAACATCATATATGCAAGAAGCAGATGTACATGCATAGGCGATGCCAGAAGCTTCAATTGGATATTTCTAAGACTTTTCATATAGGTAGTTGCTATTGCCGCTACCGTTCGATACGGGACATCCGTGTCTGTGGATAGCTGTGTAGTGAAGGAAAAGTCCAAGAACTATCACAATTTAACTTCAAGTGCATCTTATGATGAATGTGCATCTGCTTCTTGCATATATGATGTCTGGCATTGGCTTAATTTACGAAAATGAATGTGTGGTTAAATCAAATAGACGAGGCATGAGGAGGCGGAATTGCGTGTAAAGCGCACAATTCCGCCCCCCCCTTTCGTCCCACTTGATTTAATTGAATATCAGCAAGTAAATTACACCACAGACAGACAAGTATAAGCTACAGGCAGCCAGACATACTATGTGAAATGCACTTGAAGTTTGATTGTGATAGTTCTTAGTCTTTCCTTTCACTCTCAGCTAGCTTCGTACAAGGATGTACGAAGCAGCGAAGCCGCGCCACGGACGGCGCGTCTAAGCGGTAGCGTCAGTTATCATAGTTTACATGGAAAGACTTAGAAATATCCAATCAAAGCTTCTGGCATTGAACATAGTGTGCCTAGCTGCCTGTAGCTTATACTTGTCGTCCGTTTGCCATATAATGAAATTCAATTAAACAACCATATAATTATTCTTACAGTTTTTTTCTTACATTTTCTGCTGCCTCAACCATATTTTTAAGACTCTTCTCTGTTTCGTATACGCCTCTTGTTTTAAGACCACAGTCCGGATTAACCCATAATTTATCTTTATCTATCTTTGTGAGCATTATATTGATTGCCTGTGTTATTTCCTCTACAGAAGGTATTCTTGGCGAATGAATATCATACACTCCCGGTCCTACCTCTGTTTCAAAATTGTTCTCCCTAAGTGAGTCAAGAATTAACAGGTCAGAACGTGATGCCTCAAATGTAATGACATCCGCATCCATATCATCTATCTCCGGAATAATATCTGTGAATTCACTATAACACATATGTGTATGAATTTGTGTTTCCGGTCTGACACCGCTTGATGTAAGTCTGAAAGCAGGTATTGCAAAGTCAAGATATTCACAATTCCAGTCTGACTTTCTTAATGGAAGCTTCTCTCTGAGAGCCGCCTCATCAATCTGTATAATCTTAATTCCATTATCCTCAAGGTCAAGCACCTCATCGCGTATAGCAAGTGCAATCTGTGATATAGATTCTTTAATAGTAATATCCTCTCTTGGGAATGACCAGTTAAGTATTGTAACCGGACCCGTGAGCATACCCTTCACAATCTTATTGGTAAGGGACTGTGCATATACTGACCATTCTACTGTAATTGACTTCTTACGATATACATCACCCCAGATTACCGGTGGTTTAACACATCTCGCACCATATGACTGTACCCACGCCTTTTCAGTAAACAGGAAACCTCCCAGAGCTTCTCCAAAGTATTCAACCATATCATTACGTTCATACTCTCCATGAACAAGTACATCAAGCCCGATTTTCTCCTGCCATCTGACACATTCATTTATTTTGTTTCTGTTGAATTCAATATACTCCTTCTTTGTAATCTCACCCCTACGGAAAGCAGAACGATTGGCCTTAACATCTTTTGTCTGTGGGAATGAACCTATTGTAGTTGTTGGCAGCTTTGGTAATTCAAATGCTTCTTTCTGTATCTTCTGTCTTTTACTTCTTTCAGGCAGTCTGTGATAATCTTCTTCTTTAACTTCTGCTAATCTTTTCTTGACTTCTGCATTGTCACAGTTTCTTGTACCTGCAAAAAGCTGCCTGTTAGCCTTTAATGTATCCTCTGCATTTATATCATCACTCTCTGCAAGCTGGCTTAATTCTTTTAATTCAACAAGCTTTTCCTTTGCAAATGCGAAATAATCAGTATATTCCTTGGATAATTTTGTTTCATTTTCTAATGTATATGGCACATGCTGTAATGAGCATGAAGTTGATAATACTGTCTTTATCTGTCATATCCTGCACAAGTGTTGGTTCATCAAACTGAAGACACTGTATTGCTGTATCATTACATTTTTTAAGAACCTCTTTATAAGCATTTGCAAATGCATCTGCAAAATCATCAGCATTTTTCTCACCTGTAAACCTGCAAAGCTTAAGAAGTGTATACACACCTGTAATAACCGGCTTTGTTTCTATATTTTCACGCTTCGCCTCATTATATTCATCCCATAACTTGCTTCCTGAAAGTCTGATATCTGTATCATCTTCAACCTCCGGCACAATATAATGATAATTAGTATTAAACCACTTCTTCATCGCAAGTGCCTTAACATCACCATTCTCACCCTGATAACCTCTTGCCATCGCAAAATATCTGTCAAGCTCTGATATATCCAGCTCCTTATATCTTGCCGGAATTATATTAAGAAGAAATGCTGTGTCAAGTACAATATCATAATATGAAAAATCATTTGATGTAATATAATCTATTCCTGCCTCCTTCTGTGTAAGCCAGTGTACTTTTCTTAACTCCTTCGCTGTAGCTTCAAGCTCCTCTGCACTTATCTCGTGTCTGAAATATTTTTCTAATGCAAACTTTAATTCTCTTAATGCTCCTATTCTTGGATAACCAACTACTGCTGTTTTCATAACTTCTCCTCACATTTTTCTGTTAATAATTAATTGATAGTGCTATTATATATGATACAAGGGTCAAAAGGTCTGAACCCACATGAGCTTGCTCATAAGTGGGCGAATGACCTTGTGACCCGCCCCAATATGAGTATAAAAGTGGGATGATAGTCCCACGATATGCGAATATTGGGACGGATTGTGGGAGTGCATAGCACGGAACAATCCGTAAGTATCATAGTTGGGGGCTTTTGACCCCAACATCATTATAAATATCAGGATAATATCTGTATAATACATTAAAAAATGTGTTTGTCATAGTTTTAAGCTATTGCAAGCTCATTTATAGTAAAGTATTATACTCAATTAATAATTTACAGATATCCGTCAGTCTGACACTGACATACTGCATATTACTAATAACTAATAAGAAAGGAATTACCAAAATACTATGGAACTAATCAAAGGAAGACCAGCAGACGAAGCTGGCAGACTTGACAAAGAAATAAGAGTATATGACTTACTTGATAAACTGGGAATGGAATACTACAGAACCGACCACGAACCAGCAACAACTATGGAAGTATGCAACGATATTGATAAAATTCTTGACACACTTATATGTAAGAACCTTTTCTTATGTAACAGACAGAAAACACAGTTCTATATTCTTATGATGCCGGGTGATAAAGTATTTAAAACTAAGGACTTAAGCCAGCAGATTAATTCGGCAAGACTTTCATTTGCCGGTGAGGAATATATGGAGGAATATCTTGATATAACACCGGGCTCTGTATCTATTATGGGGCTTATGAACGACACGGACAATCACGTCCAGTTACTTATCGATAAGGAGGTGCTTGAAGGTGACTCTCTTGGATGTCACCCTTGTATCAACACTTCAAGCCTTAAGCTAAAGACTAAGGAAGTTATGGAGAAGTTCCTGCCTGCTGTACATCATGAAGCTATAATTGTTGAACTTCCAAGATATGAAGATGCCAACGCCTGATAAGCACATCATAATACTAAGAAGCCATGGACAAAAGGTCATTCACCCACATGAACTTACTCATAGGTGGGTGAATGATAAGACCAGCCGTCACAAAAAATACTGCAAGAAGTGTTGTAAGCGCAGCTCTTATAATCTGCCTGTACCTTCTTTTCACACTTTTAAATGTTATTTTTAGTATATTCACGTTGTCACTCTTCCTTCCCTATACGGACCTGACGTGAATTATTACTAATATGACATCTTATTATACTATAAATCTATTAATTCTGTATCACTTCCTAATTGAATTATTATTAATATGATATCTTATTATACGGCAGGCTGCGTATATTTAATCTATTACTAGATTAACGCATCAATCTTACAACAATCTTACAGTATTTTTCTTCTTCTAACCTGCTTTCCAGTAGTGCTTTTTCTGTGTCTTATCAAGATTATCAATAAAATATTTTTTTATATAGCAAAAAATCTTCTATATCCATAAATATATGAAATAATAATGCGCCGCTTTCAAACTCCTCCCTTGTTGCAGGAAGTTCTTCATCCTTTATCTGTTCAATAAGTTCTTTTAACCTTACAAGCTGTTCCTGTGGGTTATTATATTCTGTTATTTTTGTGCTGCATAAAGTGAAAGACTGCTTCCTATTCCTATTTTAAGAGATAATAATATTATTTTTCTATATCTGTTCATATATACAATATCTCCCTTCTTTATATATATTTATCATATCTTTTATATATTTTTATATAAAACAAAGGGCTGTTACATCATTTGTGCGTGATGCAACAGCCCTCTGCTCGTAAAATATTAGGTTTGGGTTTAATGTAAGTATAAATATTGATTAATACTTTATCTTTGGTACTCTGTTTTCTCTGGCTTGTTGTGTTATGGCTTACTAGCACATTGTAAGCCATAACTAAAATAGATGATTATACATCAGTCAATGCTAGTTAGTAGTTGTCTGCACCAGCATTGTATTGTGTCTGAATAAACATACATCATATAAATAATCGCATCGCTATATAATGTATGTTTATCCTTTATATAAACATTGTATATTGCACATTATACACAATGTATATACCTTTCCATATAATCGGCTGATTAATGGTTAAGCTTTGTCAGACATATGTCTGACTTAATTACTTGATAAATCCAACTTCTTTAGATATCTTCTCGTATGCTGCATCTTTCTTCTGGTTGAATATTACCTTGTTTTCTTCAAACATATTATTGCCCTTAGTATCAATAGATACGATAAGTGGGCCGAATTCCTTAACACGGCAGTTCCAGAGTGTTTCCGGCATTCCTAAGTCACGCCATTCAGCTCTTACTATTTCTTCTACCTCTGTAGCTGCTACTACTGCATTTCCTGCTGGGAATACACAGTGTATAGCTCCGAATTCCTTGCAGGCTCTCTCTGTATTTTCCTTCATACCACCTTTACCGATGATAACTCTTACGCCTGTAAGCTTAACGAATTCATACTCAAACTTTTCCATTCTCATACTTGTTGTAGGTCCTACAGAAACCATCTCAAACTTATCATTCTCAAGTGGTCTGATGATTGGACCTGCATGGAATATTGCATTATTTCTAACATCTACTGGAAGTTCTCTTCCTTCTTCTACAAGTCTTCTGTGTGCAACATCACGGCATGTTGTCATACTTCCGTCAAGGTATACGATATCGCCAACCTTGATATCCTCTAAATCCTCTGCTGACACAGGTGTTATAAGTACTTTTTTACCATTTCTCATCTCTACCATTATAAAGTCACCCCCGTATGTGTTGTTATTGTGTAGTTAAGGTCTTTGTCAAATATGACGTGTCCTCTTCTATGGCTCCAACAGCCTACATTAACTGCTACACCGATTGTTGATGGATGACGTGCTGTATTCTCGATGTTTACACCCATAACTGAATACTTTCCGCCCATACCCTGAGGGCCTAAGCCTATAGAGTTAATTCCGTCTTCAAGAAGTCTTTCCATCTTTGCTGCTCTTTCGTTATCATTATGTGAACCAATAGGTCTCATAAGCGCTTTCTTTGAAAGGAGTGCTGCTGTTTCAACTGATGTTGCTACACCTACACCTACGAGAAGTGGCGGACATGCATTCAGTCCATAGCTTGTCATAACATCAAGAACAAACTTAGTAACTCCTTCATAACCTTCACCTGGCATAAGAACCATAGCCTTGCCTGGAAGTGTACAGCCACCACCAGCCATATATGTATATATCTCACACTGATCGCTGTCTGGAACGATATCCCAGAATACTGTTGGTGTTCCCTTACCTACATTCCTGCCTGTGTTGTATTCATCAAATGTTTCAACACTGTTATGTCTTAATGGTGCTTCAAATGTAGCCTGTACTACTGCTTCCTTAAGAAGTGCTTCAAGTTCGCCGATAAGTGGGAACTTATTACCACACTTTACCCAGAACTGGAGTACACCTGTATCCTGACAGCTTGGACGGTTAAGTTCAACTGCAAGTTTCTGATTTTCAAACATTGTGTTATAGATTGTCTTAGATAAAGGACTGTCCTCCTTATCTCTTAACTCCTGAAGTTTTGCTATTACATCATCTGGAAGCTTCTTTGCTGTATAAGCAATAAACTTTGCCATGTAATCAGTAAGCTGTTTTACCTGTGCTTCTTTAGACATATTTATTCCTCCTTAAAATAATTGTATTATTGTTAATATTTTTCTGTTTGTTTATTTATGTATTATATGATATTCATATAATTTCTTAGGTATATGATATTTTCCATCTGCATTTGTATCCCACAAATGTATCTTCTATGGGAAGAATGGATATAAAATTGGTAACAGTATCATACTTACTACTGTTGCTACAAGTATGAGTGGTACACCTGATTTTGCATAATCTTTAAATGTGTATCCGCCTGCGCCTATTACCATAGTGTTGGCTGGCATTCCTATAGGTGTTGCGTAAGCACATGAACCACCTATTACACAAGCCATAAGTACTGCGCTTGGATCTGCCCCTATTCCCTCTGCTATTGATAAACAGATAGGAACCATAAGTGCTGTCGTTGCTGTGTTACTCATAAAGTTGGTTAATACGCAGCAGAGCATAAATACTACAAATGTTAATAAATATGGTGAAGGATTATCTCCTAATAATCCTATAACCTTATTAGCTATAAGCTCTCCGGCTCCAGACTTTGAAAGCGCTGATGCTAGTGAAAGTGTTCCACCAAATAAGAATATAGTCTTTAAGTCAATCGACTTAAGTGCCTGTTTCTCTGATATAACACCTGTAAGTATAAGTGCAAGTGCTCCGATACAGCCTGTTATGCATAACTTAATTCCTATTCTGTCTTCAAATATCATTCCAAGAAGAGTAAGTATAAGGATTATAAGTGATAACCACTGCTTCCACTTTGGTACATCGCTGAAGTCATTCTTACTGCTGTAAGCTGAGTCATCATCTGGCACTTTGTTATCTGGAAGGAGCTTGTATCCTACCAGTGCAAAGAATATTATACCTGCAATAAGTATTGGAAGTCCTACCTTTGCATAATCGAAAAAACCAAAAGACTTACCGATTTCCTGCATCGCTGACTGTGCTATAAGATTACCCGGCGCACCTATAAGTGAAAGATTACCTCCCATAGCTGCTGCAAACACAAGTGGCATAAGAAGTTTTGACCTTGAGTATCCTGACTTTGCTGCTATTCCTATTACAACCGGAATAAGTACTGCCGCTGTTCCTGTGTTTGAAAGCACTCCGCTCATAAAACCTACGATAACCATAATTGCTATGATAAGCTGCTTTTCTGACTTGGCAAAGTGTGTAACTATTCCACCAATCTTGTTTGCCATTCCAGTTTCAAAAAGTGCTCCACCTACTATAAACATTGCTACAAAAAGAATTACGTTGCTGTCAATGAACCCTGAAAATGCTGTTTTCCAATCAAGTACTCCTGTGACAACCAGCCCCACGCAGACTATCATCGAAGTAAGTCCTAACGGAATTTTTTCCCACATGAACATTATGATTGCAAACAACAAGAATAATAATGTTATTGTTGCATGACTCATAAAATATCCTCCATTCGTTATATATTCACTTTGAAAATATCCTGCCGGCTTTGTTATTTCCCTTTGCTTGATTGTATTATATGAAGACTTTTCCTTGTTGTAAATTTACAAAAAACTATAATGTCATAAATTTTTTTTATGCTTTTTTTACAATTTTAGACATATTTCACAAAAGTATGATATAATGAGCGCAAAAGAAAATACAAGTTGTTAATTTTTAACAATTGCACTATGTATACAAATAACGTATATTTCTAAAAAAATCAGAAAATTTACGTGAAACTATTATGAATTTAACTTTTATCTCTGACATTATCTATAAAACATATGAATGATAGTGTAAAGCATACTATAATAAAATGAGCTGACATGATAAGGTTCAAAATGAGCCTTGAAATGTAAATATAAAGGGGGAATGTTATGAAGATTGTACAATTAGAATACTTCTGTGCTGCCACAAGACTGCACAGCATAACTCAGGCTGCTGCCGAATTATATATAACACAGCCTGCTATATCTACTGCTATTAAGGAGCTTGAAAAGGAATTCTCCATAAACCTTTTTACAAGAACGAAAAACCACCTTTCACTTACTAAGGAGGGTGAAGTATTTTATCAGAAGGCGCAGAACCTTTTAGCAGAATACAACGATACTATGGAACAGTTTCACGATCTTGGCAAAGATATATCCACTTTAAGGATAGGCATACCACCTCTTCTTAGTACTATATTCTTTCCAGATATGCTGATTGAATTTAATAAAGAATATCCTGATATTCCATTTGAACTATTTGAATACGGCTCTATACGTGCTGCCAATATGGTTATAGAGGGAAATCTTGACCTTGCACTTGTAAATATGCATTTTTATGAAATAGATAAGCTTAACTCATATAAACTGATGACTGATAAGATTGTATTCTGTGTATCAAAAGAACATCCTCTGGCGAAGTGCCATGAGGTGACTATAGATATGATTAAAGATGAACCTGTTATTATGTATAACACCGACTCCGTACAGAATGAAACGCTTGATGCTGCTTTTAAGCGCATAAACACTAACCCTCACACAATACTGCACGCAAGCCAGCTATTTACTATAAGAAACTTTGTATGCAATAACTTGGGAGGGGCTTTTCTTTATGCCTCACTTCTTCGCAACCTGCCCGGTGTAACTGGTCTTCCCATAAGTCCTTCCATCACTCAGGATATAGGACTTATCTGGAAAAAAGGCAGTTACACAACTGACAGTGCTGAAAAATTTATTAACTATGCTAAAAATAGAAACTTCTGATATTTAACCTGATTTTTCATAGGCTATTCTTTCAGAACAAACCTTTACATTCATTCTTCTGTTCACAGAATTGCACCGTCATGGTAAGTACACAATGTTTCTGTCCATCGCCTGCAACTCTGTGAATAAGATGTCTCTTCCTACAGGCTCTTTCTTACATTCTCTGCTGCCGTATTATTGATTACTTATAACACGACAGCTCCTGCTCATAAAAATATCTATTTTATTTAATCATGATTTGTTTCAATTCATTTTCACACTAATGCTCTATAAGCTTTGATAGAACTTCTAAAAGCTTTGGAATCTCAATAGGTTTGGCTATAAAATCATTCATACCAGACTGCAACGCCTTTTGTTTATCTTCTTCAAAGGCGTTTGCGGTTACTGCTATGATTGGAATTGTAGCATAAGACCATGTTTTGCTTCGAATTGCCTTCGTAGTTTCATATCCATCCATAACTGGCATCTGTACATCCATCAGGATTGCATCATAATAAAAATCCGGTTTTTTCTCCAGTATTTTAAGACATTCCTTTCCGTTTTCTGCAAGTTCTACCTGTATTCCACGCCTTGTCATTATTTCTTTTGCAATCTCTGCATTTAATTCATTATCCTCTACAAGCAGTAATCTTAGGCCTGTAAGTATTGCGTTATGACCGTTGTCTTTTTTCTTTTCCAGCAGTTCCTCTGCTTTATATGCAATTGGGAATGTAAGGTATACTGAGAAAGTCGTTCCTTTACCACGCTCACTCTGAACCTCAATTGTACCATCCATCATCTCAACAAGTGCTTTAACAATCGGAAGTCCAAGTCCTGCTCCAACTACACTGCTTTCTGTACTCGTATGTTCTCTTGAAAACTCCTCAAATATATGTGGCAGATAATCTTTATCAACACCTATCCCATTATCCTTTATTACAAATGAATAACTGGCGTATCCCTCTTTATCTGACTTTAATTCTGTTATGGTAACAGATATATTTCCGCCCTGCGGTGTATATTTAATCGAATTACTTACAATATTTAAAACAATTTCACGCATCTTCGTTGTATCACAACATATATCTTCATGCATGATATTAAGGTTCCATACTATATTAAGATTTTTTTGTTCTATCTGTGGCTGTGATACTATCTTTAACATCTCAACGAAATTTCTAAGATTACCCTTTTCTTCCTTTAAAACTACTTTTCCACTTTCAATTCTCGCCATTTCAAGAACATAATTAATCAATGATAGCAGCATTGAATTAGATGCCTTTATTTTTTTTATATAATTAAGTGCAGTTTCTTTGTTATCAAGACTATCTTCGAGTAATTCTGAATATCCCATGATTGCATTCATAGGTGTCCTTATATCATGGCTCATGTTAAACAGAAAACGTGTCTTAGCCTCACTTGCCTTCCTTGCCTCCTTAGCCGTTTTCTCTAATTCAACTGCATATATAACCTCACGATACTTTCTCATCTCTACCTGTATATAACTGCCAGCAAGAATCAAAGATATGGCTATGCTTATTATACATTCAAGCATTTCTAACCCAAGCGGAATCCAGTTTTTCTTTGGAGCTATCTCGAAATACCATGTATCATTAGGTACACTGCAAGGAACAATCAGAGCATTTTCTACATCACCATATCCATCATCGACAAGTGTAACCCTGTTTCCTTCTGAATCTTTCTTCCATATGCTAAATCTATAACCTGCATCTGTTAACTTCTGTACTTCAAACTCTTCCATAAAGCTGTCCCAGTTTAATACAAGTATGGAAAATCCCCAGAATTCTTCATTATCTTCCCTGTAAATAGGGTCAAATATAAGTGCTCCTATTCCTCCCTGCTTTAACTCATATGGTCCTGCTATTGTATATTTGCCACTTTCTTTTGCAAGCAATGCTTCTCTTTTTCTTTCAGGAAGTTCTAACATGTTCATTCCGTATGCTTCTTCATTTCCTTCATATGGATATATCTGTCTAACTATTCCATCTGGTGCCAGTTCATATGCCTCTATAACATCCTTATCCTTTTTCATATACCCTGACAATTCCGCGAACTCATTATCATCCACACTACTACCAGAAGCAATAATATTCTTGAAAAGGTCAGAATTTTCGATATAACGGCTTAACTGTGTCTCAATATTTCTTATTGTTGATTCAGCTGTATATGTAGCATTCAGCTTTTCCTGATTTCTATGAAACTGATTAAAGAAAACAAATATTCCAGACACTATAATTAATATTATAAGAAAGAAAATACCTGTTTTAATTCTTAGTTTCTTCATATTTGTCTTTTTATCCATATGTAATATACCCCAAATCCGCTATATATAGTTTCATGCCTGCACAAGCTGCTTTCACACTAAATCTGATTATTAAATATTATACTTTTCACAATTAGGACTGTCAAACTATTCATTCAATCTTTTCATAAGCAATTCTTGGTGAGCCATCTTTAACATATATAATTCCGCATCTTATAAAACCATTCTTCTCTATAACATGCTGCATAATCTTATTATCATTATGTGTATCTATTCGGAAGTTTGACACCCCAAAAACCTCTCAAGCCAGTAATGGCCTATATTTT
>ERZ808240.3980-NODE-3980-length-13699-cov-29.004911_pt1 | contig 13699 bp, 13 predicted proteins | sample MGYA00521084_ERZ808240 | MGnify/ENA primary metagenome ERZ808240 (study PRJEB31516, sample SAMN03275571) | gut metagenome | biome: mammalia-associated habitat; material: feces | host: Papio cynocephalus | place: Kenya | collected 2012-08-06 ... | reverse complement strand
AGATAGACATGATTTCCTTATCCTTTTCTGAAACCATTGAATCCACTTCTGCACAGAAATTATCAGTAACTTTCTGAACATCTTTTTCAGCATTTTTGAGTTCATCTTCAGTAATTTCAGAATTTTTCTTCATAGCCTTGAGCTTGTCCATTGTATCACGTCTTGCAGAACGAACAGCAACTTTTGCTTCTTCGCCCATTTTCTTGATATCCTTGCAGAGGTCTTTACGTTTTTCCTCTGTAAGCTGAGGGAATACGAGTCTTAAAACCTTGCCGTCATTTGTCGGATTTATACCGATATCTGATTTCTGGATAGCTTTTTCGATTGAATGGAGAGTTGAAATATCCCATGGCTGTATAACAAGGATTCTTGCTTCTGCAACTGAAACAGCAGCCATCTGGTTTATCGGAGTAGGAGTGCCATAATAGTCAACGGTTACTCTGTCGAGAACATTCGGATTGGCACGGCCTGCCTTGATAGTTTTAAATTCTCTGTCGAGGCTGTCAAGAGTTTTCTGCATTTTTTCCTTGCAATGTTTAATCTGTTCTTTCATTTAAATTAATCCTCCTTAACTGTAGTGCCGATAGTTTTACCCATAGCGGCATCATATATATTATCCGGTCTGCTGAGGTCGAAAACAAGAATCGGAATATTGTTTTCCCTGCACATAGTAGCGGCAGTTCCGTCCATAACAGCGAGATTGTCTGCAAGCATCTGAGTGAATGTAAGCTCATCATATTTGACAGCATCATCATATTTATTCGGGTCTTTGTCATAAACGCCGTCAACCATTGTAGCCTTCATAAGAACATCGGCTTCAATTTCGGCAGCACGCAGAGCAGCAGCTGAATCTGTTGAAAAGAACGGGTTTCCTGTACCGCAGCCGAATATTACGACTCTGTGTTTTTCAAAATGTCTTACAGCCTTGTTTCTTATGTATGGTTCAGCAACCTGCTGCATAGTTATAGCAGTCTGGACTCTCACATCAACACCGAGTGATTCGAGTACATCTGCAACGGCAAGAGCGTTCATGGCAGTAGCAAGCATACCCATATGGTCAGCTCTTGTTCTGTCCATGCCTCCGCTTGAGCGTCCTCTCCAGAAGTTTCCGCCGCCTACTACTATACCTATCTGAATATCTGCATCATAGCATTTTTTAATGCTTTTGCATATATCAGTAATTATATCATAATCAAGACCGAATTTTTTATCTCCGGCAAGAGCTTCACCGCTTAATTTAAGAAGAATCCTTTTATATTTCGGCTGAATATCTGACATTTACAGCACACCTTTCCATATTTCTTTATATTTCAAATCCACAGCTGACACTTAAATATCAGCTTATTATATTTTACACTAAATTTTTGATGATGTAAAGTATATTTTATAATAATTAAAAAAATTTTTATCTTCACTCCAATTTGACAACAAAATTTTATGATTGAAAACAAGGAATTTCCCATTTATTCTGTAGGGGCGAACTGTGTTCGCCCGTTGGAGTATGCTGTAAACTGAGCGGGCGAACTTAAGGAAGCCCCTACAAACAACAATTATCGAATTTGCGTTATCTTCCGTTTAATTTATCGGCAAGAACCATTTTACTGAATTCGCCCAGAAATGATTTATAGTAATTGGTTTCATAGTGGTAAGGAACCATATGTTCGGGGTGGTTTTTATCTGCAAAATAATGATATTTCTGCATATCAAGGATTTTTATATCAGGCAGTGCAGATATAAAATATGAGTTCATATATCCCCATAAAAATTCTCTGAAATCAAGCATGGTATCATTGTATGTAAAGAACTCCCTGCGGATATCACTGAATCTGCTGATATTATAGTTTTCATCAATAAAATTCTTTGTCATGCCGCCTGTAACGAGAACTATTCTGTGAGCCGGAAATATTGCTGTTATTTCCCTGATAAAGCTGTCAGCAGCTTTTTTCCAGCTTTCAAAATAACCATTTGTATCAAGATAGTATCTTTCAGTATCATATATAAGCCTGTCATGGTACATATTTCTTGAATATGATTTATAGCCTATAAATAAATTTTCAGCGGTAAGCCTTGGCCCGTGCATTGCATCAACATAAAAGTCAACAAGCAGATATTCTGCATCTGAATCCTTCATTTCGCTGAAAAATGTCTTTGAATATTCACGTTTTACATATGGCATTTCACGCTCATCATAATTTTTATAATCGTCCTCATTCAACGGTACGGGATTACTTAAAGCACTGAAAAGAGATGGCCATACAGCAGAATATACAACGCTGAAAAGATTTTTATAATCAGGATTGAAAAACGGCTTTGAATTAAATGCTGAACGAGTCATGCATGAACCGAATACTGCGACCGGAACAGTATTCTGCGGCAATGATTTTATCAAAAGCATACTTCCGTCTGCATCGGATTCAAGTGACAGTTCAGTATTTTCAAATCTTTGCTTTAAAATGAATTTTTCCTCCGAGCATATATTATAAAGATATCTGCCCTTTGAAAGCCTTAATATATATCTGTATTCATGAAAATTTTTTACATCTGAAAATTCTGAAATATCAGCAGATACTGAATTTCCGTCAGAGTGTATCCTCTTTACCGTATTGAAATATGTATGTCCGTTTATATTTTCGCACTGTACAAGCTCAAGGAAATCAAAGCTGTCATCAGATTGAATGATTATGCTGTTATTTTCGCATACACAGTTTCTGATATATTTTTTTGAAATTTTCCGCTGTATTTCAAATACAAGAGTATTAAGGCGTGACTTGTATGTTATAAAGCTGAACAGATTTCCACGGATTATTTTTTTCGGCTTTGAATATTCAAGGTTATAAAAGTAATATATTCCATATTCAGCAATATATCTGCGGATAAAGAAATCCCACACGCATTTTGAAAAATCATTATTGAAATTATCCGTAAAGCATGAAAAGGGAACTGTAAACCGTCCGTCTGAAATATCTGTTTTCTGACAATTGTCATAATATCTGATATTTGATTTGATTCGTCTTTTCGCATAAAGGCAGTCACAGTCAGGATTTTCAGGAACTATTTCAACAGAATCATTATTGAAAATAACTTCTGCTTCCATATCTGCGTTTTTCCAGTTTAAATCCAGTGAAAAATATCTGCCGAAAGGATTTATGCTGATATCAAAATATCTGTTTGAAGCAATAACGCTGATTTTTTTATCAGGAAATGCAATTTTCTGACATGATTCTCCGTCAGATATAAAGAAATCAATTGCTGAAACATTGTCATTACTTACATTGTATTTTGTAAAAATTCTGTTCAAATCGAAGCGGCATTCTGCATTTTCAGCTGAAATACTGCTGATATCCTGTATATGTATACCCTGATAAAGTCTTATATTGAACATATCCTTATGGACAAGCCTCAGCTGAATCTCATATTCTGTATTTTCGCTGAAAGAACCTTTAATATCCAGATATAAAATATTGTTTTCTATATTATATCCTTTTATCTGATACATAATATTCTCCTAAAGTAACTCAAATTCGATGATTATTTTCTGTGATTCGTTTATCTGAAATTCAGATTAAATAATATGTAAATTCGTTTTGTAGGGGCGACCATTGGTCGCCCGTTATGGTTTATCAGTCAAATAATAATTTTTTCATACCAAAAACAAATACCGAATTTATGGTTTTACCATAATTCAGACGGGCGACCAATGGTCGCCCCTACATAAACAATCCATCGAATTAGTTTTAAAGTATATATTTTTTTCATTATATCATAAATGACAGAATGCGTCAACAAAAAAATCCGCACACAATGTACGGATTTTCTCATATTTTATTCAGCAGACTGAACTGCATCATAGCCGGTCTGACCGGTTCTTATCTTAACAGCCTGTTTTATGTAGTAGCTGAATATCTTGCCGTCACCGGGGTGACCGGTATAGGCGGCTGTCTTGATAGCTTCAATAGTTTTCTGTTCCCATTCCTCTGATGAAACAACTATTTCAAATTTGATTTTAGGAAGTACCTGAATATCAACCTTCTGACCTCTTACATATTCAGACATACCTCTCTGGACTCCGCAGCCAACTACCTGATAAACGGTAATTCCATTGACTCCGATTTTTGAAAGAGCATCTTTAACGTCCTGATATGCTTCTTCTCTTACAATAGCCTCTATTTTAATAAGAGTAGCTGATTTTTCTGCATTTGCCATAATGAAACACTCCTATTCCAAATATTATTCAAGTCCGTTGAATGAAGGATAAGCTGATTCGCCGTGCTGTGTAATATCAAGACCGAGCATCTCATCTTTTGCATCAACTCTGATTGAACCGCCTGATATAACCTTAGTAATTGCATAGCAGATAAGTGTTCCTACAACTGCAACAGCTATTGTTATTATAATACCGGCAGCCTGTGCTCCGAGCTGTGCCCAGTCGCCGTATATTGCACCGTCATATCCTCCGATTGATTCCTTTGCAAAGACTCCTGCGAGAAGTCCGCCCCAGATACCGCCTGTGCCGTGACAGCTGAATGCGTCAAGAGCATCATCAAAGCCGAATTTCCTTTTGCCGAATGAAATCATCATAAAGCAGATAGGACTTGTTGTAAGACCGATTATTATTGATGCCCATATCGGAACAAATCCTGCACCAGGAGTGATACCTACAAGACCTGCAACCATACCTGTACAAGCTCCGATAAGAGTTGGCTTGCCGTTTTTGATAACATCACAGAGCATCCATGAAAGAAGTGCTGCGGCTGCGGCTGCGGCTGTTGTCATAAATGCGTGAGCTGCCTGACCGTTTGCTGCAAGAGCTGAACCTGCATTGAAGCCGAACCAGCCGAACATAAGAAGTGAAGCACCAATCATAACTGTCGGAATATTGTGGATACGATATGCTGCATGGTCATAATCCTTACGTTTTCCAAGAAGTATGCAGAGTACAAGTGCTGATATACCTGAACTGATATGTACTACATCGCCGCCTGCAAAGTCAAGAGCTCCAAGACCTTCAAGACCAAGTACACCGTTCTGAGCCCATACCATGTGAGCAAGCGGATAATAAACTACTATTGACCAGAGAACTATAAATATGAAAAGTGATTTGAATTTCATTCTGCCTGCAACAGAACCTGTTATAAGAGCCGGTGTGATTATTGCAAACATCATCTGGAAGCCGCAGAATACCATATTCGGAATTGCTGCACCGTCAGTATATCCTTCCTCCAGCGAAACGCCTTCAAGTCCCAGCCAGCTTAAATTTCCTATAATACCGTTATCAGTCGGTGCAAATGAAAGTGAATATCCGAAAAGCACCCACATAACAATGCCTGTACCAATGATAAAAATTGATGTCATCATAGTATTTACAGCGTTTTTCTTTCGTACAAGTCCGCCGTAGAAACAGGCAAGTCCAGGTGTCATGAAAAATACAAGTGCCGAACATATAAGCATAAATCCAATATCTGCATTCATAGTAAAACCTCCAAAACGTGCTGAATACAATAAAAAAAGTTCACCTTTTGTCCTGCACAGTACTAAACGGCTGTACATGACAAGAAGTGAACTTCATTGTTCAGAATATAAATTTTTAAGTATCCGGATTACTTATTAATAATATTTTAACTTATAAAAATTAATTTGTCAAGATGTTTTTCTAATTTTTTTGAAATTTGTATATAAGATATATTTATAATATTAAAAATTGCGGATTATTATATATAACAACCAGCTTTTTGAAAAAGTCGGATAAAAGCTTTTAATAACCATCAAACTGGCGTTTAGATTAACGCCAATTCGATGATTATTATTTGTAGGGGCGACTATTGGTCGCCCGCCTGAAATTCTGGTGAATCTAACGGGCGACCGATGGTCGCCCCTACAGAATAAACGAAAAATTCCTTGTTTTCAATCATAAAATTTTGTTGTCGAATTGGCGTTAAGATTACAGTCATCAGTCTAACGCTGTTTGATTCTTATTCAGCAATATGATATAATATTGTAAAAAACATTCAAAGGAACTTATTTTTATGAGGAATACATTCAGTGCATTGAATATTGCACATAAATTCATAAGAGAAAATGTAAAAGAGGGCGACATATGCATTGATGCAACCGCAGGCAGAGGAAATGATACCGCTCTGCTCTGCGAACTTGCCGGAAACAGCGGAAAAGTCATAGCTTTTGATATTCAGAAAGAAGCTGTTGAAAGTACTGAAAATCTGCTTGAAAACAAGCATTTCAGCAATTATGAAATACATCTTGAAAGCCATGAAAATATGGACAGATATGCTAAGAATAATACTGTTTCATGCATAACATTCAATCTCGGCTGGCTTCCGAAAAGTGACCATAAAATCTCAACTCATGCAGAATCAAGCATAAAAGCTATTGAAAAAGGTCTTTTGCTGCTTAAAGACGGCGGATTTATAAGTATATGCATTTACTATGGCAAGGATACAGGATTTGAGGAAAAGAATGCTGTTCTTGAATATCTTAAAACCATTGACAGCAAACAGTATACTGTAATTGTCAGTGAATTTGCAAACCGTCCGAACTGTCCTCCGATACCTGTATTTATAATCAAGGGAATATAACAAAAGTACGATGATAAAATTTTATAACTGAAAATATAGGATTTGTAGGGGCGAACTGTGTTCGCCCGTTTGTTTTACCAGAATTTTATGCAGACAACCAACATTTTTCCCATACAGAAAACAAATACCGAATTTATGGTTTAATCATAATTCCGGCGGGCGAACACAGTTCGCCCCTACAGAAATAATCCATCAAATTTGCATTAATTTAGATATTTGTTTTCTGTATGGAAAATCATTGATAAATCATAACGGGCGACCAATGGTCGCCCCTACAAAAAGATTTCCTTTTATTTTATCAGGTATTCTTGTCAGTTTTCTTGAAAACCTTGAGATTTCCGATTTTTTTGCTTCTCTCTTTAAGAACGTCTTCAACCTCTGAATACGGAAGATTCTTTTCAGCACAGAGTACCATTATATGATAGAAAAGGTCTGCAATCTCGTTTTTCAGCTCATTGTTGTCATTGTTTTTAGCGGCAATAATTGTTTCAGCACATTCCTCACCGCATTTTTTAAGTATCTTGTTTTCTCCCTGAGAGAAAAGATAACAGGTATATGAATTTTTCTTAGCCTCTTCAGCAGATGAACCGCTTTCCTCATAAGTCTTTTTTCTTTCAAGACACACCTGATAAAGTTCTTCCAAAACATTCATGATTAACAATCTCCTTTATATGATTTTTTTAAAGAAACAGCTGTAATTTCCTGTATGACAGGCAACTCCTGTCTGTTCAACATTAACAAGCAGAGTATCATTGTCACAGTCGCCGTACATACTTACAACTTTCTGAACATGACCTGAAGTAGCTCCCTTATTCCAGAGTTCCTGTCTTGACCTGCTCCAGAACCATGTATAGCCTGTATCAATGGTTTTCTGCATACTTTCCTTATTCATATAGGCAAGCATAAGAACCTCACCGGTTTTAATATCTCTTACAACTGCCGGAATAAGTTCTCCCTTTACAAAATAATCATCAATATTGAAATTCTCCATAATACACCTCCTTATCTTACAGGGAAATTTCTCTCTTTAAGATATGATTTAACCTGTCCCACAGTCAGCTCCTTGAAATGGAAAAGTGATGCTGCAAGAGCCGCCGATGAATTTGTTTTTTCAAATACTTCAGCAAAATCATCAATTTTTCCGCAGCCGCCGCTTGCTATGACAGGGATATTTACTGCACTGCATACAGAATTGAGCATATCAATATCAAAACCGGCTTTTGTACCGTCTGTATCTATTGAATTAAGACATATTTCTCCTGCACCGAGCTGTTCAATTTTCTTTACCCATTCAATAAGGTCAAGTTTCATATCAACACGTCCGCCGTTTATATACACAGTATATCCGCCTTTTCCGTCACGCTTTGCATCAATTCCGACTACAACGCACTGACTGCCGAAAATATCGGCTGCGTCCTTGATAAGCTGAGGATTTTTAACCGCAGATGAATTTATTGAAACCTTGTCTGCTCCGGCTCTTAAAGTTTCCCTGAAATCGTCAACAGTAGAGATTCCTCCGCCGACTGTAAGCGGAACAAATACCTTTTTAGCTGTTTCCCTTACAACATCAAGGAACACTCCCCTGCCCTCATATGATGCAGTTATATCATAGAAAACAAGCTCATCAGCTCCCTGTCTGTTGTATTCTTCAGCATAAGCAACAGGGTCGCCTACATCTTTTACGCCTTCAAAATTGACTCCCTTTACAACTTTTCCGTTTCTTACATCAAGGCATGGAATAATTCTTTTTGCAAGCATTTTTTTATTTTCCTCCTTTTTGCGGCAAACTGCCGTCTGCAATTTCAATTAATGCCAATATTCTGTAGGGGCGACCATCGGTCGCCCGTTATGATTTATCTGTCAACCAATGATTTTTCATACAAAAAACAAATACCGGAATTATGGTTTAACCATAATTCCGGCGGGCGACCAATGGTCGCCCCTACAAAATATAAGGAAAAAACCATATTTTTTGTTGTCGAATTTAAAGATACATCAGTCAATGTCTTCTGAATTTATCAGTCAGACCTTTTACCCCACGTTTTATTCCCTTTGCAGTCAGACATACAGGTTTAAGGGATAAATCCTGAATAAGCTCATATATCTGTTCAATTATAACATTCATAACCATAATCAATACAAATGCTATGATAAATATAACAATTTCCCTCGGCAGAGCTGCTCCTGAAAATAATTTTCCGTCTGCAAACTCTATAATCTTATGAATACCTTTGAGAGCAACTATATATCCGAAAAAATACAGCACGCTCGGAAGCATCGGAATAAGCACAAACAGCAATGATACTGCAAGCGTCAGAATCAGCACAACTACTCCAAGCAGTTTTAAACCTATATTTCCATTGAATGTATTACTCAGCCACGGGAAAAAATTATCTATATTGTCAATGATGATATCATTTACAGGCTGCAAAAGCCTTATTGCAATACTTACAAGATAAAACAGCACATTATCATAAAGATGTGCGATTATCCAGCGTTCAGGCTTTTTTATATTATTATGCTTTTTATAATACCTGTCCATAAAAAATCCCATTGCAACTGATGAATATGTAATCAATGCAAATAATACGGATATACCGCTGTGAACTGCTTCCGCCGCATCTGATACGCCGAAATAGAGTATGTTGAGAGGTATTTTGTCAAGTATGCGGTTTTCAACATTAAGATTCGGCATATACAAATCAATGGCATCAGGCTGATTAAGAGCATATTTCATGCCGCTGAATGTTTTCATCTCCGTTTTTTCCTGCCATGGATTGAAATTCTGACTGAAAATATACATGATTATATAAAGTATCAGCCCGATTACAAGCAGTTTATGTTCCTTTATAAATTTTTTCACTTTATCCATCTTAATTTTTATATCACCCTTTTATCAGCTGTGTTTTTTAATCAGCTGACGAGATGTAATTTCAGAATTGTCATATTCAATATCAAAGTAATCAAGAATTATTTTCATATCGTCCTGCATTGATAAAAATACATCTAAAAGTCTGTCTGGTCTGCCTTTTAACTGCCATTCTTTAAGTCCCATATAATAAAAAATCTTATTCTGTTCATTGATATAAAACGGTACAATATTATTTTCAAGGCACATTTTCAGAATAATCAGTCTGCCGACTCTGCCATTGCCGTCATAGAATGGATGAATCTTTTCAAACTCTGAATGAAACTGTGCAATATCATATAAATCAATATTTTTAAGATTATTATATTTTTCAAGCAGCAATGTCATAAATTTATGAACATCTTCAGGTTTTGCAGTTTCTGTTTCACCGACTATATTTGCATATTTTTTATAATCTCCGATAACAGCTTCTGAATTATTATCCGTCATAAGTCCGTTTTTCAGAGTATGGTGGAGTTTTTTTATATATTCCTCTGTAAGCTGTTTATTTAAATTATCAAGTATAAAATCCATGCATCTGAAATGATTGGAGGCTTCAAACACATCATTTACAAGAACATTTCCGCTGACACTGTGCGTTTCAAAGATATACTGTGTCTGTTCATGAGAAAGACGGCTTCCCTCCATATGATTTGAATTATAGGTGAAATCAACCTGCATTTTATGATAAATGCCACCGCTTACTTTGTTGCTTTTTTCAAAAAGCAATGTATCCAGAAGAGTTCTTTTTTCAGCCATATTGTTCCTCATTCTATGTTAATTTAACGCTAATTCGTTGTAGGGGCGAGCGGCAAACTGCCGCCTGTAATCTGAAAAATATCATTGGTTTTACCGGAATTTAATCTGCCAAACAATGATTTTCCGTACAGAAAACAAATATCAAATTTATGGTTTAACCATAATTCGGCGGGCGAACACAGTTCGCCCCTACAGAATAAAAGAAAATCCATTGTTTTCAATCATAGAATCCGCATTAATTTAATATCTGATATTATTCAGCAAATTCAACTGCTTCTTTAAGGTCAAGAGTTCCTTTATATATTGATTTTCCGCAGATAGTGCCGTAAAGGTTCATTGCTTTACATTTCTTTATATCCTCAATTGTATGAACTCCGCCGCTTGCAATGATATTGCAGTCAACTGAATCATTGAGTCTTTTAAGCTGTTCAGTGCTTACTCCTGAGAGAGTGCCGTCCTTTGAAATATCTGTAAAGATGATATACTTTACACCTATTGAAACCATTTCCTTTGCAAGTTCAATATAATTAACCTGAGAATCATCAAGCCAGCCTTCAACTGCAACCATTTCATTAAGAGCATCTATTCCGACTGCAATTCGCTCACCGTATTCAGCAACTGCTTCCTTTACAATCTGAGGATTTTTAAGAGCTACTGAACCAAGGATAACTCTGCTGATACCGTTTGAGAGATAATATTCAACTGTATCAAGATTTCTGATACCTCCGCCGAGTTCAACTTTAAGACCTGTATTTTTTGCAACATCAATGAATATTTTATCATTTACAGGCTTTCCGTCCTTTGCACCGTCAAGGTCAACCATATGAATCCATGAAGCTCCGGCAGCGGTAAAGCTTTTTGCAGTTTCCATGTAATCAACGGCAACTCTTTCAACTGTTTCAAAATCTCCTTTGAAAAGTCTTACACAGTTTCCGTCTTTGATATCTATTGCAGGAAGTATAATCATCTTTTTTCTCCTTATTGTTTTTTATTCCCGCCCTTACTTACTGATATCATTTTTCAAATGGGCGGATATTTTTGTAGGGGCGAACTGTGTTCGCCCGTTTTGGGTATGCTGTAAACCTATCGGGCGACCGATGGTCGCCCCTACAGAATAAAGAAATTCATTGTTTTTAATTCTGATTTGAAACTGATATTTTTTATATCAGCTTTCCAAAATTTCTGAGTATCTGCAAGCCTGTTTCACCGCTTTTTTCCGGGTGAAACTGTGCTCCGTAAACATTTTTTCCGTTGTATACAAGAGCCGGAACTTTTCCGCCGTATTCACAGTATGCAGATATATTTTTATCATCACAATATGCCTGATATGAATGTACAAAATAAACATATGAATCTTCGGGAAGTCCTTCAAGCAGAGGACATTCATTCAGAATTTCAAGCTTATTCCAGCCCATATGCGGAATTATAAGGTCAGGAGCATCTATCTTGTCAACCTTGCCTTCAATAAATCCAAGTCCGTCACATTCTTCAAATTCATAGCTTTTGCTGAAAAGCATCTGCATACCAAGGCATATTCCAAGGAATGGCTTTTTTTCAGCTTCTGCTTTAAGTGTATCTGTAAGACCGCTTTTATCAAGCATTTTCATTGCACTTGGAAAAGCACCTACTCCTGGAAGTATAATCGCATCAGCATTTTCTATTTCTTTTTTATCCGATGTAAGAACGCTTTCAAGTTTCAGATAATCAAGTGCATTTTTAACGCTGAATATATTTCCTGCACCATAGTCAATTATAGCAATCATTTTTTACAATACTCCTTTCGTTGAAAGAGTTCCGCCGCCGTTTTCAGCAACAGCAATTTTAAGAGCATGAGCAACAGCCTTGAAAACTGCTTCACATTTATGATGGTCATTTGAACCATAAGGAACGCCGATATGCAGAGTTATTCCTGCATTGAATGCAAATGCCCTGAAAAATTCCTCTGCAAGACAGCAGTCAAATTCGCCTATTCTTTCATTTGTAAATTCAGCATTGAATACAAGAAAAGGTCTGTTGCTTATATCAAGAGAACAAAATCCGAGTGATTCGTCCATAGGTATATACGCTGTGCCATAGCGGTTTATACCGGATTTGTCACCGAGAGCCATGGCAAATGCCTGACCGAGAACTATACCTGTATCCTCAACTGTATGATGACCGTCAACATAAAGGTCGCCTTTTACGGATATATTCATGCTTATACCGCTGTGAACGCTGAGAGCTGTAAGCATATGGTCAAAAAAACCTATGCCTGTTGAAATTGTATTTCTGCCTTTGCCATCAAATTCAACTGAAATTTCTATCTGGGTTTCTTTTGTAATGCGTCTGACATCTGCTTTTCTCATATCAGTAAACTTATCCTTTCTGCTGAATTATTTCTTCAAGAGCCGAAACAAGTATATCCATCTGTTCCGGTGTACCTATTGTAATTCTGAGATAATTGCTGATTCTCGGTTTATTCCAGTATCTTACATAAATTTTTCTTGCTTTAAGTTCATTGAAGATAGTCTTTGCATCAATTTTATTATGTGAAGCAAACAGAAAATTGCTTTTTGAATCCGGAAATGAAAATCCGAGTTCTTTAAGTCTTGATTTTGTATTCTCTCTTGTATCAATGATTTTCTGAATGGTTTCCCTGAAATATTTGTCGTCCTTTACAGTTTCTGCACCGCAAAGCTGCGAAAGAGGATTCATTGTATATGAATTGATTGAAAATTTAACATCATTCATATATTTTATAAGCTTTTCATTTCCGACTGCAAAGCCTATTCTCATTCCAGCCATTGAGCGTGATTTTGAAAATGTCTGTATAACAAGCAGATTTTCATACTTTTCAATAAGCGGCATACAGCTTTCACCGCCGAAATCTATATATGCCTCATCAATGATTACAACTGATGAATGATTTGCCTTTATTATGCTTTCAATCATATCAACACTTTCATATACACCTGTCGGAGCATTCGGATTAGGGAAAATTATTCCGCCGTTTTCACACATATAATCTTCAGGCTTTATTCTGAAATTATCATCAAGAGCCTTTGTTTCATATGGTATTCTGTAAACGTCTGCCCATACATCATAGAATGAATATGTAATATCAGGGAAAATCACCGGCTTATCCGGATTATTGAAAAATGTCATGAATGCCATTGAGATAACATCATCAGAACCGACTCCGACAAAAATCTGTGACGGCTTTATATTATACTTTTCTGCAAGAGCATTTACAAGCACTTCTGAATTTGTATCAGGATAGAGCTTCATTCTGCTGCATTCAAAACTATCAAGAATTTTCCTGACATTCGGTGACGGCGGATAAGGATTCTCATTTGTATTAAGCTTTACAACATCTGTATCCTTCGGCTGTTCTCCCGGAGTATACGGAACAACCTTTCTTATATTTTCCTCCCATGCGGAAATATTATTCATCTGTATCACC
>ERZ808240.3978-NODE-3978-length-13704-cov-45.218917_pt1 | contig 13704 bp, 11 predicted proteins | sample MGYA00521084_ERZ808240 | MGnify/ENA primary metagenome ERZ808240 (study PRJEB31516, sample SAMN03275571) | gut metagenome | biome: mammalia-associated habitat; material: feces | host: Papio cynocephalus | place: Kenya | collected 2012-08-06 ... | reverse complement strand
CATTTTTTATATGATAGGAAATTCCTATTATATAAAAAATGATTGAGCAATATATTGCAAAAAGTAAGTGATATTCTGTTAAAAAGAATCTTTACAGAAAAAAAGAAATTCTGTAAAATACCCCTGTATTGAAAAGAATATTGGGCAAAACAGCCGAAAGACTGTGACGCAAAGCTATAGGGCCTGTAAGATGGCAGCCAGCTGCCTTTTGACAAAAGATGTTATGTTGGAGAACGAGCGTACTGCTTTGCCCTTTATTGTGTAAAGTAGTACGCTTATATTTTAGTAAGGGATAATGCAATGAGAAGTGAAATATTTCAAACGGAGTCTATACCGTTCGAGGAAGAGAATCTATATGCCGGAGATATCCGTGCAGTTGGAGAGAAAAGTCTTGCTGCGATGAGCCATGCCATAGAAAATTGTTACGCAGTCGGTGTCGTGAGCGGCTATTATGATGAAAAACTCTCTATTTTATCTGCCAGCCGTTTTTTCCTGAAAAACCTGAATTATGAATTTGAGGAAATGATGGAAAAAACAGGTGGTTCATTATTAGAGCTGATCTTTGAAGAGGACAGAGCGTTGTTTTCTCTTGCACGTTTTATACAGGTGCAGGAACGCGGAGAATGTCGTATGATCACGAAGGATGGCAATCTTCTGGATATGCAGCTCTACAAGGAGGATTCTGTTGACACAGACGGCAGACCGATCTGGGTGCTTGCAGTCAGGCTGAACTGGGAAAGCTACAACATGACACTGGTAAACAGCGTGATCAAGTCCGGTTCCTGGTATTTTGACTGTGATGAAAACAGTGAGATCACAAGGGTTGTATGGGGACGACGGTTCCGGGAGATGCTTGGCTATCACAGTGTGATCGATTTCCCAAATAAACTGTCTTCATGGTCTGATCTTCTGCATCCGGATGATAAGGAACATACATTACATGCGCTGATGCTGGCACTTGAGGATAAGACCGGCTTTAATAAATATAATGTGGAATATCGTATGAAAATGCGGGACGGAAGCTATGAATGGTTTCGTGCCAACGCAGAAGTCAGCAGGCGTATTGATGGCAGTGCCCGCAGAATTATTGGCATTTTCGTCAATATCAATGCAGAGAAGCAGGCAGAGATAGAGAGACAGAACTACTACAGCCTGCGGGCAAAAAATGAAGAAATGGATCAGGTCATCCAGTCACTGATCCGGCTGGTGAACCGTTTTGTGATCTGTAATCTGGATACGGATACCTACCAGTATTATGAAATGGAACATGCAGAGACCATTTTTGAAAAGAACGGTGGATATACTAACTGGGTCAGTCATATGGCAGAATACTGTATTCCGCAGGCTGCGGACGAAAGACTGGAAGATTATTTGTCTGTGGCTAACTTACAAAGTGAGCTGAAAACAACGAATGATGTGATCCAGTTTGAATACAGTATGCCAGGGGAGAATAAGTATAAACGGATGATAGTGCTTCCACATGCATGGAAGGATGGACGTCTGACGCATGTGCTTCTGGTAGCCCGGGATATCACGGCGGAAAAAGAGGCGGAGATCAAATCCAGACAGGCACTGAAGGATGCATTTGATGCAGCAACAAAAGCCAGCAGGGCAAAGACGGAGTTCCTGGCAAATATGTCCCATGATATCAGGACGCCAATGAATGCCATTGTCGGTATGACTGCCATTGCGGGCGCCAATATCGATCAGAAAGAAAAGGTGATAGACTGTCTTTCCACGATCACGCAGTCCAGCAGACATTTGCTGGGGCTGATCAATGAAGTACTTGATATGAGCAGGATAGAGAGTGGCAATGTTTCTCTGACGGAGGAAGAATTTAATCTGTCTGAGCTGACTGACAACCTGATCGCCATGGTGAAAGATTCCCTAACAGCACATCATCACCAGTTTGAGATGCATCTTCGCCGGATCGAGCATGAAAATGTACGTGGAGACAGTCTGCGGATCCAGCAGGTATTTACGAATATCATGAGTAACGCCATTAAGTACACGCCGGATGGTGGAAAGATCCTCTTTTCGATTGAAGAAAAGCAGACGGGACATAAGGATATCGGCTGTTATGAGTTTATTGTGGAAGATAACGGGATTGGTATGAGCGAGGACTTTTTGAAAGTCATATTTGAACCGTTTACAAGAGTGGATGATAAGAGGACTTCCCGGATCCAGGGAACGGGTCTGGGGATGGCAATCACCCAAAATATCGTGTCGATGATGGGCGGGCATATCAAGGTGGAAAGTAAACTGGGGAAAGGAAGCCGCTTTATTGTCGATATTTTCCTGAAACTACAGGAAGAACAAAACGAAAAAATCAAGGAACTGACGGATCTTCCCGTGCTTGTGGTAGACGATGACCATGTCTGCTGTGAAGGAACCGTTGCCATCCTGCAGGATATCGGGATCAAAGGGGAATGGGTGGATTCCGGTATTCGGGCGATCGAAAGGGTAAAGGAACGCCATGCATATATGAACGATTATTTTGCGATCATTATGGACTGGCAGATGCCGGGCATGGACGGCATTGAAGCAACCAGACGGATCCGGAAGATCGTCGGACATGAGGTCACGATCATTGTAATGTCCGCTTATGATTATGCAGAGATCGAGGAAGAGGCGAAGGCAGCAGGTGTGGATGCCTTTATCACGAAGCCGATGTTTAAATCGAAGATCTCCAGAGCACTGCATGATATTGTACGGGGAACACACCAGAGGGCAGATACTTATCTGGATGGGATCCGCAAGAGCAATTATACGGGAAAAAGAATTCTGCTGGTTGAGGATAACGAGCTGAACAGTGAAATCGCAAAAGAGATCATTGAGATGACCGGTGCAACGGTGGAAACGGTGGTGGACGGGCAGGAAGCGATCACAAGAATAGAAAAAGTGGAGGATGGTTACTACTCCCTTGTATTCATGGATATCCAGATGCCAAAGATCAACGGATATCAGGCGGCAACTGCGATCCGTGCGATGGAAAGGGAATGGACCGGAAAGCTTCCGATCATTGCCATGACGGCGAATGCTTTTACCGAAGACGTGGTCATGGCAAAGGCTGCGGGTATGAACGAGCATGTAGCAAAACCACTGGATATGAACAAGCTTTGCGAAGTACTGAAAAGATGGATGTAAGAGGCTTGTATTTTCAGACAATATATGATACACTATGGAAACAAAAGCGCATAAGATATGAAATGAATTTCAAAGAGGAAATTCCCCTGGGGGGAGTTTCCTCTTTCTTTGTAGTGAGGATGCTGCGAAAGCAGCATGATTTTCGGGTAGTGAGTTCATTTGGATACAGATTTGCGCAAGAAGGAGGAAAATTATGAAAAAGAAAGTACTTGGTTTATTATTGGCTGTTATGACAGCAGCAATGCTGACAGCCTGCGGAAGCAGCAGGGAGGCAGATACGGGCGCAGCAGCAGAAAGCACAGATGCAGCAACGGATGCAGCTACAGATACTGCAGAAGGCAGCAGCGCAGAAAAGAAAGTTTTAAAGGTAGCAATGGAATGTGGGTATGCACCGTATAACTGGACACAGGCAGATGATTCCAACGGTGCTGTAAAGATCAATGACAGCTCTGATTATGCTTATGGCTACGATGTCATGATGGCAAAGAAAATTGCAGATGCACTTGGTTATGAGCTTCAGATTGTCAAACTGGACTGGGATTCTTTAGTACCGGCTGTACAGTCCGGAACAGTTGACTGTGTCATCGCAGGACAGTCTATTACGTCAGAACGTTTGCAGATGGTAGATTTCTCACAGCCTTATTACTATGCTTCCATTGTCGGACTTGTAAAGAGTGACGGACAGTATGCGGATGCCAAGGGCGTTGCAGATCTTGCAGGCGCAACCTGTACTTCACAGCTCGGTACAGTATGGTATGATGTCTGCCTGCCACAGATCAAGGATGCCAATATCCAGCCTGCACAGGAATCTGCTCCGGCGATGCTGGTTGCACTGGAAAGCGCACGTACAGACCTTGTAGTAACAGATATGCCGACTGCAAAGGCAGCAGTTGTTGCTTATCCGGATCTGAAGCTTCTTGATTTCACGGATTCCGATGACAATTTCCAGGTTTCCGATGAGGAGATCAACATCGGTATTTCCGTAAAGAAAGGAAATACAGAACTTTTAGATGGTATCAACTCTGTTCTTTCCACGATGACAACAGATGATTTTGATGCCATGATGAACGAGGCAATTTCTGTCCAGCCATTATCTGAATAAAACAGGAATTTTTATCCGGATATATGGGGAGGACTTCCTAAAGGAGTAATACAATGATTTCCGAAATGAACTTTTTTGAACGTATTGTTTATATTTTGCAAAACTATGGCATCTCCTATTTGAAAGGAGCGGGCACAACGCTTCTCATCGCACTTGTTTCCACGGCAATCGGCTGTGTGATCGGTTTTGCGGTCGGTATTGTACAGACGATACCGGTAGATAAAAAAAGGGATGGGATCGGCAAGAGGTTTCTGCTGGGACTTGTCAAGGTGATCCTGAAAGCCTATGTGGAGATCTTCCGTGGTACACCAATGATCGTACAGGCAGTCTTCATTTACTTTGGATTGTCACAGATGTGTAATATCCAGCTCGGTATGTGGCAGGCGGCATTTCTGGTTGTTTCCATCAATACCGGTGCTTATATGGCGGAATCTGTCAGAGGCGGTATCATCTCTGTTGATCCGGGTCAGATGGAAGGGGCAAAGGCGATCGGTATGACACATGTGCAGGCAATGCTCAAGGTCATCCTGCCGCAGGCGTTCCGTAATATCATTCCGCAGATCGGCAATAACTTTATCATCAACATCAAGGACACTTCTGTCCTGTCAGTCATCAGTATTGTGGATCTGTTCTTTGTTCATAAAAGCGTGGCAGGTGCTCTGTACACCTATTTTGAATCCGCAACGATCGTCATGTGTATTTATCTGACAATGACACTTGTTTCTTCAAGGCTGCTGGCTCTCTGGGAAAGAAAGCTGGATGGAGATGACAATTACGAGCTGGTTGATGTTATGGATATCGGAAATCAGATGCGTGTTTCAGGAAGGGGGAGAGCATAATGGATACAGAAAAAGTGTTGCAGATCTCTCATCTGGAAAAGTCCTTCGGAACACATGAGGTTTTGCGGGATATCGATTTCACGGTCAACAAAGGAGAGGCAATTTCCATCATTGGACCCTCCGGATCCGGGAAATCTACGCTGCTTCGCTGTGTCAACCTGCTGGAGACACCGACAGGCGGCAATATTTATTACCATGGAAAAGATATTACAGATGCAAAAATGAACATTCCGTCTTACAGAGAACATGTGGGAATGGTTTTTCAGAATTTTAATCTGTTTGCCAATATGACAGTGCTGGAGAACTGCATGACAGGTCCTGTTACCGTCGCAAAAAAGAGCAAAAAGGAAGCCAGAGAGCTTGCACTCAGATTTCTGGAGAAGGTGGGCATGGAGCAGTATATCAATGCCAAGCCACGCCAGTTATCGGGGGGACAGAAGCAGCGTGTTGCCATAGCGCGTGCGCTTGCCATGGAACCGGAGGTGCTCTTATTTGATGAGCCGACGAGTGCACTTGACCCACAGATGGTCGGAGAAGTGCTTTCCGTTATGTCCACACTTGCAAAAGAAGGCATGACAATGCTTGTTGTCACACACGAAATGGCATTTGCCAAAGAGGTTTCCGATAAGGTTATCTTTATGGCAGACGGCGTGATCGTGGAAGAGGGTTCAAGCAGTGATATTTTCGAGCATGCAAAGCAGGAACAGACAAAAGAATTCCTGAACCGGTTTCATACGAAACTCTGATCGGGAAAAAACAGAATAAACAATCACTGACAAGGAGTTTTGCCGGACAGATAAATGTACCGGCAAAGCTCCTTTTTCGTGCACTTATCTTGTGCGTGCGCGTGTAAGGTGGTATACTGGGTTTTGATATATTTCGGACTTTTTGACGGGTAGAAAGGGAAGAATATGGGGCAGTTTTTGATCGTATCAAAGGTGGACCGGCTGGCTGACTATTGTCAGATCGCACAGTCTTACCAGGTTGGTTTTGAATATAATGACTTTTATGATCCGGCTGTATTGTCTGATACAGAGCGCCTTGACGGAATCTGGCAGCAGTACGGTGCCTGCGGGCGGCCGGCGGTCTGCACGATGCACGGCGCCTTTCTGGATGTGACGGTATTCAGCGCGGATCCGAAGATCAGAGAGGTTTCCGAGCTGCGGATGCTGCAGAGTATGCAGCAGGCAGAAAGAGGAAGGGTGGCAGGTGTGGTATTCCATACCAATATCAATCCGTTTTTAAATGACCCGTCTTACATACAGAATGCAGTTTCCATGACAGGTGATTTTGTGGAAAAGCTGCTTTTGCAGTTCCCGCATCTGTCAATCTACATGGAAAATATGTTTGATGACAGCCCGGACATGCTGCGGATGCTTTCTGAACGACTATATAAGTATCCGAATTACGGCGTCTGTCTGGATTATGCGCATGCGTCCCTTTCCCAGACAAAGATCGATACCTGGGTGGAGATGCTGGCACCGTATGTCAGACACGTACATATCAACGATCATGACGGAAAACATGATCTGCATCTTGCCGTTGGCAGTGGTGTGACAGACTGGAAAAAGTTTGCGGGATTTTATGAAAAATATTTCAGCAGTCTGACTGTGCTTGTAGAGACAACCAGACCGGACTGGCAGAAGCAGTCCCTTGATTATCTGATACAGCTTGGAGTGAAATAATATGAAGAATCAGAATGCAGATGCACTATTGGAAAGCATCTTTTACTATATGAACCAGCTTTTTGAAAAAAGAGATTTTACAAGTACGATTGAGATCCTCACCAATCTGGGACGTACCCTCGTGCAGTCGGACAGAGCCTCTTTCTGGTTCTGGGACCGGAAGTCACATCAGTACTGGACGCTTGCTGCAGTCGGAAATGAGCGGATCGTTGTACCGGAAAACACGGGGATCGTCGGTGTGACAATGCAGGAAAACCGCCCGGTCGTGCTGAATGAGCCTTATGAGGACTCCCGTTTTAATCCGGCGGTCGATATGGAAACGGGCTATCGGACAAAATCCATTTTGTGTATTCCCGTGACAAGTGAGCACGGCGAAATGCTGGGTGCTTATCAGGCACTCAACAAGCAGGGAGAGAACGGCGACTGCGCCTTTGATGAGAAGGACGTCAGGAGATTATCGCTTGTTGCTGTTTTCGGCGCCAAGACACTCGAATCGTATCTGCTGCACAATAAGGCCTTTTTCGACCAGCTTACCGGGCTGAAAAACAGAAGCGGTCTGTATGAGGCATTCCATACGCGGATCCTGTCCGGACAGAAGAAGACCTATTCCATTGTCATGGGAGATATCGATTATTTTAAAAAGGTAAACGATACCTATGGCCATAATGCGGGAGATGCGGTACTTGGGCATGTGGCAGAGGTATTAAAGAAAAGTGTCGGACTGGATGATGAGACTGTCCGCTGGGGCGGTGAAGAATTTATCCTGCTTTTATGCGGGAAAAACCGTCAGCAGGCAAGAGAAGTGGCAGAGGAGATCCGCCGGAAAATGCTGCAGGAGGTCTGCCATTATGAAGGGCGGGAGATCCGTGTGACCATGTCATTCGGCGTGGAAGAGATCGATGAGGCGCTCTCTGTGGAAGAAAATGTCAGACGTGCGGATGAAAAGCTGTATGAGGCAAAAAAGACAGGAAGAAATAAAGTAGTTTGATCGGAGGCTTTGGGAAGTGAAGGAATCGGTTTTTATCAGTTACAGTTCCAAAGACAGTAAAATAGTAGATGAGCTTGTGGCAATGCTGCAGGAAGCTGGTATCAGTTATTGGAAAGCACCGGAGATGATCCCGGCAGGTTCTAATTATGCCCGTGAGATCCCGCGGGCGATCGCGGAGTGTCAGGTATTTCTGCTTGTGATCTCTCCCTATTCCCAGGAATCGATCTGGGTGGAAAAGGAGATCGACTGTGCGATCAATGACAGAAAGACGATCGTTCCGCTGAAGCTGACGGAAGATGACCTGAGCGATATGTTCCGCTTTTATCTGAACAATGTGCAGACGATCTCTTATGCGGAAAATCCGCAGCAGGCACTCAAAATGACAAGAGAGCGGCTGAATACCCTGTTAGCCCGTCAGGCAGATGTGGCGGCAGAACAAAAGAAGACAGATAAGCCGGAAAAACAGGAGATCAAGGGATCTGCCGGCAGACAGAAAAAACCGGTGCAGGAAGGGCTTGCGCCGCATCTGAAACAGGCAATGCGGGGAAACGCATTGAAAATGAATAAGACGCCTGTGGTATGCGAAAACTGTGGAGGAGAACTTACCATGGTATCGCGTGGTACTTATAAATGTAAAAAATGCGGAAAATACTGCTATGACACCTATCAGACGATCCGTAATTTTCTGGATGAGAACGGGCCGAGCCAGATCACAACGATCGCAAAGGAAACAGGTATTCCGCGGAAAACGATCGAATATTTCCTCTGGGATGACAGACTGGAAGTACCGCTGGGATCACCGTTCCGGCTGAAATGTGAGAAATGCGGAACGCCAATCCGTTCCGGGCATTTATGTGAGGCGTGCAAGGAAAAGCAGAAAACAGAGAAAAGCACCGATCAGAAATATCGTTATTTCGGATCACCGGAGAGAAGAGGGTAATGAAGAAAAATATCTGGGTATTGTCCGGCAACAGAACAGTTTTGGTACAGGTACAGAGGCAGATCAATCAGGGCGGAGGCATGCGTGCGGTCTGCCTGTTTTCCGATGCGGCGGTTGAAAAAGCAATGGCACATCTTGGCGGAGAAGACACTGTGGAAATGCCGTCTCTTCTTCTGGTAGATTATGAAGATGGCAAAAAAAACGGCTTTACAACGCTTTCCCATATCAAAAACAATCCTGCTTTTGCAGGTATTCCGGTCTTTTTCCTTTGTGAGAGCAGAACACAGGAAACGGATGAAGAATGCTATGAGCTGGGTGGCACGGTTGTTCTGGTGCTTCCTTTTTCCGATGCGGCGCTGCTCCGTATGGAAAAGGCGGCGTGGCAGCATGAAATGACGAGAAACTATGAGAAACTTTTGCAGAAGCAGGCAGCAGAGCTTGCAACGGCAAAAGAGATCAAGCGGCTGAATGAACAGCTTGCAGCCAGAAATGAGCTGCTGCACCAGGTATTCGGTAAATATTTTTCAGATGAAGTGGTGCAGGTGATCCTGGAACATCCGGAAGGCGCTGCCATTGGCGGGCAGAAGCGGTATCTGACCGTTATGATGGCAGATCTGCGCGGTTTTACTTCTTTGTCGGACAGACTGCCTGCGGAAGTTGTCATTGAAATGATCAATCGTTTTCTGGGGGAAATGACAGAGGTGATCCAGCACTATCGGGGAACTGTCATTGAGTTTATCGGAGATGCCATTCTGGCAGTGTTCGGTGCACCGCTGGCTTCGGAATGCCCGCAGGCGGATGCTGTTGCGGCGGCAGTCTGTATGCAGAACAAAATGCGGGATGTCAACGCCTTTAATCAGGAAAAGGGATATCCGGCGATCGAAATGGGAATCGGTATTCACGCTGGGGAAGTGTTCATTGGCAATATCGGATCGGAAAGTCTGATGCGCTATAATGTGATCGGACAGGCAGTCAATCTGTGCTCCCGTGTGGAAAGCTACAGTGTTGGCGGGCAGATCCTGGCAACCATGGAAACACTCAGACCGATCGAACAGATCGTTACTTTCCGTCGCAGCTTTGGGATTGCCATGAAAGGAATCCGTGAAAAAATACCGGTCTGTGAGATCACAGGCATTGCAGGTACTTACGGATGCAGCCTGCTGCAGGAACAGGAAGCACCGATGACGATTCTGGAGGACAGATGCACACTCAGTATGTATGTGCTGCTGGACAAGCAGATCCTGGGCAGTGCGATCCAGGCAAGTGTACATGCCATTTCCGAAAAAGAGATCATATTACAGATCCTGCCACAGGAAAACAGGGAATATCCCGATGTTTTTACGGATGTGGAACTGGTACTGGATACACAGGAAAATGCATATGCCAAGATCATGGAAGCAGAAGGAAACAGATACAGACTGCATTTCACGTTTCTTTCCAAAGATTTCCTGCAGCTCGTAAAAAACAAAGCAGATAAAGGATGAGATGTGGTATGGGAAAATATGTACTGGTACAGGAAAGCGTATCATTAAGTGGTATTAACCGTATCTATCAGGAAGCGGAAAACAGTGTTATGATCGTGGATGCGATCAGAGGATTCCAGTGGGACCGGGAGCAGATGGAAGAACTGCTGCGGACGTTTGACCGGAAGATACTTCTGATCGTGAGCAGGCTGACCGACTGTGTGCATGTGTGGTGCATGAGCCGGGCAGAGCAGATCAGGGCTCTGGAATTTCTGGATGCTTTGTTTGCGGATTACGGAATGCTGCGTGGAGATGCGGTATATGCAGAGGGAGAAATGTCGCAGGTCATTCTGGACGTGAGCATGACGGAACAGGGAACAACAGATCTGCTGTCTTATTTCATGGAGCAGACAGATGCGTACTTTACCGGAACAGAGGTTATCTATGCGGACAAAGCGGCTGTCAGCCGGGAAGCGCAGATCAGACAGCTTCCCATTTACTGCAAGAAGCAGATACCATGGGCAGTTGTCGATACGCTGGATATTGCAAAGCCGGGAGAAGAGATCTGTATCAAGACACTGGAAAATGATACCGGACTCATCATACATGCGGATGCGGATCTGCTGATCATGATCGGCTGTCTCGGTGAAGTGTATGAGATCACCAGACAGAAGTTTGAAAGCAGTTATGAGAAAAGCGATGACCGGCTTGATATTTTCTCGCAGATTCTGGACTTTATTCCGGCGGTGGAACTTCCGCAGACGGGAGAATACAAAACGATCGATGAGCTGGCGTATCTGTGCGTGCCAAAGCCGGGCGGGATCTACGCAAAACAGCTGCAGGTACGGACAAAGGTATTCGGAAAGGGAAGAGAGGATTATTTTATTGGCAAGGCGGGAGATTATCTGGCGATCCGCATGGATGATCTGCAGGATATGTACATTATCCGCCGGGAAGTATTTGAACGGACTTATGAACTGAAAACAGGAGAATAATATGGCAACCTATTTAATTGATTATGAAAATACAGGCGTCAAGGGACTGCTCGGGATCGAACAGCTGAAAGAGGATGATCTGATCATTATTTTTTATGGACCAAAAACAGGGGCGGTTCCGTTTGACGAGCATGTGAAGATCTGTCAGGCAGCTTCACAGGTAAAGTATATTAAAACGACAAAAACGGCAAAAAACTATCTGGATTTCCAGCTGACCACATATCTGGGCTATCTGGTCGGACAGACCGATGTAAAGGAATATTACGTGATCAGCAAGGACAGCGGTTATGACAGTGTGATCGACTTCTGGAAAAAGTGGGGCATCCGCATCGTCAGAAAGGAAAACATTGCGGGACAGAAAACAGCTGCAAAGACTGCGGCGGGAAAGGCAGCAGGTAAGCAGAAGGTAACTGTTAAGGCAACGAAGCAGGTTTCCAGAACGGCTGGCGGAAAGAACCAGACAGCGCAGCCCGATAATCAGGCAGCCGGGGGAGACAGTCAGACGGTACAGGGAGAAAATCAGACGGCACCGGACGAGAAACAAGCAGTACAGAATACAGATGCGGTGGTATCGCATATTCCGGACAACGTGGCAGATAAAACCGCAGCAGATAACAATACTGCAGACAAAAATGTGGCAGCATCTGTACAAAGGGAACAGGTGACAGTACCTGCGCATGATGTAGACGCCGCAGAACAGCCGGATCTGGAAGTTAGCTCTGGACAACCAAAAGCAAGACCGGAGCGTAACCGGAAAACGGAGAATGAAATCACGCAGGCAAGTGCCGCACCGGAAAAACCTGTCCGCACGAATGTACCGGAATCTGTGAAGAAGAAAGTGCGCCAGAAGCTGAAGGGAGAAAAACTGCATGCGGGTGTATACAGACAGATCTACGGCTGTATGCTGCAGGCACAGGATAAACAGACACTGAACATGGCACTTGTCAAAACGTTCAAGCAGGAAAACGGCAATCATTTTTATAAGCTGATCCAGCCGGTGTTTACGGAGTGGCTTAAAACACTGTAGAGATCATTGCGGGCAATATGGCATACGAAAGGTGCGTTATGCTATTGCGAACGCGGCTGAAATGGAGTAAGATTAATATGTTTGTGGTCTGTACAGTAAAAAAGGTGTTATGTCGGATGCGCAGATATAGGATCATAGATCTTACAGGAAAAGATATAAGGAGCAAACTATCATGGATTTAGTAAATATCAGAGATTTATACCGGGAGCAGAAGGAATATCTGGAAAAGGAAGTCACGATCGGCGGATGGCTGAGAAGCAAGCGTGACAGCAAGAGCTTTGGCTTTCTTGTGGTGAATGACGGTACTTTTTTTGAATCGCTGCAGATTGTGTATTCCGACCAGCTTTCCAATTTTGAGGCGATCAGCAAGCTGAATGTGGGCGCTGCCCTGATCGTAAAGGGGGTTGTAACACCGACGCCACAGGCGAAACAGCCGTTTGAGATCCAGGCAACAGAGGTTGTGATCGAGGGACAGTCCGCGCCGGATTACCCACTGCAGAAAAAGAGACATACCTTTGAATATCTGCGTACGATCTCTCATCTGCGTCCTCGCACCAATACATTTGAAGCGGTATTCCGTGTCCGTTCGCTGATCGCATATGCGATCCACAAGTTCTTCCAGGAGCGCGGTTTTGTTTATGTGCATACACCACTCATCACAGGAAGCGACTGTGAAGGTGCGGGAGAAATGTTCCAGGTGACGACACTTGATTTAAATAATGTACCGAAAAAGGAAGACGGCAGTGTTGATTATCAGCAGGATTTCTTCGGAAAACCGACCAATCTGACAGTCAGTGGACAGCTGAACGGCGAAACCTATGCAATGGCATTTAAGAACATTTATACATTCGGGCCGACTTTCCGTGCAGAAAATTCCAATACGACAAGACATGCAGCGGAATTCTGGATGATCGAGCCGGAGATCGCCTTCGCGGATCTGAAGGACGATATGGTACTGGCAGAAAGCATGATCAAATACATCATCAGCTATGTACTGGAAAATGCACCGGAAGAAATGAATTTCTTCAACCAGTTTGTGGATAAAGGCCTGATCGAGAGACTGGAGCATGTCCTTCATTCAGAATTTGGTCATGTGACATACACAGAAGCAATAAAGATATTAGAGAAGCATAACGACGAGTTTGATTACAAGGTATCCTGGGGATGCGATCTGCAGACAGAGCATGAACGTTATCTGACAGAAAAGGAATTCGGCAGACCGGTATTTGTAACGGATTATCCGAAGGAGATCAAAGCCTTCTATATGAAACTGAACGAGGATGGCAGGACAGTTGCTGCCATGGACTGCCTTGTACCGGGCATCGGAGAGATCATCGGCGGAAGCCAGAGAGAGGATAACTACGAAGTCCTTCTGCAGAGAATGCAGGAATGCGGACTGAAACCGGAAGATTACCAGTTCTATCTGGATCTGCGTAAATACGGTTCTGCAAGACATGCAGGCTTCGGACTCGGCTTTGAACGCTGCGTCATGTACCTGACAGGTATGGGCAACATCCG
>ERZ808240.3977-NODE-3977-length-13709-cov-7.029881_pt1 | contig 13709 bp, 7 predicted proteins | sample MGYA00521084_ERZ808240 | MGnify/ENA primary metagenome ERZ808240 (study PRJEB31516, sample SAMN03275571) | gut metagenome | biome: mammalia-associated habitat; material: feces | host: Papio cynocephalus | place: Kenya | collected 2012-08-06 ... | reverse complement strand
GTGGAGCTTACGAACCGTGAGTTCGAGCTGTTACACACGCTGATGCGGAACAAGAATATTGTACTTACCCGCGAGAAGCTCTTAAATAAAGTCTGCGGGTATGATTATGTCGGCGAGACGAATATCATTGATGTGTATGTGCGGTATCTGCGGACGAAGATCGACGATCATTTTGGAATCAAGCTAATTCAGACGGTTCGTGGAGTCGGATACTGCATCAAGGAGTCTTAGGAGTGACTGGATGAGAGAAGAACGGACAAATCGGAAGACAACCTCTATCGCCCGGAAGATTCATGTCGGATATTGGTTCCGGCGCTTTTTTGCGTTGCTGGGACTTGATATCGTGATACTTGGAATGTTGTTTGCGACGGTACTGGTATGGCGGCTTGATACGACAGATTCAGACTGGATGTCCGGAGCGAAGCCGGTGCATATTACATGGTCGGGCGATTCGTATGCCACATGGACGATGACAACACAGGTCGGTGAGAGCACAGAGGATTTCCGGATCCATGATATTGCGGATTATGCGGCACTGCCCCTCGTCGTCGTTGGTGCGGTGGAGATCATGATGCTCATTTCCGCGGGCTTTGGCACACGTAATATCAGACGGAAGCTGCGTCCGCTGAATGACCTCGCTGTGCGTGCAGAGGCACTCTCGAATATGAGCGGTGATGAGGTGAATCTGGAGCATCTGGAACAGGCAATCTCGAATGTTTCTGTCGATGCGAATGATATACGGATATCGACTGGGGATAAGGATTTGCAGAGCATTGAGGTGGCACTGAATAATCTGCTCGCGCGGATGCAGGAGAGCAAGCGGCAGCAGGCACGGTTCGTGTCGGATGCATCGCATGAGCTGCGGACGCCGATCTCTGTGATTCAGGGCTATGTAAATATGCTCGACCGCTGGGGCAAAGAAGATGAGGCAGTATTAAATGAGTCGATCGAAGCACTGAAGAATGAGTCCGATCATATGAAGGATCTGATCGAACAGTTGCTGTTTTTGGCGCGCGGTGACAGTGGACGCAATACATTGAAGCCGGTGGAAGTGGACTTAAATGATCTTGTGCAGGAGGTGTACGAGGAATCGATGATGATTGACGACACGCATCCGTATGAGTTTGCGGCTTGCCCGGGCTGTATGGTGCGCGGGGACGTTGCCATGTTGAAACAATCGATCCGAATTTTTGTGCAGAATGCGGCGAAGTATTCGGACAACGGCGATACGATCCATTTCACAGTTGGGCGTTCAGAACAGGGTGTCTATTATCAGGTGCAGGATGAAGGTATCGGCATGCAGGCATCCGAGGTCGTGCATATTTTCGAGCGGTTTTATCGTTCAGACGAGGCACGCAACAGTGAGACGGGCGGATCGGGACTTGGACTATCCATTGCAAAATGGATCGTGGATGCGCACGATGGACAGATCGATGTGCTGACCAGACCGGATTTTGGAACGCGTTTCCGCGTGACATTCCCTTGTAGTACTGATGTAAATATGATAAAATGAGCATTGTGCCGGCTGTGCTTGCACAAGCCGGCATAATACGAAAAAACATGGAGCCGTCAGGCGGCATGGTACAATAAAGTTTCAATTTTAATGCTAATAAAGAATTGCGAACATACGGGGAGTGTAAGAATTAAGGATATGAAATCTTCAAAGAAAACGCAGAAAAAAGAACAGGGCTTGAACATTATTATTGTTGGATGCGGAAAAGTTGGAGGCACGCTGGTAGAGAAGCTAAGCAAGGAATCCCATGATATTACCGTAATTGATCAGAAGAACGAGGTTGTTCAGCGGATTACGGAAGACTACGACGTTATGGGATTTACCGGAAATGGTGCAAGCTACAGTATTCAGATTGAGGCGGGAATTCAGGACGCGGATGTTCTGATCGCCGTGACAGAAAGTGATGAGCTGAATCTGCTCAGTTGTACGATCGCGAAAAAGGTCGGTGACTGTGCAACCATCGCGCGTGTCCGGAACCCGGATTATAGTATGGAGCTTTCGTATCTTCGAAACCAGCTTGGACTTTCGCTGATCATCAATCCGGAGTTAGAGACCGCACGCGAGATCGCGCGCCTGCTGCGCCTGCCATCCGCACTGGAGATCAACTCCTTTGCACGTGGACATGCAGAGCTTGTCAAGTTCAAGATTCCGAAGGAGAATCTGCTGCATGATAAGCCGATTTCAGCAATGCATGAGTTAAACAGTGATATGCTGGTGTGTGGTGTCGAGCGGGATGGAAACCTGATCATCCCGGATGGTTCCTTTATCATGCGCGGCGGCGATGCCGTGACATTTCTGGCGACACCGACAAACAGCATGGATTTCTTCAAAAAGATTGGCGTAGATACACATAAGGTCAAAAACTGCATGATCATCGGAGGTGGAAAGACCTCGTATTATCTTGGAAAGCAGTTGACTTCGACTGGCGTGGAGGTCAAGATTATGGAGATGGATGAGAAGCGGTGTGAGGAGTTAAGTGTATTACTTCCAAAGGCACTGATCCTGCATGGCGATGGCTCCGATGAAGATCTGCTTCGTGAGGAGGGCATCGAGAGTACAGAATCATTCGTACCGCTGACCGGCCTCGACGAGGAGAATATTCTGCTTACATTATTTGCCAGAAAATGTTCCGATACGAAGGTAATTACCAAGATTAACCGGAGTACCTTTAGCGATGTGCTCGATGGACTGGATATCGGAAGTATCGTATATCCGCGTTATATCACAGCTGAGAAGATTCTGGCGTATATCCGTGCGATGCAGAATTCGGTTGGAAGCAATATCGAGACGTTATATCATATTTTTGATAACCGGGCGGAGGCACTGGAGTTTAAGGTTGAGAAGGATTCGCCGGTCATTGGAAAACCAATCATGGAGTTGAAGTTAAAGGACAACCTTCTGCTTGCCTGCCTGAACCGGAATGGAAAGGTTATCATCCCACGTGGTCAGGATGTGATCTGCGAGGGAGATTATGTGGTCGTTGTTACAACACACACAGGCTTTACGGATGTCAGTGATATTTTGAAGTGGCAGTAAGGCGAATGTCTGGTGGGAGATAAATTATGAATTACTCTGTAGTTATTTATATATTAGGCTGGATCATGGAAATTGAGGCAGCATTTTTGGCTCTCCCGGGGATCGTGTCTGCGATCTATGGAGAGCAAGGCGGCTTTGCTTTTTTGTGGGTGGCACTTGGCAGTGCGGCTGCAGGTTCAGCAATTATTTTGCGGAAACCAAAGAACATGCGGTTTTATCTGCGGGAAGGCTTCGTGACGGTGGCGCTTTCGTGGATTCTGATGTCTGTGATCGGATGCCTGCCGTTTGTCATCAACGGTGATATTCCACATTTTGCAGATGCACTGTTCGAGATGATTTCCGGATTCACGACAACAGGTGCGACGGTTGTATCGGATGTGGAAGGACTGACGAAAGGAAGTCTCTTCTGGCGAAGCTTCAGCCACTGGATAGGGGGTATGGGCGTTCTTGTATTCCTGCTTGCAATCGTGCCGATGGCTGGCGGAAGTCATATGAATCTGATGAAGGCGGAAAGCCCGGGACCTTCAGTTGGTAAACTCGTGCCGAAGGTGCGCCAGACAGCGAAATATCTGTATATTATTTACTTTGCGCTGACCGTGATCGAAGTGATTTTCTTATTGCTTGGACGGATGAATCTGTTTGATGCGTTGACGACAGCGTTTGGTACAGCCGGAACCGGAGGTTTCGCGATCTGGAACGACGGATTTGTCAGTGTCAGTCCATACAATCAGTGGGTCGTTACGATCTTCATGTTGCTGTTCGGTGTGAATTTCGGATTTTATTTCCTGATTCTGACCGGAAAGCTGCGGGATGCGCTGAAGTTTGAAGAGGTGCGGGTTTATTTTATCATCGTGATTGCGTCGGCAGTCTTTATCTTCATCAACCTGCAGAATTTTGCATTGTATGCACCAGCAGATGGTGTGCGGCATGCATTCTTCCAGGTAGCAAGTATCATTACAACGACGGGATTTGCGAGCACGAACTTTGATCTGTGGCCGGAGACATCGCGGACGATTCTTGTGATCCTGATGTTTGTCGGAGCTTGTGCCGGAAGTACGGGCGGTGGTATCAAGGTGTCACGATTTATCATTGCGATCAAATCGTTTATTAAGGAGATTATTTCCTATCTGCATCCGCGTTCCGTCAAAAAGATCAAGGTCGAGGGAAAGCCGCTCGAGCATGAGACGCTGCGTGCGACGAATGTCTATTTCATGACATATATGGTTATCTTTGCGGTGTCTGTGCTGCTTGTGTCGATCGAGAACAAGGATCTGGTGACGAACTTCACCGCGGTGGCTGCGACATTTAACAATATCGGACCAGGACTTTCGATGGTCGGACCGATGGCGAATTTTGGACATTTTACAGACTTCACAAAATACATTCTGATGTTCGACATGCTGGCAGGAAGACTGGAGATCTTCCCGATGCTGTTGCTGTTCTGTCCGGCTGTCTGGAAACGTAGAAGAGCATAACTGCGTAAAGATAAAGGCTGATTTTTGGAGTAGTTGGATATACAAAAAAGAGGAACTGGTGATGCTGGTTCCTCTTCGTGCGTTATAAGGTATGGTTAATTACTGAAAGATTGATATAAGAATGGTATTCGTAATGGTAAACCTTATAACATATTTATTATACACGAAATGAAAAGAAAAATATAGTGGAAATCGGAAGATTTTTGTGTGAAATTATCGGTATATGTGATATATTCATAATAAGTATGTAATTATGAAAAAACAGGATGACAGGAGAGACCTATGAATCAGGAGTATCTGTTTAAAGAATTGAGAAAAGGTGTGACAGCAGCACGGCAGATTGTAGTGACCGGATACTGCACAGCCGAGTTTGTGGAAGACAAAGATATAACAGCAATTATTGTTCGAAACGGTGCAGAGACCATATTGCCCAGTGAGTATACAGTGATGCAGGCACCTGCATTTCAGCAGCATCAAAGCAATGGAAAGACATTTTCCAGAGTGCTTACGGCGTGTGTCACGATTCCGCTGAAATTAAAAGAAAAAGATGTGTTTTATCTCAGAGCAGAGACGAAGCAGGGGACAACAAGTGTTTTATGCAAAGGAAAAGCAAAGAATATAATTAAGGCGTTGAAGGATATCAACTGTTCCGTGGATATGGTGAAAGAGGAAGCGGGCTCTTTTGTTATCCGTGGATGGGCGATTGATTATGAAGATGTGAAAATTCGTTTGTATGACCGGCAAACGGGAGAAGAATTACAGTTGCCGGAAAATATGCCGGAATGGTATATCCGGTCAGATGCCATGCGTTGTTTCTCGGAATGCGAACAGCCGAGAAAAATTGGCTTTTCCATGAAACTTCCTCTTGCGTGGGGCGATCGGGATCTGACAATTCTGTTACAGGCAGGAAAAAGTGAACATAAGGAACAGCTTCACAGACTGGGAGAGCCATTGAGTGGAAAGGCGTTTAATACATTGCATGTGAATTTACTGCGTGTATACAATAATACGAAAACGTTTGGTGTACGGAATACCTGTGCGAAGATCAAACGCCATTTGCGGATTGGCACACCATTTAAACACAAAGATTATAATAAATGGGCACGTAAGAAATTTCTGACAGATAACGAGAGAGCGGAACAACGAGCAACGAAATTTGCATACAGTCCAAAGTTCAGCATTCTGGTTCCGTTGTATGAGAGCAATGAGACATTTTTGAAGGATCTGATTGAATCTGTACAGGCACAGACATATGAGAACTGGGAACTTTGTTTCTCAGATGGAAGCAAGGATTCTACGCGGTTAAAAAAATGGATGGAACCATATGAAGCAAAAGACTCACGGATAAAATTTATTGCGGGACAGGCGGGACCATTGGGGATATCTGAAAATACGAATCAGGCATACGAACTGGCAGCTGGTGATTACATTGTGCTTGGAGATCATGACGATCTGTTTGCGGAGGATGCTCTGTTTGAATGTGCGAAGGTATTGAACAAGCAGAAAGTTCAGGTAATTTACACAGACGAAGATAAGATTGACGAGACAGGAAGAAAGTATTTTGCTCCGAATTTCAAGCCGGATTTCAATATTGATCTGCTTCGTTGTAACAATTATATCTGTCATATGTTTGTGGCAGATAAGGCATTGGTAGATAAAGTTGGCTTGTTCCGTTCGGAATTTAATGGTGCACAGGATTATGATTTTATTTTCCGGTGCGTGGAACAGGCAAATGGTATTTATCATATTCCACGCGTGTTGTATCATTGGAGAGCGCACACAGTGTCGACGGCGGAGATACCGGAATCCAAAATCTATGCGTTTGAAGCCGGAAAACGGGCGATTGAAGCACATTTAAAACGAGTGGGACTTGACGGTATTGTGGAGGATGCAGAAAACTTAGGATTTTATCGCGTGAGCTATCCGGTAAAGGGCGAACCGCTGTTGTCGATCATAATTCCCAATAAGGATCATATTGATGATCTGAAAAAGTGCATGAAGGCGATTGATGAACGTTCTACTTATCGGAATTTTGAGTATATTATTGTAGAGAACAACAGTGAGAAAGAGGAAACATTCTCTTATTACAAGGAATTAGAAAAACGTGAGAATGTAACTGTGTTGTATTGGCCAGACGAGTTCAATTATTCTCTGATCAATAATTTTGGTGTAGAGCACGCAAAGGGCGATTACATTTTGTTGTTAAACAATGATACAGAAATGATAAATGATGATTGTCTGGAGCAAATGCTTGGATATTGTCAGCGCGAGGATGTGGGAATTGTTGGAGCAAGATTATATTATGAGGACAATACGATCCAGCATGCCGGTGTCATTGTTGGATTTGGCGGAATTGCCGGACATGCATTCGTTACATTGAATGAGGACGAGGGATTATATCAGTCAAGAACAATGGTTGCCTGTGATTATAGCGCAGTAACGGCAGCATGCATGATGGTAAAGAAGAAAGTGTTTGATGAAGTCGGTGGGCTGGAAGCAAAGTTCCGGGTTGCATTTAACGATGTGGACTTCTGTATGAAGGTGCGTCAGACAGGAAAGCTGGTTGTCTATGTGCCGCAGGCGATGCTGTATCACTATGAATCGAAATCGAGAGGTTTGGAAGATACGCCGGAGAAACAGAATCGATTCAGTCAGGAAGTGGCTCTTTTCGCAAAAAGATGGCCTGAAATTCTGGCAGACGGAGATCCATATTATAATGTGAACCTTGCTTTGGATGCAGCAGATTTTTCGATACGTGTGTAGCGTGTGCAGCAATTTTGTGATTAAACAAATGAGGGGAGGCAGTGGCGATGAAGTTTCGATTTTCTGATCTGAATGCAGATACAATTAAAAAAGGCTTTGAGCATATTCGTTCGACTGCAATCCCGGAGGCGCTTTCCAAGGCGCGTTCGATGGTAACGGGGCTGGATCTGGCATATGACCGCTTTTTTAAGGAATCATTGGAGGCAGATGAGGAAGCCCTTGCAACACAGCGGGAGCGGGTGTTTTCGTACTGCCCTTGCATAAGTATTGTAGTTCCGGTGTATATGACACCGGAGCTTTCTTTACGTGCGATGCTGGAATCGGTGCTGCATCAGACATATGCGAACTGGGAGCTGTGTCTGGTCGATGGTAGTCAGGCGAAAGGAGAACCGCCGGTTCTTGATGCGCGGGTATCTGAGGATGGTGAGTTGACGGTGTTGGAGAAGGTATATAGTCTGGAGACGGAACGCATTATCCGACAGTATATGGAGAACGAACCACGAATCCAGTACATAAAAATGGATGAAAATCTTGGAATTTCCGGGAACAGTAATCAGGCGCTGCAGGCGGCAAAGGGAGAGTATGTTGCATTACTGGATCATGACGATGTTCTGACGGAGGATGCCCTGTATTGGGTGGTGGATGCTTTGCAGAGAGAACGCTATGATGTGGTTTATTCCGATGAAGACCGTATGGTAGAAAACGGAAGTCATTATCTCGAACCGCGTTTCAAGACGGAATTCGATATCGATTTGCTGCGTGCGTATAACTATATTTCCCATTTGTTTGTGGCACGGCGTGCGCTTATGCTGGCGGACGGAGGTTTTCATAGTTTGTATGACGGTGCGCAGGGGTATGATATGATTCTGCGCTGTTGTGAAGGCAGCCGGGAGATCTGTCATATTCCGCGTGTGTTGTATCACAAACGGATTCATGATAGGACTTCCTCGGAGCGGGAGGCAAAGCATGCACAGGAAAATCTGGCAGGAAAAGAAGCGTTAGAGGCACATGTGGCGCGTGAACATTTGCTGGCACGTGTCATGATGACTGATCAGCGAAGTGTATATGAGGTAAAATACGATACGCCGGGCAATCCGCTCGTGTCGATGATCATAACCGGGCATACAAATCGCGCATTGATGGAACGGATGCTGGGACCGTTTTACGAGAAAACACGGTACAGTAATTTTGAGATTATTATTGTAGATGAAGACCGGACAGATGAAGAACTGCAGAAATATTACCAGCAGATGCAGAACCGCAGACGAAATATTGCTGTGGTGGAGGCGGAGCCGGGGAAAAGCAGCACGGAATGCCGGAATCTTGGAACCCTGCATGTGAACGGCAGTTTCCTTTTATTTTTAGATGCAAATATGGAGATTGGCGATACGACAGCACTCGGTGAAATGTTAGGTATTGCTATGCGTGATGACGTCGGAATTGTAGCCGGGACGGTTTATGATGACCGGGATCGGCTGTATTGCGCGGGTTTGGAATTCGCTGGGGCGTATGAGTCCCCGGTTCAAAAATGGCAGGCAGAAACAGAGCGGGCGGTTGATCTGAAAGAAATAAAAAATTTATACCGTTATCCATATCGTGGGTTACCACAATTTGACGAGTGGAAAGAATGGCGGAAGATCCGGCAGGATGAGACGGGAGCAATGCGGTACTATGGAATGAACCGCGAATATGTGATTGTGCCAGCACATTGCATGCTTGTGAAGAAAATGGCATTTGTACAGCTGGGTGGATTCTCGGATAAATTTCGGACGGAGCTATCAGCGCTTGATTTTTGCCTGCGTGTGCGGGAGCATGGGTACCGGATCGTAAATGCCGCTCATGCAAAATGGCAGTATCACGACCTGCCGGATTCGGTCAGACAGGCGCGCGAAGCTGCCACAGTAGATGCACAGGTGGAACGAACGGAGCGGGATCTGTTTGAAATCCTGTGGTCGCAGGTATTATCCCTCCGTTAAATCCCCCTTGGTTAATGTCTTTAATTGTTTGTCGCTGACAGAGTCAAGCTCGACGATACGGCTTGCCTGTCTGGCGATGGAACGCTCCAGATAGTTTCGGACTTCTCTTGCATTTGCAAAGTTTTCGTCGTGGGATTTCGCCCAGATATTCAGTAACTCTTTCACATATGCTTTTCCCTGTGCGTTTGGTTCGTATTCCTGTTTCTTGCACATGGATAAGAAGATCTCGTAAAGCTCGTCGCCGCTGTAATCTTCGAAATTGATGTATTTGTTAAATCTCGAACGGAGTCCCGGATTGGAATCTACGAATTCTTGCATCAGTTCCGTGTAACCGGCAACGATTACGATCAGATTATCACGGTTATCTTCCATCATTTTAAGTAGGGTATCTACTGCTTCCTGCCCGAAATCCTTCCCATCTTTGCCCGCGGTTAACGTGTAAGCCTCGTCGATGAAAAGTACACCGCCTAAGGCGCTTTCTACGACTTCCTTTGTCTTGATTGCAGTCTGACCGACGTAGCCTTCGACTAAGTTGGAACGGTCAACCTCGACCAACTGACCACCCGGCAGGATGCCGAGACATTTGTAGATTTTGGCAAGCAGACGGGCAACGGTTGTCTTACCAGTTCCCGGATTCCCGGAAAATACCATGTGCAATGACATTTCTGGCTGTTTCATGCCGCGCTCTTCCCGAAGCTTCTTCACCTTCAACAGATTAATCAGCGATTTGATATCTTTCTTCACTTCGGAAAGTCCGGTCAGATTGTTTAACTCGTTCAGCAAGTCATCTAATTTGATATCTTCCTCTGGAACCTCCTGCTTGTTGACAGCGCCCTTCATAGCAGCCATAGCAGCCTGAGAGGTCGATGCATTTTTATCAGGTGTGTTGGCAGCAGGGGTGGAAGGCTTCGGTGGATTCTTCAATGCCGGATTCTCGCCCGGCTCAAACAGCTTCAGTTTGCGCAGATATTCCTCTATCATGCAGGTATAGGCTGTCAGCGCGGAGACTTCTGCGTCGGTTGTCCGGTTATTGCAGGAAATGTATGCCTGACCGAGTTCAACATACAGGTTGTACAGATTCCTTGACTTTGAGAACCCCTTCGTTGTGCAGGCAGAAAGTCCGGATTGGTCAGCTTCCACAAAATAAGTCAGGGAACGTGGAATTGTTGTGGCAAATTCTGGTGCAGCGGTGCGGTCCTGCTTGAAACGCATCAGGGATTCCAATGTGAAATACTGTCCAAGGTATTCGTGTAAAAAGCGTGTTTCCGGGTACAGACTGCCATCGGAGCTGTCTGTCAGATACACCAGAAACTGCAACAGATCGAAACGGATCATGTCGTGCATGGAGATATCCGTCTTTGGACCAAAGCCCTGCTGGCAGATGATTTCGCCGTACATGTAACAATCCGTGATTTCTTTCTTCAGATCATTTAACATAATTTCTCCTTGCCCCTGTAAAGTCATTTCAGAAGTTGCGAATCGTGATGGGCTTTGTGATATGTCTGCATCCGCTTCCAATAATATATCAGCATGTATGTAACTAAGAAGTACTAGATGTTCTGATGCACATGCAGATGCTGCACGCAACCGCCGTCGATTCGACATCCATGTCTCAGCGACGGCTTGTTTGAACGTCGTGTTCAAACATTGCTGATTACTTACAGAACATCAAGAACTTCTAAGTTCCAAACATATTTATATTATTCGAAGTGGATGCAGACACATATGCACAAATCGCCATACGATTCGCAAATGCGTCGAAACTATTTTACAGGTGTTCGTTCAATTTACCTTGGGTAAATGATACCGCAAAAACCCTAGTCCGTAAAGTAAAATATATTGAACAAGGTAGGGAAATATGGTACGATAAGAACCAAGTGTAGTCTGAAGAAATATTAAGGAAAAGGAAGACAATCGGCAATTTGAAGTGGTTGGGTAGCGTATATTCGCAAATTATCATGGAACATCATGAATACGACATAGGATATGTTTGCAACCTTGAAAGAACTTAGTACTTTTTTGGTTACAATACATTCTATGGGTATTCATGATTGTTCTATGTATGATTGTGGAGAAGATGTTTCCCCACTTCAAATTTGTCGATGTAAAAGGAGCGTATTATGCGGTTTCGACCATGCATTGACATACATAACGGCGCGGTCAAGCAGATTGTTGGCGGCAGCCTGAAGGACGAAGCGGATTTTGCCAAGGATAACTTTGTTTCAGAGCTGAAGGCGGATTTCTATGCGGACCTGTATCGCCGAAGCGGTCTGGTCGGCGGACATATTATCCTGCTGAATCCGGCTGGCAGCACCTACTATGAGACAGATCTGGAACAGGCGAAGCTTGCACTTGCGGCATATCCACAGGGTCTGCAGATTGGCGGAGGTATCAACGCAGACAATGCAGAGCAGTTTCTGGATATGGGCGCACGGCAGGTAATCGTGACATCCTATGTATTTAAGGATGGAAGAATCAATTATGAGAATCTGAAACGGCTGTCGGGCCTGATCGGTACGGAGCATCTGGTGCTCGATTTGTCCTGCCGGAAAAAGGATGGCAGGTATTATATCGTGACTGACCGCTGGCAGAAATTTACCGAGGAAGTTGTTACACCAGAGACTTTGGACAAGCTGGCAGAATACTGCAGCGAATATCTGATCCATGCAGTGGATGTCGAGGGCAAGGCGGCAGGCATTGAGACGGAGCTTGCAACCATGCTTGGCACATGGGGCAGACGGCCGATGACCTATGCGGGCGGAGTTGGAAGCTTTGACGATTTAGAGAGCTTGAAGCAATGCGGACAGGATCGCATTGATGTGACGGTGGGAAGTGCACTGGATATATTCGGCGGTGCATTGCCATACGATGAGGTTGTGAAATTTTGTTCGTAAAACTATAAAAAGAGGGACAAAACGATAGGAGGGTTTATGAGAAAATTCAAGAAGACAGCCGCGGTTGTTGCGGCGGCAGCACTTGCACTTTCTTTATGTGCATGTGGCGGAAAGACAGACAAGGCGACGACAGAGCAGACGTCCGGTGGCAGTGCAACCGTGACAGATGCAACGGTGTCGAATGCAATCGAGGATGACGGTGACTGGACAACGACCGAACAGGAAGCTGTGGAGGATGACCGTTTCACGACTGTGGAGGGTGCAGATGCGATCGGCGTGACATTTGATGATGGTACAGATGGTTTCACGAGCTACACGAACAACGGTAATTTTACAATGTCTGCAGAAAATGGTGAGCTGGTCTGTGACATTACAAAGAGTGGACCGCTTGAACACAGCTGCCAGATTTACTACGATGGATTCACGATGGCAAAGGGCTGTGTCTATACGATGAGCTTTGATGTCAGAAGTGATATTGAGCGTGTGATTCAGTGGCGTGTACAGGTAAACGGCGGTGATTACCATGCTTATGCGAGTGACTTCATCACAGTTGGACCTGAGACACAGACGATCACAAAGGAGTTTACGATGGAAGAAAATTCCGACCCGGCTCCAAGATTTGTTGTCAATATGGGAACCCAGGAAGGACAGACTGAGGTGACGGAAGCACACAAAATTTACTTCGACAATATTTCACTGTTTGTAACGGACAGTTCAAATGCGGAGAAGATCGTGGGTGCACCACAGCCGATTCAGGTAAAGGTAAATCAGATTGGTTACAAGCCGGATGATACAAAGACGGTGATCGTGACATCCAAGGACGATGAGAAATTCAAGATCGTAGATGCGAAGACAGATGAGACGATGTTTGTAGGTGCATACGGAGAGCTTTCGTATGATAAGTCTGCGGAATCAAACGTAAGGCATGGTGATTTCACGGAGTTTAAGACACCTGGTACATACAAGATTATTTCCAGTCCATCTGGCGCGTCATATGAGTTTTCCATCGGGGACGATCTGTATGATGATGTGTATAAGGATGTTGTGCTGATGTTATACAAGCAACGTTGTGGAACGGAAGTGACAAAGGATATCGCCGGAGATTTCGCACATGAGGCGTGCCACATGCGGGAGGCAACCGTATATGGCGATACATCTGGAACAAAGATCGATGTATCAGGCGGCTGGCATGATGCCGGTGACTACGGACGGTATGTTGTGTCTGGTGCCAAGACCGTGCAGGATCTCTTCCTTGCTTATGAGGATTATGGTCAGACTGCCGATGATATGGGAATTCCGGAGAGTGGAAACAAGACACCGGATCTTCTGGATGAAGCAAAGTATGAGCTTGACTGGATGCTCAAGATGCAGGATGCGGCAAGTGGAGGTGTTTACCATAAAGTAACAGCACTTGTATTCCCGGAGACCGTACTTGCAGTTGATGAGACCGATGATATGGTGCTTGCACCGATTTCCTATGCAGCAACGGCTGATTTTGCGGCTGTTATGGCAAAGGCATCTGTACTCTATGCAGAATACGATGCAGATTTTG